>Ga0207070_1063_pt1 | contig 25927 bp, 16 predicted proteins | sample Alteio_BWMinHeat_92_FD_153591 | JGI IMG/M metagenome (GOLD analysis project Ga0207070, IMG submission 153591) | Enriched cells from forest soil in Barre Woods Harvard Forest LTER site, Petersham, Massachusetts, United States -... | ecosystem: Environmental > Terrestrial > Soil > Temperate forest >...
ATCGTTCCGGGGCTGCCTGGCTCCAACCCGAATGATCTAGTAAACGTGAACGGCACGCTTTATTTCTCCGCGCGGGACGGACAGAGAGGCTTCGACCTGTGGAAATCGGACGGCACCAGCGCGGCTACGGTTTTGGTCAAGGACATCACTCCGGGTGGATACCACGGCTCCTACCCACAAAATATCGCAGACATCAATGGAACGGCTTATTTCGCCGCCGACAATGGGACAGAAGGCCCTGAGCTTTGGAAGAGCGACGGTACCGCCGGCGGGACAGTGCTGGTCAAGGCCATCAATCCCGGCAAATACGGCTCCTACCCGCGCTACATAACGAATGTCAACGGGACGATTATCTTCACGGCGTTTGAGTTCGTCCACGGAGACGAACTGTGGAAGACGGACGGCAGCGCGGATGGGACGGTTCTCCTCAAGGACATATCGGCCGGCCCAGGCGACTCCTCCCCGAGCCAACTGACCAATGTCAACGGAGTTGTGTTTTTCACGGCTTTCGATCCAACGCATGGCCGCGAACTGTGGAGGACCGATGGCACGGCTGACGGAACTGTCCTTGTCAAGGACATCAATCCGGGCGCGGGAGGGTCCTACGTCGATCATCTGACCAATGTCAATGGAACGCTCTACTTCACGGCTAATGACGGAACGAACGGCAACGAGTTGTGGAAGAGCGACGGTACGGCCGGCGGCACAGTCTTGGTCAAAGACCTCAACCTCGGTCCGAGTGGTTCTTATGCCCAGAACTTGACCAACGTCAATGGGACGCTTTACTTCTCTGCCAACGACGGCGTTAACGGTGTCGAACTCTGGAAGAGCGCCGGAAGCGCTGACGGTACGGTCTTGGTTAAAGACATCAACCCTGGTTCGAGCGGCTCGTATCCCAAGAACTTCGCCAGCGTGAACGGAGCGGTCTTCTTCACCGCCAATGACGGCGCCGATGGCAACGAGCTATGGAAGAGCGATGGCACGGCCGACGGAACTGTTCTCGTCAAGGACATCAACCCCGGTCCCGCGAGCGCCTTCTATTCCAACGGCGAATTGACCAACGTCAATGGCGTCCTGTACTTTGTGGCAAACGATGGCGTACATGGCTCCGAACTTTGGCGCAGCGACGGCACCGCGGTTGGCACATTCCTCGTCAAGGACATTTTCCCCGGCCCTTACAGCTCGATCTATCCGGTAGGCGGCCTCACGAACGTCAGCGGCTTCCTTTTCTTTGCGGCCACGGGGTCAGAACAGACCGGGCGAGAATTGTGGATCAGCGACGGAACCGCCGATGGCACGGTGTTAGTGAAAGACATCAATCCGGGGCCCTACGGATCGAATGCCTATGGTTTGACAAACGTAGGAGGCTCGCTCTTTTTCCGTGCGGACGATGGTCCCCATGGCTCGGAATTATGGAGGGCGTCCTTCCCCATCGCGGGATTGTCCGGCCCCGATACTGGTGTCCGATACCAGCCCCGCGCATTTACTTTCTCGGTGTTCGATCCGTCACCGGTTCAGTCCATCAATATCAACTGGGGCGATGGCACGACGCAAACTATCCTCGGTCAATCGCGGGCCAGCCTAACACATGCATATTCGGCCACGGGCACCTACACGGTCAGCTTCACGGCAACAGATGCCGCCGGAATCACAAGCGATCCCACAAGCCAAGCCATCACCATCGGCGTCATTGAGCAACAAGGCGCCGACTTGGCCGTGGGTGGAACAAATGCCAACGACACGCTTCTCGTGCGCAAAGGCGCCAGCGCCGGGACCATCGAGGTCATCTTGAACCACTCTTCGCTGGGAACTTTCCCGACGCCCGACTTGTTCCTGTTTTACGGAGGCGACGGCAACGATCAGACTTCGATCAGTGTCTCCGACCTTGCCACGTTCCAGGACGGCGGTAATGGAAACGACGTGCTTCAGGGAAGCGGAAAAGGGCCCAACATTCTTGTCGGAGGCGCCGGCAACGACACCATCACCAGTGGTAACGGTCGCGATCTGCTCATCGGCGGCTTGGGCGCGGACATTCTGCACGGCGGGGACGGCCAAGATATCCTGATCGGCGGTACGACCAACTACGATCAGAACGCGACCGCCTTGAGGGCGATCATGAGCGAATGGACGCGAACCGATGAGGGCTACGCCACGCGCATAGCCCATCTCAATGGTAGCCAGGGCGGTGGGACGAATGAGGCGTTTCTGCTCAACGCCACAACGGTCCACGATGATGGGGCCGCGGACACCCTGTTCGGCCACCTCGACCTGGACTGGTTCTTCGTCGGCCTGAAGGATAAGGCGGACAATCATAAAGGCGAGACGGTTACAAACGTATTCTAAGCGTCCCGGCGGCGATCCGAGTTCATTGATTTTGATAATCCCGTTTTTGGTCGTGATGGGCATAGGACTCTATGCGATTGCGTAGCCATCTATCCAGCATTAGAGCGCATGGAATCGGCCGGTCTGCTGCGCGGGAAGACCGAGCATGTCCACAAGCTTCGGCCGCGTCGCAAGTTCGAGCCAACCGAACGCGGCACGGACGAACTAGCCTGGATTGCGCACGGTTTCGGCTGTTTTCGCCGTAAGTCAGCTGTACGTAAGGACTTCGCCCAAATTGCCAAAAAACAGACTGTTTTCAGGCGCTCAGCGATTTGCGGGGTTCCGCAAAGTGTGCTTAATCCAGGCTAGCCCGGTGGCTGCGGCAAAATCTTGCTCATGCTGGCCGCAGGACTCGGATGGTAGTTCATGTCACGTGCTGCACGGGCCATGCCTGCGGCGATACACTGCCCTGACGGAGGTAATGCCTGGGGAAATTCTTAATTAATTTCAAGAACATCGCTGCAATGTTGGGTTTTCAAGTGCGCCGAGAATAGCCGCCTTGCGAACCTCGCGCGGTCCGTGGCATGAGAGCATTGTCATCCATGCCTGTCCGCGCGGCAAGAAAAAAGGCTCATCCGGTTTTCGCATGAGGAGATGTCAATTACGGGCTCCTCTTCTCTGTACCGCCGGTAAGTTATGGGAAGGAGGGCTAAGAGAGCTCTCATTTCCTTGCCCCCCCGGTCTCTTTCCCCCGATCACCTTATCCGCCGACTAGTCTTTGGCACCGTCGCCAACTCTTTTTACCGCGGGTACCGTTTCCAATCCGCCGCGATTCTGTTACTTTGACATAGTAAGGTATGACGCTTGCATGGAGGTACTCGCATGAATTCCTTGAAGTCCTTTCCCTTCAAACGGATTGCATTTATCGGTGATTACTTGCCGCGGCGATGCGGGATCGCGACTTTCACCACCGATCTCTGCGAATCGATCGCGGGCGAGCTGCCGGACACTTGTTGCTTCGCCGTGCCCGTCAACGATCGGGAAGAGGGTTACGCCTATCCTCCCCGGGTCCGGTTCGAGATCGAAGAGAGCGATCCGGCTTCGTATCGTCGGGCGGCGGATTTTCTCAACATCAATCGCGTCGATTTGGTCTGCCTGCAGCATGAATACGGCATTTACGGCGGGACGGCGGGAAGCCATATTCTCGGCTTACTTTCCGATTTGCGCATGCCCGTGGTGACGACGTTGCACACGGTTTTGAAAGAGCCGGACGCCGCTCAGAGACGTGTCATGAGCCGGCTGGCTGCCTTTTCCGACCGTTTAGTGGTCATGAGCCATTTGGGCGTCAAATTCCTGCGCGAGATCTATAACATCCCCGAATCCAAGATCGACTTCATCCCTCACGGAATTCCGGATGTGCCGTTCGTGGATTCGAGCTTTTATAAGGATCATTTCGGCGTCGAAGGCAAGCAGGTGTTGCTCACCTTCGGTCTGCTTTCGCCGAATAAGGGAATCGAATACGCCATCGAGGCCTTGCCGGCGATTCTGGAGCGGCATCCGAACGTCGTCTACATCGTGCTCGGGGCGACGCACCCTCACGTGCAGCGCGCGGACGGCGAATCGTATCGGCTGCAACTGCAACGCCTGGCCCGGACCATAGGAGTCGAGCGGAATATTCTCTTCTTCGACCAATTTGTGGGCATCGAGGAATTGGTGGAGTTTATCGGGGCGGCCGACATCTATTTGACGCCGTACTTAAACCCCGCCCAGATCACTTCTGGAACGTTGGCTTACACGGTCGGCGCGGGCAAGGCCGTCGTCAGCACGCCTTATTGGTACGCGGAGGAGCTACTGGGCGAGGGACGCGGCCTGCTCATTCCTTTTGCCGACTCCAAAGCCATCGCGGAACGAGTCATCGAGCTACTCGACAATGACACGGAACGGCATGCGATGCGGAAGCGTGCCTATATGCTGGGCCGGGAGATGACTTGGCCGCGAGTCGCGCAACGTTATTTGGAGAGTTTTGTCCAAGCCGCCGAAGAACGAAAGCAACGACCTCGAGCGGCATTTAAGGTGCCGACGCTGGACACGCGGCCGCCTTATCTTCTGCCGCTCAATCTCAATCATCTTCATCAAATGACCGATGATACGGGTCTGGTTCAGCATGCTTACTTTACCGTGCCGAACTACCACGAAGGATATGCGACCGACGACAATGCCCGCGGGTTAATCGTGGCCGTTTATTTGGAGGAGCGCGGGGATGATCCGCAAAATGAAATCTCGGTCCTGGCGTCGCGCTACCTGGCCTTCTTGATCAATTCTTTTAGTTCGACCACCAATCGATTTCGCAATTTTCTTTCCTATGACCGGCGTTGGCAGGAGAAGATCGGCTCGGAGGATTGCCACGGGCGTTCTTTGTGGGGCTTGGGGACGGTCATCGGGCGCTCGAAACAACCGGGATTGCGTGGAGCGGCGGCTCATCTTTTCGAGGCGGCTTTGCCGACCACCGAGAATTTTGCCAGCCCTCGAGCCTGGGCCTTCACTCTCTTGGCAATCCATGAATATCGCAAGCGCTTTGGCGGAGACCGGGTGGCTCGCCGATTGATGGAAACACTGAGCAAACGGCTCCTGGAGATTTATCGTCGGAATTATGCGGCCGATTGGCCTTGGTTTGAATACAGCTTGACCTATTGCAATGCCGTGCTTCCTCATGCCCTCTTGGTATGCGGTCAAACGTTGGGCGAAGAAGAAATGATCGAGACCGGATTGCGGTCCTTGGAATGGCTGGCTCATCTTCAACAAGCCACTCAAGGGCATTTCGTGCCGGTCGGCTCCAACGGATTCTATCCACGGGGAGGAGAAAGAGCCCGATTCGATCAACAGCCCGTCGAAGCCCAAGCCATGGTCTCCGCCTGTCTCGCGGCCAAGACCGTCACCGACAATAGCCGTTGGGACCAGCACATGCATCGGGCGTTTGACTGGTTCTTGGGTCATAACGATCTGGGCCTATCCCTGTATGACCCGGCCACGGGGGGGTGTCGCGACGGGCTTCACTCGGACCGCTGCAATCAAAACGAGGGGGCCGAGTCCACTTTGGCGTTTCTTCACTCTCTTTTGGAGATTTGCCTGGCCGAGACGCCTTCGCCGGCTGACCCCGCCGGGGAATCTTCCCCCGACTCGCCAAAATCCGAGGCCGTTTCGGCGAAACGGGATTGACCTGGACACCATAATCGGGATGGTATTAGAAAGGGAATAGGCAAGGACGCGCCGATCATCCTTTGGAGGGTTAACGGAATGGCCCCGCACATGTATTTGGAAGAAGCGGAAAATATCGGGTCAACGAGTTCGGACAGGAAATATCCCAGGCATGCCAACGGGCACTCACTTCATGCCAATCATATGACACCGTCGTCCAACCATCACGAACCACTTTTCCATCGTCACGTAAAGAACCCGATCCTCACGGCCGCGGATTGGCCGTATCCCATCAACACGGTTTTCAACGCCGGCGCCACGGTCCTCCAAGACGGCCGGACTTTGCTATTGTGCCGCATAGAAGACCGCCGTGGACATTCGCACCTCTGCGCCGCCCGGTCGAAAAACGGCATCGACGGCTGGGAGATTGACCCCGCGCCAACCATGATGCCCGATCCGGACAATTTTCCCGAAGAACTCTGGGGCATCGAAGACCCGCGAATCACTTACATGCCCGACCTGGGGAAGTACGCCATCGTTTACACGGCCTTTTCGGCCGGCGGCCCGTGTGTCTCCCTGGCTCTGACCACCGATTTCACGTCGTTCGAACGTGTCGGCGACATCATGCCGCCGGAAGACAAAGACGCGGCCTTGCTGCCGAGGAAAATCGGCGATTATTGGGCCCTCTTTCATCGCCCGGTCGGCATGGCGGGCGCCCATATTTGGATTTCCTTTTCGCCCGATCTGCGTCATTGGGGGAGCCACAAACTGGTTCTCGAAGCGCGGCGAGGCGCCTGGTGGGATGCGGGAAAAATTGGTTTGTCGCCGCCCCCCATCGAAACGCCGAGAGGGTGGCTGTGCCTCTATCACGGAGTACGCCGGACGGCGGCCGGGAGTCTTTACCGGCTGGGAATGGCTTTGTTTGATCTTCATAAGCCCGAGGAGTGCATTCTTCGCGGCACGTCGTGGATCTTCGGCCCGGAGGAACCCTATGAACGCTACGGAGACGTCGACAACGTCGTCTTCCCGTGCGGCTACACGGTGCGTCCGGATGGTGATACGCTCTACCTCTACTACGGCGGCGCCGATACCTGCGTGGCTTTGGCTACCGCCAGCATCCGCAAACTGCTGGAATGGTTGGACGCGAACGGCAAGCCGGCGGCAAAGACGATTGAATAATCCGGCAACGGCAGGACGCGGTGACTTGCCGGCAGAAACCATCAGCAGCCCGGCTGCTCCGAAGCAGCCGGGCTGCTCAGTTATGAAACAACTTCTAATCACTTGGACCCAAAGGACTTCAGAACCTCCTCCGGCGGATCGGACAAGAACTGGCAACCTATTTCCCAGAATTCCGATTTGTCTCGCGCGTTCTTCACTTGCACTTCCACCCAGGGATTTGCGTAGGCTTGTAGTGATCGGATCCTCAGGATGGTCCCGACAAGAGCCGCTTGAGGCAGCTTCAAACGCAATCCTCCGTGCGACCGATCAATGACCCAGCCGTCCCAAGGTGATTCCGTATTTCCATCGAAAGTCACCAAAACGGGAACTTGGTTGCCGCTTAGGCGGACCGTTTTGCGCCGGGCCATCCCCAAACCATATCGAAATGAATCCTGTGGCGAGGGTTGATCTTTCCAATCTCCGGCCTGAGCGGCGAGCTCCCGTAATCGGGCCCTACGCCTGTTGATGAGAATCCAACCGATCACAAAGGCCACAACGGCGACCACGACCCCGACTATGACGGCCATTCCGATGGCCCAATCGCGATCCCATTCGCCGGTCAGGTTGCGCATAGGGGCTGATATCAAGTATCGGATTCGAATGATGCATCTAATATCGGCCGTACTTCCGTCTTTTGCAAGGTCGGGGCCTTCGTGGTAGCCCTACGGATTCTCGAGTCACCCTACGAACTACGAATGCATAAAATAAATATTGCCCCTTTGGAAAACTCGATGAGGCTCGTCATCTATGGAAAGTGCAAAGAATTCCGGGACTTCAGCTCTGCTCCTTGAAGTCAAAGACCATGTTGCTTTCCTAACCCTCAATCGTCCCGAAAAACGCAACGCGCTATCCCGGCAGTTGCTTGCCGAGTTCGAAAGTCTGTTGGGAAAAATTGAGCATGACCGGGATGTTCAAGTCGTGGTTATCGGCGCCAAAGGTCCGGTCTTCTGTTCCGGGCATGACTTAAGCGAGATGATCGGATGCTCGGAGACAGGCTATCGTGAATTATTCAGGCAATGCTCCAACGTCATGATGAGTTTGCGGCGACTACCGCAGCCGGTCATTGCTCGGGTTCAGGGCACGGCGACGGCAGCCGGGTGTCAACTCGTGGCCGCCTGCGATCTCGCGATAGCGGCGGAGCAGGCGACCTTCGCGACCCCCGGCGTCAAGATCGGACTCTTTTGCACCACCCCCATGGTTCCCTTGGTTCAGGCGATCCCTGCGAAGCCGGCGCCCGAAATGCTTCTCACCGGTGAGCCGATCACCGCTCAACGAGCGTTGGAGCTGGGATTGGTGAATCGGGTAGTCCCGAAGGAGAATCTGGATCAGACCGTGATGGACATAGTGAATCTCATCAAACGCTCGAGCCCGGCCATCATCCGGCTCGGCAAAGCCGCCTTTTATCGTCAAAAAAACCTGGATGAATCATCGGCCTACGAACTGGCCACCGAAGTCATGGTGGAGAACGCCATGCACTTTGACGCCCAAGAGGGCATGCAAGCCTTCTTGCAAAAGCGCTCGGCGACTTGGAGTAAATAAAATCAGAAAGAATGAGACAACATGAGGAATGCAAGAAAGCAGGAAGAGTGCACTTTTTGGTTTTTTCCTGCCTTCCTGCCTTCCTCATGGGCTCGTTTTTATTGCTGCCGGGGGTAGTAGTACCCCGGAATAAACGGGTAGTATCCGCCGCCATAGGCATGGCTACCGTATTGCGGATAATTGTAATACCGGTAACCCGGATAGAACGATCGGCCCTGTTGCCACATCCATTCGTGCCCATGCCATTGTTGTTGGCCTCTCCAGTTGTAGTAAGGAGGGCCGTAGTAGTGGCTGGTCCAATCGCCCTGGGAGTAGTTGGGCTGGGCATATTGCGGTGTCCCGGCTTGAGATTGCGCCTTTCCCTCGGATGGAAAAGCCGCCCAGGCGCTTAAGCCGCCAAGAATGAGCACTGTTTTGAACATTAAGGATCGCATCTTTGTCTCCTCTCGGTTTAATCGTTTGATTATTTTTCCATTTAATATGGGGTTCCTAGGACCGCGACCCCTCGCGGCATGGCGGGCTGAGAAATCCCTTCCAGGGCTTGGCCCGCGAGTTCCGGCGACCGACTATCGACCGCCAAATCGCCCAAAGAAATCATTCCCACTAGTCGGTGATCCGGAGCCAGCACGGTCAGGCGGCGAAGTTGCCTGGTTTTCATGATTCGCGCGGCATCCTCGATCGGCTGGTCTTCCAGACAACTGGCAACGTCATGCGTCATCACGTTGCGAACCATTTCCGTCTTCGGGTTGCAACCTTCCGCGACCGCGCGAATCACAATATCGCGATCCGTGATCATCCCGACCAAATGGTTGTTTTCTGTCACGGGAAGAGATCCGATATCCAACGACCTCATTTTTTCAGCGGCCTCCTGAACCGTGCAATCCGCCTGGATGCATTCCACATCCCGGCTCATGATTTCTCGAACTTGCATGATTCAATCTCCTCTTCAAGGTTCCTGCTTGGTAATGCGTCATGCGGTACTCAAGCGGAGGCCTCCATTATTCGCTTGCTCTGCCTCAGCTTGCGAAGCGCCAAGCTCCACAACTGGAAACGACGCAATGGCCATGCCGTAAGAGTTGCATTTCTAAACACTTTTGGACCGCTTTCACCTCAGCAATTCAATAAGGGCTGCTTAAAAGGCTCCGATTTTTTGTTGGCACCTTATTTGCGTTTGTCCTTAATCAGCACGGCCGCTTGAATCGACTTCAATGAAGGGAGGCGGCATCATGGCGATCCATAATTGGCCTTTGCTGGCGAAACTTTTGTCCATTATCGCGCATCGAAGGTTGAATCACGTATATCGGGCAGCCTTTTGCTTGGACGGGTCGGAGGACAATCTGGTCGTCGTCGTTTTTGGAAACGACGAATACTCTTCCAACGACAGGTGCCATCATGATGTGGAAAGCTTCCGCCAAGCCTTGACGGAAACCGGAAACGATGAGCTGGGTTTCAGCGTCAGTCCGGATGGCGAGTCCTGGGTTCTCTTGACGAGGCCTGATTTGGCGCGCAATGAAACGTACCCGGCAAAAGTTTTTCAGCTCGAAATGTTGAAAGCGAGTCTCGACGATTTCGTGGAAGGAAAATCAAACCCGTTTCTGCCCCCGCTTCGTCCCATGAAGAGTCCCGCGTTTTCTCAGTCGAGTGAATAGCGATCGCGCTCTGGCCGGAAATGCGATGGCTTCTAGCTCTTCCAAATCGCGGCGTGTTCGAACGTTTGTCCCAACACTTCCTTGCTGGAAACGCCGAGCCACTTGTCCAAGATGGCCGCGTACACCTGGCGAAAATCCATCGAGTGCTTCAAATTACCGAAATTGTGGTCCGTGAGGCTGGGGTGTCTGCCTACGGCGCCGGCTTTGATCTTGGATCCCACCAGGAACATCGGAGCTGCGGCGCCGTGATCGGTTCCCTGGCTTCCGTTTTCATAGGGCCGACGGCCAAATTCCGAGAAGGTCATCATCAGGAGGCGATCTTTGTGGCCGCGCGCCGAGATGTCTTGATAAAAGGCCGTCATCGAGTCCGACAATTGCCGCAGCAGATTCGAGTGAGAGTTCAACTGGTTGGCGTGCGTGTCAAATCCATCGATGGAGACGTAGAAAATTCTTGCGCCTAAATCGGCGTCAATGAGTTGAGCGGCCAGCTTGAGGTGATTCGCCAGAGGCACGTTGGGATATGGCGCCTTGGGCTGATAGTTTTTGCCAATTTCCTGCAAGCGCTGGCTACTGGCATAGGTATTGACGGCTGTGCGCTGGACAAAATCGAGCAAGCCGGGTGACTTCGATGCTTTGGGCAGTGCCGCTCCTTCCATCAAAGCACGCTGCTCTTTCTTTTCCACTCCGCCGCTGGTTGAGGAGGTGCGAAGCTGGAAATCCTCCAAGGCCGCGATACTCGGCACGCGAACCGGCGCGCCGGCCAGGGCCAGCGGAGATGCCTGATTGGGACCGGCCACATGAAACGCAGGCGGGTTCGGCAATTGCTTGAGCGCTCGTCCTAACCAACCTTCGCTCGCCGACGCGGCCGTGCTCCCCGCTTGCCAGATATCCATCGAGCGGAAGTGCGATTGATCGGGATTCGGATAGCCGACGCCCTGCACGATGCAGAGCGACTGATCTTGCAACAGCTTGGCTAATCCTTCCAGGGATGGATGCAAGCCGATCTGGTCGTTGACCTTCTTGAGCTGATCCTTCGGCAGCTTGAGCGTCGGGCGGAGTTTGGCATACTCAGGATCGGCGAACGGCACGACGGTATTGAGCCCATCATTCCCGCCGGTGAGCTGAACCACGACCAAGATGGTGTCCTTGGCGCCTTTCTTATCCGCAAACGGCGCTGCCAGCGCGGTCCGGCTCAAAAAAGTCGGCACCGTCATACCCCATGAAACCAGACCACCGGTGGCAACGGAGTATTTCAGAAATTCCCTTCTGGTCGCGTTCATGGTTGCTCCTTTTGTGGAAAAAGTTCGCTTGCGGCTATAGCGCTCTAGGCGAGCTGGAATTCGGGTAAAGTCAAAACCAAATGACAGAGAGTTCGCACGCGTTGATCGGCCGCGTCTTTATCGGTCCAGTGTTTCGGTTTCGCCTGGCCGTGAGCCTTTTTTTGGTACTCCAGCAGCCGGGTTCGAGATTCGGATGGCACGTCATCTTGGTAAAAGAGCCGGAGAAAGAAATCGACCAACTCTTGATCGCTCTGTTTGCCAAGTTTCTCGACCAGCGCGGCCGGATCGGCCCCTCGGCTAAAGCGGTTCTCTTCGGTGGAGGTCAATGCCAGGGCGAGATTCTGACGCAATAGCAGCGTCTGACCATTGAGCCAGGCCGGACCGCCGTCCCAGCCCTTGACCGACGGCGGATGAAAAAGATCCTGGCCCAAACTTTGAAGCGAAGTCGCCAAGGCGGGGGTTCCGATTCGGCCTTCCAGCGGTCGGACAATTCCCAAAACAAACTCGACGGGCGATTTGATTCGCGTCCGGTAGGCGGCCGGCGAGAAGAATAAGTTCGACCGCAGCATGGTCTCGACGAGCATTCCGAAATCGTAATCACTCTTGCGGAATCGGTCGGCGAGCGGCTCCAATAGTTCCGGCGCGGCGGGAATGCTTTCGCTAATCAAGAATCGGAACAATTTTCCGGCGATAAAGGACGGACAAGATTTTTGCTCAAGACATATGCGAATGATGTCTTCACCTTGCCATTTTCCTTTCCGTCCCAGGACGGTCTTTTCGGTGTCGTCGTGCTGATTGGGATCGAAGACCGCCTTACCGTCGTCGATGTCCCAGCCGGTGAATGCCCGGGCCGCTTCGCGAATATCCTTCTCCGTGTAATGGCCGATGCCCAAGCTGAAAAGCTCCATCACTTCACGAGCGTAGTTCTCGTTGGGCTTTCCCTTTTTGCTTTCGCGGGTGTCGAGCCACACCATCATGGCCGGGTCTTTGGACATCTGATCGAGCAGATCGCGAAAGCTGCCCAGGGCATAGCGCTGCATCAGCTCGTATTGGCCGAGCATGAAACTGACGTTTTGCACCTTGGAATTGCTGGTGGCGAAGTGATTGTGCCAGAAGAGTGTCAGCTTTTCTCGAAGCGGATGCCGGGAGTAGAGCATCCAGTATAGCCACCCGGCCCGCAGTTGCTGATCGTCATTCGATAAGATCGCGCTTTTCGCCAAAGAACGCCTGAGACTCTCGAAACTTTCTTCGCCGGGACCACCTTTAAGCAGGAGATCAATCGTTTCGTCAGGGCCGGCTTTCACCCCGGCTTCCAACTCCGTCCACTTGGCGCTGAAGCCTGCTCGCCGATACAAATGCCCGACCTTGCGAAGGTCCCAGGGAGACTCGGACGACGGCTTGTAAGGCTCCCATGCCCAATGCGGATCAATCTCGGCCATGATGCTTTCCTCTCGGGAAATCAACTAGCCACTAGCCACTGACCCCTAAGTGGACCCGCGGAATCACTTACGCTGCATACCAACCCGAAGCGTTAGCGAGGAACTGCAATTACCTCGCTAACGCTTCGGGTTAGTGTAAATCTTTATGCGGGTCCACTTAGCCACTATTTCGTCGCTTCTTTGGGTTCTTCGCGTCTTGATGGCGTCCATTTTATGTCATAACGGAAGTCGTGGGTACCATAAATTGAAATTGCTTCGAGCGGGCCGAGATGACGGACCCAGTCGATCAACATCTGCACTTGGCGTCCGGCGTCATCGGGCGTCACGGCTTGATTCAAGATCGTCTGCGCGACTAATTGATCGCGGGCGGCTTCAAGGGCTTCCGCGCCGCCTTGAGAATAAAGCCGCGTGTCAACGGATGCCCCAGGACCTTTCGTCTTGGCGTCCGGAGATTCCTTTTTCAACATGCTGACAATTTCGTGGCACAGCTCCAACGTGGAGCAAGCGACGAGTTGATCGCCGACCACCGCCATGCAGGGGCTGAAGTTATTGACGAAATTTCGGCTATTGATTCGGATCTTCGACCCTTCAAGAAAACGGTAGCCGAGGATATTCACATCGTCTTGTTTTTCTTCCGTGAGTTTAAGTTTGATTTGCGTGCCGGCCAAGAGAGCGGCGCCTCGAACCATGGCCTCGGCCGATTTCCCGAGCGACGGGTCGCGCATTTCCAGGATCAGCGCAAAGGCCGGGATCGGCTGATCGGGCTTGATCGGGTAGCCGCATTCCGGCTGATTCACGGCCACGAATCGATGCCGCGTGCCGATCTTGGTGACCACCTGGCTGAAGCGGTTGCCCAATAGAAAAAGCGCCGACTTTTTGTCAAAGTCCTCGAAGGTCTTGACCTGCTTGTCGTTGAAGAGCTCCTTGCGTTTTTCCCAGAATTTGCCGGGATCAAAATAAACGCTTTCGCTCAGTAGCACCCCTTTAGGCTCAAGCAAGGATCGTGGCGCGAGTTGGCCTGCGGGTGGCACGTGCGTGGCCAATTCCGCCGCCATACCTTCCAGACCGCGAGGCAGGCGGACCGTCGCCAACAGTTGGTCATTCTCCAGAGCGAGGGCGGCCGAGACAAACGGCGCTCGACCGATCACGTCCAGCAGGCCGCCGAAAAGTACGGTCAAGATGGCGTCGTTTCGCGGCCGTTTGAAGATGTCTTTGGCCTGAGGCGCCTTGTGAGCGACATCCAAGTTGAACCAGACCCAAGCCAGCGGATCTTTGGGCAGCAATCGGCGGGCGTCGGCGACGAGCGCGGACTGGGCGAGGCTCTTCTTGCCTTCACCCGCGGTAGGTGCCGCGAGCCGAGCGGCACTTCTCTGCGTAAGTCCGGCTCGGCTCGCCGGACCTACTTCTTCGACCTTATAAAGATCGAGACCTCGCTTGAGCGTGTCTTCCTTGTTGCTGATGAGAAGCGCCGACCCCGCGACTCCCGCACGAAGGTCCTTACCAATGCTGATCATCTCAAAGTCATGGTATTTCCCGCGGACGAGTTCTTGCTTCGCGCCTTGGCGGGCGAGCTCTTGTTCGATGATGTCGAGAGAGACCTTGAGGAATCGTTGGAAGAACGCTTCATCGGTTCCTTGAATGACCGCCAGAAGGGGCGCCGGGTCCGGTCCTACTTTAGCTGACAGGACGATGCCGCCTCCCGCGACCTTTTCCAGGATTTCGGGCCAGCTCATGCCCAGCTCTTTTTCGAAATAGCCCACGAGCTGATAGAGCCGCCGGAAGTTGGTCGAGTCATAAACTTCTTGAACCGCTTCCAGCTCTCGCAGTTGCTTGAATGCATCGAGATTCAGTCCCGTTTCGATGAGCCTCCGCGGCCGTTCGATTTTCAAAAACAAATCGGCCTCATTCGGCACCAGACGCAGCGGATCGGGCGGATTGTCGGCTCGACCGACATGGACAAGAACACTCAGGACTAAACCGACAAGCAAATATCGGAAGGGACGCATGATGAGCGGCTCCTGGAAGATCGAGCGGAAAGTCGGGGGGCTGCGATGTATTGAATTGTACTCTGAATTGAGGACGGAAGTTTCACGTTGTTCTTTGCTTGTCGTCTCATTCACAACGCGTCGAGCCTGTCATCAGGCCCATTGTTGACTCTTCTCCACTGTTCCTCGATGAACACCGGACGGAATTCCTCAAGTCACTCAGTAACAAAGAGTTGCGATTGCCTTCCAATGATCCGGTGTCCAAGGCTTGGACACCGGCTGCGATTTCCGCAAATTCTTGAAGAATCAGCGATTGCGTTTTCTTTGGCTCTCCGGTGTCCCGGTGTTCAAGGGGGGAAGTGGGGTGGGTGCGATTTTCATATCGGGTTGCCTTGAAGTTTTGGCGGCTCATGATCACGACGAGATAATGGTCGCATCATGATTCAATTAGAACAGAAGGGAGGTCGTTCCCGAAGCGCCGCCGGCGGATTTGGAAATGCAATTACAAAACTCAGCACAACTTCTTAAACGACAGAGGGTTCCAACAGGGATTTTTTCGAACTTTGTTCGGCTTGGTTCAAACTTCGTCTAACAGGTTGGGTGGCATGCTTTCGCGCCCATTCAAGATTTGGCGCGGCATTCAGATTGTTGACCGGCCGCGAAAGCATGGCACCCGGCGTGCTCGTCCGGTTATCGGTATCATGTGTAGTAGGTGCAGAGTCATGAATCTCCAAGGACTGCCTGCCATGATTTCCAAACATTGGGCAGCAAAATATGGAGTCGCGGCCGGAATTCTCCTTATCGGTTCGATTCTGATATTTTGGATTTGGAAAACCCGCCAGGAAAGTGCCTCTCCGCCTCTATCGTTCGATGGTAGCTCGGAAGCGCTTCGGCAGACCGTTATCGTGCCGACCTTGGACACGCCAATTCCCGAAGGCAAATCAGCGATATGGTGCCCGTCCTTTCAAATGGCGTGGAACAAACTCAAGAATGATATTGCCAAAGGCCCAATCCAGGTTCAAGGAGCCGAAGCTTTCGCGGAACGCCTGAATAAGGCGGAGCAGTCCGAGGATGATTTAGATGAGGCTTCTTCGTACTCGGCCGCAGGATTCATCAAGCAAGGCATTATCGAGAAGATCCAGGTCGACATGGCTCAGAAGTTCCCCGACGTACCTAGGCCTACATTCCGTGATAACCCGCTCGATGTTGCGGTTGCATATGGTTATCTCAAAGCCGAAGTGAAATTCGAGCATCCCTATCTTAGCAACTCGGAGCCTGCCGCATTTCAGGCGAGAAAAGAAGACTCCGCGGAAGTAAGATTCTTTGGAGTTCCGCGGAGGGTCGTGGAAAAGGAACTTCGAAGTCAAGTTGATCTGCTCTACTTCGATTTTGGTAATCATTACTATGCCATTGACCTTTGCAGGTCATCCTCACCGAACCAAATCGTGCTGGCATCCATGCCTCGAAAGACCACTCTCGGCGAGACGTTATCTAAATTGAACGACCAATCGGCTGACTATCTCTCAAAGGAGCAACCCTTTAAATTTGGGCATGGAGATATCCTCCTAGTTCCGAACATGCATTGGAGAATTGAACATCACTTCACTGAAGTCGAAGGATCGGACAAGCCCTTGCTCAATCCTTCCATGAAGGAAACCTGGATTGATCAAGCCGTTCAAGTAATAGAATTCAAGCTGGATCGGCAAGGTGCCGCCGTTTCTTCGGAATCAAAGGCCATCACGCACAAAGGCGGACTCGATTTCGTTTTCAACCGCCCTTTCCTGCTCTACATGAAAAAGCGTGGGGCCAAGCATCCGTTTTTCGTCATGTGGGTGGACAACGCCGAATTGCTGATAAAGAAATGAATGGATTTGAACCAATGGCAAGGAGAACCGCCATGAAATCGGGAGAGCGAGTCAGTCGATCTGTCCAAGCACAACGCCGCTGAATCCACTAGTGTTTTTGTTATGATACCCCAAAGAAATTGCTACCGATGGTCGACGATCCATGCTTCCTTCAAAATCCGATCAAGTGGTGTTCGCGTTCGTCTTATCGGTGCTTGGCGCGACATTCGTCGTCTTTTTGCTTTGGAACCTTTCCTTTTGGGCCGTTGAGTCGTTTCCCATAGTAGCTGCCGTTCTGTTCATTCCCTCTGTGCTCATTCTCTTTCTGGTTTTGCCCAGAGGCACCATAGCGGAGCGAGCTATCATGTTTTGTGCTCTGCTGGTGTTCGCCCATGCTTTCAGCTCAGTTTTGGATGACCGGAGGGTTTTGCTCCCGGTCTGGGTTCTTCCCGCACTTGCGATCATCTTCCTTTTGCTCGGTTGGGTTTTGGTTTTTGGGGTTCATCGTGAAGGAGGGAAAATAAAGTTCCGCTCCCCGCTATACAAGCTCAAGCTGTTTAGCGGGTTGACATTTTTGGGGCTAAGCACCGCCCTCTTTTGGCAGCAGTCGACGAAGGATGGGTCGTACCCGCTCTCGTTTGACAGCAGGTCCGATCAGTTAAAGCAGACGGTCGTCGTCCCGACGTTGGATACGCCATTCCCTGCAGGAAAGTCGGCCCTCTGGTGCGCGTCTTTTCAGATAGCGTGGAATAGACTGAAATCGGACTTAGCAAAGGGTCCGGTCCAAATCCAGGGAGCAGAATTGGTTGTCGGACGGTTGAACCATGCTGAACAAACGGAAGAAGATCTGGAACCAGGGAGCTTCTACTCGGCCGCTGGTTGGGTAAAAGATGGGATTATGGAAAAAATCCAGGCGGAAATGGCCGGGAAGTTTCCCAATGCGCGCAAAGTCGATTTTCATAAATCGGATTTGGACTTTGCTGTTGCCTTTGGATACCTGCAAGCGGAAGTGATGTTCACAACTCCTTTCGAGGAAAGAGAGGGTCCCATTTTCTTCTTTAATCAAGAAGAACAGACGGAAATAAGAAGGAGATTTCATAGGAGCGCAGAACAAGGAACGGTCGTGAAGTTTTTTGGAATTTCTGTAAAGCCAGGGCATAAAGAAATTCGAGAGCAGGTTGAAGTCTTGTATTTCGCTGAAGCTGGAGACGAGTATGCGGTTGACCTTTGCAAGTCTTCGTTTCCAAATCAGGTTGTGTTGGCGTCGTTGCCTAAGAAGGCAACCTTGGGACAAACTCTTGCAGATCTTGACAAGAAGTCTTCTGAGTTCCTATCCAAAAAAGGCAGCCCAAGATTGGAAGACGGGGAAAGTCTGGCCGTGCCAAACATGCACTGGAGAATCGAGCACCATTTCAAGGAGCTTGAAGGGAACGATAAGCCTCTTCTCAATTCAATTCTGCAGGGGACTTGGATTGGTGACGCGGTTCAGGTGATAGAATTCAAATTGGATCGGAGGAGCGCTTCTTTGACTGGCGTAGGATTTGCGAAATTTGCACTGGGACCCAGGACCTTTATGTTTAACGGCCCTTTCTTGCTCTACATGAAAAAGCGCGGGGCCAAGCATCCGTTCTTTGTCATGTGGGTGGACAACGCTGAGTTGCTGATTAAGAAATGAATGATTGCGGGCAATTGGAACCAGCGTCCCTTGAAGGTTATTAGTATCATGATCGAAAGGAGTCGGCGAAGCGACCATGAAACCCAAGCAGAAAACCATGCGACCTAAACTAGCTGGCGGCCGCAAAGTCAGCAGTTCAAGTGGTCCGCGTAATAAGAATCGTGCTTACAGCGAGGACGGCGTTGACATGACTCTGATTCGCTGGATGCTTTCCCTGACACCGGCCGAGCGGCTACAGGTTGCTCAACAGAGTGCTCGATCCACCCAGGAGATGCGGAATGCCGTCCGCGGCCGCTGATTATCAAGCTATTTTGCGGACCCTGGTTGATAACAAGGTAAACTTTATTGTTGTCGGTGGCGTGTCGGCGATGTTGCATGGCGCAACGATTGTGACTCTAGATTTGGACCTGGTTCATTCTCGGGAGCCCCAAAATCTACAGCGATTTTTGCGAGCGCTGGAATCTCTGGACGCTCATTCTCGCGAGCGTACTGATCGAAAGATTCGACCAACCTTGCCCTTTCTGGATATTTCGGGTCACTTGTTGCTGACCACTTCGAAAGGACCCCTGGATGTCCTCGGCACCATTGGCGATGATTTGGGATACGACGAATTATTGAAGCACATAACCGAGATGGAGGTCGCCAAAGGCCTGCATGTAAAAGTGCTGAACCTGGACAAGTATGTTGAAATCAAAGAAAAGCTAAATCGGGAGAAAGACCGTGCTGTGCTGCCCGTCTTGCGACAAGCGCTGGAAGCGAGGCGGAAACGACAATCTCCCTCTCGTGGTCAGAGAAAGAAGCGTCCAAAGAAATCCTAGTCCTGACCACTAACCCCTACTTCAACTCCTTAATCTTTATGTTCTTGAAATGAATCTCCGCACCTTCGGATTGGAAGCCGATCTTGCCTTCGGTCAGATCGCCTTTTCCGGAGCTGACTTCGGTGTCGTTGATCTTGGCGACGATGGAGCCGTCAGCTTTGCAAGTCGCTTCGGTGGTGTTCCATTCGCCGATGGGCTTGGTGACTTTGTCCTTGAGTTTTTGATCGTATTTCGAATCAAGCTTCTTGCACTCCAGAAAATAGAGAAAACCATGATTGGCGTTGGCGCCTTGGACTTCGACGCATTTCGGCCAGACTTTGTTGGGTCCCTGGATGTGGACTAAGAGGCCGCTATTGTACGTGCTCTTTTTTCCCTCCTCCGGCTTGATGTATTTCCAGTCGTAGCGAATCACGTAGTTCTTGTAAGGCTTTTCGGTGTAGAAGTAACCGTTAGGGTGGCCGGTGCAGACGATCTCGCCGTCCTTGACGGACCAGGTCGCATTCGTGTCCTGGTTCTTGGGCAAGAACATGTTCCAGCCGGCCATGTCCTTGCCGTTAAATAGCTCTTGGAAGCCTTCGTCGTCCTTGTCGGTGGCAGCGGACAGGTTCAGGAAAGACAAGCCGGCAAGTAAACTCGGAATCAGATGAGTAATCACGATGCGTCTCATGAAGAATCGCCTTTCGCTTATGGATTCGAGCCGGGGAATCGAAGAGAACAACAAATTGAACCCGGCATCCGCCTACGCCTTAGTTCCCTTTGTCTATCCCGAGTTGAATTCTATGTCCCTCGGCACATTTAAGCCAGAACGGATCTCAACCTTAACCTGTTTCAAGGCTCGGCGCCACATCAAGAGTTGAGTCCGGAGCGGTTGCCAATAAGCTCGATCGGCGGAACGAAATGCTTCTTCTTCATCTCGCAGAGCTTTATCGACTCGATGGAGTTCTCCCTTTAGACCATGACGAACCGCCGGCCGGTCTTTGCGGCGTTTCCAAAGCTCCTCAAATGGATCACAGCCGTGCATGACAGACATGACATCGATGCGAATTCCTCGAGCTTCCGGATCCTTCAGGCGGAAATGACAGGCATGCCCCTGCAGCAACACCTCAGGGCTGAGAGCGGGAACAAAAACAGGTTCGGCCCGCAATTCAGCCAGGGCATGGCGGAGTCGAGTTAGGTTTTTCTCATCGGCGGCGATAGCGACGTCCACGTCGCGGCTGAACTCGGCGGCGCCGTACAGAATACACGCCTGACCTCCCATGAGCAGAGCGCGAACCCGATGTTTCCGGAAAGTAGAAAGGACTTTGCCAATCGGGCTCGGGGTCAAGAGAGCCTCCCAAGGCCAGGAAGGTGGCCCACAGCTTCTGGGATTCCACGAACCGCTGCGCCGGCGTCAACGACCACCATTCCAATATTTCCGGATCTTCTTGAGACTCGTAATGTCCCTGCGACCGCGGCATGGGCAAATCCTAACGTACTTCATTGCGCACGTAAATTGGATTCGACAGAATCCAAATCATGTCTTCGCCGGCGATGGGGAGCCAGACTTCGACCCGATAACTCCCCGGCTCGGAAATAGCGGCCTCCAGCTTTCGGCCGCTGGTCTCAAGAATCACCCGGCCGTCTCGAATCAGCTTCCATTTACCGGGCAGCGGTGCCTGCCCTTGAAACTTGAGGTCTTTGGCAAGCACGCATTTGCTCCCCATTTCGAATCGATGATTGGCCGAGAGGGCCGAGAAGTCAAAGCCCGTCGAGTCGGCGAGCCAATCGAATGCCACGAATGCCCGGCCGGATTCGAGCGCGTCCCAAACTGATTTCTCCGTCAATTCCGGCATCAAGAGGTGAGTGCCCACGTGCCGCAGGCTGTTTTCGTAGGGGTCCAGTCGGATCTGAAACACGACATCGCCCGGCTTCTTGTCCTTCAGAATCGGCTGCAAAATCGGAATCGTTCCGGTGCCCAACTCGAACAAGCTCTTGCCCAAAGCGTCCTCGAAACGCGCTTTGTCTCCCTCAATCAGCCGGACGATCAGGCCGACGTTTTGATGGGCGTCGTTGGCCGCGATTCCGGTGTGCGGCGCTTTACGGCATAGGTCGTCCCATTTTTTCAAATAGTCGGCCGGATAATCTTGAAGCGCGGAAAACGATTCTTGCGGATACTTTCGAAAAAGCTCGGCCGCTTGCAGTATCCAGAGCGGGTTTCGCATCGCCTTTTGCAGATTTTTCTCGTCTTTGAAATCGGCATGAATGTTGTAAATTTCGGTCCCGGTGAGATGGCGAACGTCCCAATCCATGCGCTCTTCCAAGTGAGAAAGAAAAATCAAGCCGTCCCGGCCATGAACGAGATCGGCGAATTCTTGAGGAGGTCCATCCCTATAAACCGGCCCCAAGACCGGGGGGTTCACACCCCCCGCTCGCCCTGGTGGCGGAAAGACAAGAAAGCCCCCGGTTTCGGCGCCGGGGATCATCAGCACGCCATCCTTCATTCCGCGGTGTCCGTCCTTGAAGTAATCGCACTGGTCGGAAGGGTGCTCGGTGAACATCAAGATGGAAGTGCCCACGGCTTTGGCGGCCGTCACGATTTCCTCGATCGTTCCATGGCTGTCATGAGAAAGGGAGGAATGGACGTGCAAGTTCGCCCGATATTCGCGGTAGGGACCCTGGCGAGGAAGCGGCTTCCACTCGGCTCGAAGCTCTTGAATCGCCTGATGCACGGCTTCGAGCTTGTCGGGCTTGAGCTTGGCCAAAGCATCGGCCCGAGATTCGGAGAGAATTGAACCCAAGATGCACAAAGACACAGAGAGATTCAAGAACGAGAATTGTCTTCTCGGCGTTTCGGCGTCTTGATAGTTCGTGACAGTCACGGCAACGCCTCGGAAAGGAATTTGCCACAGAGGACACGGAGAGCACCGAGTTTTCTTGTGCTCCTGGAGACCCTTTGTGGCCCATCTTACCAAAAGCGACTGAAACTTTCCGAGGCACGGAAAACCTGCTAGAATCTGGCCAAGGAAAAAACCGAATTGCTCCGTTTTCGAATTCTTAATCTTGGGAATTTGCGAATTGAGATTTGAAAGTTGAGATTTTGAATTTGTTTCGGATTTCGGTTTTCGAATTTCGAATTTGTCCCGGAGAGGTGACCGAGCGGCCGAAGGTGCGGCACTGGAAATGCCGTGTGGGGGTCAAACCTCACCGCGGGTTCGAATCCCGCCCTCTCCGCTCATTGTCGCACGCCGCGTCAGACGATGGTTGTCGTCTCATGCGAAAGGTCTTCAGCCAGGCGTCCATTGAAGTTTTGGTTGCTCGATAAAAGAGGACGGCATAGCATGGTTTCATGCTTGCCGCGTCAACCCGGCTTGGCCCTTATGAAATCCTCGCGCCACTTGGCGCGGGGGGCATGGGGGAGGTGTATCGCGCCCGCGATACCCGCCTGGGCCGCGAGGTGGCGGTGAAAGTCTTGCCGGAATCTTTAGCCGGCAACCCCGACCGGCAAGCGCGCTTCGAGCGTGAAGCCCGGGCTGTGGCCGCCCTTTCCCATCCCAACATCCTTGCGATCCATGACTACGGGACGCAAGGCGCGGTCACTTATGCCGTCATGGAATTGCTGGAGGGCGAGACGCTTCGCGATCGGCTCGCCAAGGGGCCCCTGCCCTGGCGGGAGGCAGTCGAGGTCGGCGCGGCCATCGCGGACGGGCTGGCCGCCGCCCACGCCAAGGGGATCGTCCACCGCGATCTCAAGCCGGAGAATTTGTTCCTGACCGCGGACGGCCGGGTTAAGATCCTCGACTTCGGCTTGGCTCGGGTGGAGCCAATCTCCAACCCTCAGAATGAAACCAGCCCCTATGTGCCCGCTCCAACCCAGCCCGGCATCGTGATGGGTACGGTGGGCTATATGTCTCCGGAACAGGTCCGTAGCCAGCCGGCCGACGCTCGCAGCGACATTTTTTCCTTCGGCTGTGTTCTTTACGAGATGGTAACCGGCCGGCGGGCTTTCCAGCGCGAGACCGCCGCGGAAACCATGACGGCGATCTTGCATGACGAGCCGCCGGAGCCGACAACATCGGGCCAGCAGGTTCCAGGAGAGTTGGGCCGCATCATCCGGCAGTGCTTAGCGAAGACCCCGACCCAGCGGCTCCAGTCGGCCCGCGATTTGGCCCTGGGCTTGCGGGCGACGGCAAGTGATCCCGCCCTTCACCTGGCCCCCGTGACCCACCGTCCCTCTCGGCTGATCGCCGGCATCGTCGCGGCTCCGCTGCTGATCGGAGCGGTCGCTGCGGCGGTATACTTCCTTACTCGACACGGTAGCCCTCATGAGTCCGGCACCCAAGGTAGCGTCGTCAAGATCCCGGCGGAGGATGCCAAGGCCATCGAGGCCATCGCGGTCCTGCCCTTCGAGAACGTCGGGGGCAACCCCGAGACGGAATACCTCAGTGACGGCATCCCGGAAAGCATCATCAAGAGCCTCTACGAAGTGCGCAGCCTCAAGGTGAGGCCATTCAGCTCCGTATCCCGTTATAAAGGGCGCGGCAAAGACCTCGACCTCCTGGAAGTGGGACGGCAACTCAAGGTGCAGGCGGTACTGACGGGCAAGCTCACCCTGCGCAAGGATCGCGTCTCGCTCAGCGTCGAACTGATGGATGTTCGCGTCCTGAGGGGCCTCTGGAGCGATCATTTTGATCGGCAGCGGACGGACATTCAGGCCGTTCAGGACGAGATCACGCAACAGATCTGCGCGAAGCTAGGCATAAAACTAACCAACGAGGACCAGAAGCGCCTCGTCAAACACTACACCGAGAACACCAAAGCATACGATCTTTATCTCAAGGGTCGCTTGCAGATGAAGAAAATAACAGTAGGAGCGATCAAGAAAGCCATTGAGTACTTTGAGGAGGCGGTCGACACCGACCCGCACTACGCACTCGCTTACACCGGGCTCGCCGACTCCTACAGTACACTGGCACAGTGGGGCTACATGCGGGCGCGCGATGCTTCCCCAAGAGCAAGGAAGGCGGCCGAGGAGGCCTTGAAAATGGATGCCACGCTCTCCGAAGCACACACATCGCTCGCCTATGTCAAAATGGATTTCGACTGGGCCTGGCTGGCTGCCGAGACAGAGTTCAGACGCGCCATCGAATTGGACGCGAACAATGCGAACGCCCACCATTGGTACTCGCACTATCTGACGGCAATGGGGCGAACCGCGGAATCCCTCGCCGCGAGTAAACGCGCCCTGGAGCTTGACCCACTCAACGCCACTTTCATGGTGCACTTAGGATGGCATTTTTACTACGCGCGCCAGTACGAGGAGGCGCTCGAACAATTGCGGAAGGCGATAGACATGGCGCCAAAACACGGCATGGCCCACGTGCATCACGCGATGGCCTATGTGCAGATGGCGAGGCACGCGGAAGCCATCGACGAGGCTCAACAGGCGACCCTCCTCGCTCCTGAGTGGTCGGCAACGGTAGCGACGCTCGGATATGCTTATGCGGTATCAGGGAAGCGAGACGCGGCGCTCAGAGTCCTGGACGAGTTGACCGCGATATCGCAGTGGAAAGATGTCTCCTACTACAAGGCGTTGATTTATGCTGGCCTGGGCCACAAGGAACAGGCGTTGGAATGGCTAGAAAAGGCCTATGACGAGCGCTCGGACCTGCTAGTTTACCTCAAAGTTGAGCCAAGCTTTCATAGTCTGCATACCGAGCCGCGGTTTGAGGATCTGCTGCGGCGCATGGGCCTTACCGACAAAACCGCCGCGCGCGATCAAGGCATCCGTTCGGTGGCCGTCTTGCCGTTCGAGAATCTCGGCGGCGATCCCAAGACTGAATTCCTCAGCGACGGAGTGGCGGACCAGATCATCAATAGTCTCTCGCAGGTCCGCCGCCAGGACCTTAAAGTCCGGCCATTCACTTCTGTTTCCCGATACCGAAAACAAAAGCCGGATGTGGTGACTCTGGGACGCGAACTGAACGTCCAGATGATCGTGACGGGCACACTGCGCCAGCAGGGGGATGACCTCTCCATCAGCGTGGCCTTGGTGGACGCCCGCGACGATAGCCACCTGTGGGGCAAGCAGTATCAACGAAAGCTGGGAGCGATTTTGGACTTGCAGGACGAGATCGCCCGGGACGTCGCCGCCAGCCTCCGGCTGCGATTGAGTGGCGAGGAAGAGCTGCGCCTCACCAAACGAGACACCGAAAACTCGCAGGCCTACCTCCTCTATCGCGAGGGTGTGTACCATATGAACAAATTCACCGAAGGAGGGTTAGCGACGGCCATTGAGTACTACGAGCGTGCGCTGAAAAAAGACGCGAATTACGCGCTCGCCTTTGTCGGACTGGGCCGGTGTTACATCCTGCTAGGCGCCCATTACCGGGGACCCCGAGCAACCTTTTCCTATGCCAGAAAGATGATGACGAAGGCGATTGAGATCGATCCTACTTCATCGGCTGGGAAGGTCGGACTTGGGACGATTTATATGTTTCACGACTGGGACTGGGCAGGGGCCGAGCGCGTGCTGAAACAGCCCGGCGGCGACCTGGATCCGGGCCTGCCGACCCGGACGATGTACGGCTTTTACCTGGCGGCCATGGGCCGGCCGGCAGATGCCCTGGCTGTCATTCGCGAAGGTGAAGACGTCGACGCGCTCGCAGCGCCCCGGAGAAATGAGCTCGCCATGGCCTACAACTGGACACGCCAATACGCCCAAGCGATTGCCGAGGCAAAAAGAGCGCTGGAGCTGGACCCCAACTTTCCCCTTGCCTTCGCAGAACTCGCAGTGGCTTATGCGGGGAAAGGAATGAATGACGAAGGTCTTGCTGTGTTGCAGAAGGCAATCGAATCTGGACAGAAGCACCCCCGGGTCCAAGGAATGCTAGGGTATATTTACGCCAGGACAGGGAAGAACACGCAGGCCCAAATGGTGCTCGCAGAGTTGAAAGCACATTCCCAGGGCCGATTCGGCTTTGCACT
>Ga0207070_1064_pt1 | contig 25903 bp, 21 predicted proteins | sample Alteio_BWMinHeat_92_FD_153591 | JGI IMG/M metagenome (GOLD analysis project Ga0207070, IMG submission 153591) | Enriched cells from forest soil in Barre Woods Harvard Forest LTER site, Petersham, Massachusetts, United States -... | ecosystem: Environmental > Terrestrial > Soil > Temperate forest >...
CAAACCCTTTTCTTTAGTTGAACTATCGGCACGCATCAGATCGCTTTCTCGAAGGCAAGAGTCCAAAGAGGGTCGAAGCGGAAATTTCGTCTTTAACATCAAAGATCTCACCGTCAACGCTCTCGATCATAAAGTCACTGTGAACCAAAAGCCGGTGGATCTTTCAAATAAAGAATATCTGTTACTTTTGACTCTGATCGAACATCCTGGTCGGGTTTATAATAAATTTCAATTGCTCGATAAAGTCTGGGATACACAGTTTGATATCGAATCAAATGTCGTCGAAGTCACCATTAAGAATTTAAGAAAAAAACTTTTGCAGGCATCCTCAAAAACCGAAATTCTCAGTCGCCGCAATATTGGATATTGGATTGAAGCGTAGATTTTTGCTCAGCATCGGATTGGTATTAGCTCTGTCCCTTGGTGCTGTTGGCTTTATTCAATACTTTCTTTTTCAAGCCGAACAATTTCATCATATCGATCAACAAATTGAAACTACCGCTTCGCTGCTCATTTCTTCGGACTTAAACAGCGTCGAGCTCAAAGAATTTGAAGATGCCCAAGGAGTTGTAGAGAGTGTCGTCAGTGGCGATAAACTCAATCAATTTGTAATCATTTTTAATCGCAAAGGCAAAATGGTTTACCGCTCAAAGATTGCCCAAATTGTTCCTCAAGATATTTCGACTGAACAGCGTTGGCAGACCATCGAAAAAAATGGCCATTTCATTCGTATTTTAACTTTACCACTCGAAAAGCAATACACCGGTGGGCCTCACCGGATTTTGCAAACGGGTATCATATTAGACGCTGACCTCCTTCGTTGGAGAAGTCTGGGGCGGCATATCGTGCTCTACAGCGCCCTCATCATCTTGCTTGTCGTTGGTATCACCTGGAGTTTATCGAGAAGTTTGCTTAGGCCACTTGTGCAACTGAGTCTTTTTCTGAAGTATCTTGGAAATCAATTCGACGAGAAAAAACTCGTCATCGGTGCTGATGCACGCTTGAGTCTACCGCGCGTTATTCAATCGACAAATGATGAGTTCAGCAACCTCGTGCAAGCCGCGCAAAGTCTACACTCAAAAATCATCCAAAGTCTAAAGACAACCCAAGTCTGGACTGCGCAAATGGCGCATGAGCTCAAAACGCCTTTAACAATTTTAAGTAATTGCCTCGAGAGTTTTCCTCTTGCCAAGAACGAATATGAAAAAGAGCGTGTACTGAAAGACTCGTTAAACGAAGTCGCGCACCTCAATAGGCTCATCAGCAGCTTTTTAGAATGGACTTCTGCAGAAAATTTTCCGGTCAGTCAAGATGAGCTCCATGCACTGAAACTTAAAAATGTCGTTGAAGAAACCGTCTTGCGCATTTTAAGAAATTATCCAGGTCGAATAAAAATAAAAGCTGAATCTAACCTGACTCTGTTTGCACAACCCGGATTTCTTGAACAGGCGATTTCAAATTTGGTCATCAATGCACTTAAGTATTCAACGGCTCCGGTCGAGGTCCTTCTTGAAAACGAGAAATTGTCGATCCTTGATCAAGGCGAAGGTATCCCAAAGGCCGTTTTGGATAATTTGGGCCAACCATTTAATTATGCGCACAAAACTTCTCACGGTTTCGGACTCGGACTTGCTTGGGTCTCTACGATTTGTCGAAAATACGATTGGCAACTGAAATTTGAAGATAGACGTGATCCCCATGGAACCTGCGCCCAGATTATCTTTCCGATCACATAGTCTTGAGTCAACCGACAGAGCAACGAGGCAGATGGCCGTTTGTCAGGGGCCCGCTATTCGTTGTTATCTTTGGTGGCTATATGAACCTCGCGTATCCATTTACGAATATGTTTGAGAAACATGTCTGAAATTCCGTAAAAACTAAACACGTTATGGTATTCGGTTTTATTTTGTTCGTCCTGATGGGCCGAAAAACTGCGCGCTAATATCCCGTCATAATTTTCATCGAAGAACAAAGGACTAAAAAACCTTAAAAAGACGCCTTGTCGTAAAGGTTTCGGGGATTTGATTCTGATGCCGAACTCAGAGGCCATTTCCATGGTCACTTGCTGCCCCACTTTTACATCGGCCACGATCGGATCATAATTGAGGATCATCAACCCGAACTCGTTGCACAGGCCAGCGACATATAAGTTCATTTTATCAAGTAGTAACTTTCGATCGAGCGGAGTGAGGATCACATCTGCGAAAAAAGTAGCTTTGAGATCCTCTAATTTCGCAGAGGCTTTCTCTGGTAATAAAACGATGACAGCAACTTTCTTGTCTGCTGATATCATATTGGTTGTTTCTAAAAAGCCTTTGACTTGCGTTGCCCAACTATCGATGGTTTGGGTGATACCGCTGGCATCAATAAAAATTGCGGAGAGCTGGGAGATTTGACTTTTAAGATTGACCTCAGGGTGATGGGCCTTCCAAGTTTTTATACCTTCCTCACCAGTGAGTTCGGTCATCACAATTTTAATTTGCGGGGGAATTACGCCCTTTATCTCTTGCCCGTTAATGCGAACATAATGAATGCTGTCTTTTGGCCCCACGAGCCGAATGCAGTTTTGTCCTCTCTCGTTGTTTTTTAAGTAATTTAGAAATTCTTCGATTTCTTCAAGGTCGTCTGGATGAATGAATTTCAGCCATTTACGAGGATCCGTGAGCAGTTGTGACTCGTTCAAATCAAAATATTCCCAGCTCGTTTGCACGCTCACAATTTCATCGAAGTGATTAATCGTAAAGGTAAACAATCCGGTCTTAAATGCGAGTGGAGGCGTTTCGGGTTTTGCGGACGTATTCGTACCGGATTCGACATTCGCTGCTGAAGCGATGTTCGGCGCCGAGGCAGATGTCGGAGTCGCGGTCATAACGCCCTTCGATTCTGCTGGCGTCGCCACGGCAGGTGCCGGTCCTGGCGGCGGTACTGGCACCGAACCTGGCGACGGTGCTGGCATTGGTCCCATTACCCCGGCGGCTGGCGGAGTTGGCTGAGTCACTGCGGCCGATGTGGTCGCCGCCCCAGCAGGTGCAGCCGTTGCAGCGGCTGCACCTGGCGTCTTGGTCCCTGAAGTTTTACGTGTATTCACTCCGAGGTCTTTTGCAAAGGCAACTATTGACGAAAAATTATGAACGACCACATTGATGTAATTCGCTTCTAAGGCCTGTCGGATGTTCGTTCTCATTTCGTCGTTAAAAGCAATGACCGCGATGTGCTTTTTATTTCGTTTCAAAACATCGATCTCCAAAAGGGAGAGTGTTCTTTTGTTAGGGCCAGATTTTTGTTTTCCCTGCTGGGCTCGTCTGATCTTCTGTAATTGTTGCGAACTGATTCCAAAATAAGAATGGTAAATTAAAAATTCACCGGGCCGACTTGGATGATCGATTGTCTTATAAGTTTTCACAAGTAAGCTGGACTCTTGCTTTTCTCCAAAAACTTTAGAATAGATACGCACAACGATTCCATCTCTCATTTTTTGGGTACTGCGAATGCCGACGCCAAAATCTGAAATGGCATCGATGACTGCGGTTTTAGCGAGGTAAATGGGTGCATTGACAACTTGATTGTATAAGAACTCTCCAGCCGAAGAGCGTTTTTCAGATAGCGCCATGGCCAACTTCTGCAAAAACAGTTGATGATCAAGCGGTTTTAAAATCAAATCGTCAATGAGCGGACTAATTAGACTTTCGATTCCCGCAGTCGTTGTCTCATGGCTCAGTAAAAAATAGCGTGTTGGTAATTCTGTTTTTTGAAATATGGGTTTCGAAAATTTTTCTTGAAGAGCTTGAATAAAAGAAATGGGATTATCTTTGCCGATCCAGTCTTGATCGACAATGACGAGACTTATACCCTCTTGTTTAAATAAAATTTGATTAAAAAGGCTTTGTTTTTTCTCATCACTAATTTGCAGGTTTTCAATTTGGTCTTTGGTGGTATTTTCTTGATCAACTGGGTTAAAAAAAAGATCAAGATCTTCGAGGGTACTAAAACTCTCGATGGTGCTTTCATCTTTGAGCTCTTTTGACCAACGCGTAATTTGAGTTACACATCGAGAGTCATTTGATAATATTATAATATTCTTCATTTTTGAGACTACACTTGGCTTTAAGTTTTCAATTCGCCTCTCTTCCAAGTATAATACTCATAATTACCTTCGTAAATCCTAAGTTCACTACGGTCTAGTTCAAATACTCGATTCACGATACTACGTAAGAAAAATCGATCGTGGCTCACAAGCATCACCGTACCTTTAAAGTCCTGAATGGCCTTTAGAAGCACCTCACGCGATTTGATGTCAAGATGATTGGTCGGCTCATCCAGCACCAGAAAGTTGACGGGTTTTGCAAGGATGGTCGCAAGCACGACTCGACTTTTTTCTCCCCCAGACAAAACCGATATCTTTTTAAATGCATCGTCGGCTTTAAATAAAAATGTTCCCAATAAATTTCTGACAAACCCCTGAGTCGCATTTGGAATGCGGTCATGAACCTCATCGTAGATGCTTTTATTCGGATCCAGAACGTCAAGCGCACTTTGGCTAAAATAACCAATTTCAGTGCTTGGGCCAAGAGCGAGCTTACCCTCTGTTTGGGTTGTCATGCCAGTGATCAGCTTAAGAAGCGTGGATTTGCCAGCTCCATTGATACCGACCACAGCGATTTTATCGAGCCTTCGGACCAGGCCGCTGGCCCCCTTAAAGACCAGCTTTTCTTTTCCTTGGGTATTCAAGCTCGGATAGAGCTTTGCCAGTTCTTGAAATTTTGCAACTTCGTCCCCACTCCGGGGAGCTTCTGGAAATTCAAATTGCATCGTCTCTTCTTCTGTTGGAATTTCGATGCGATCAATCTTCTCTAGCTTTTTAACTCGCGACTGAACTTGTGCCGCATGCGAGGCCCGAGCCGCGAACCTAGCAATAAACTCCTCTTCTTTCGCGAGCATATCTTGCTGCTTTTGATGCGAAGCCCGAAGTTGTTCAGCCCGCACCAGTCTCTCGCGCTCATAAAAATCGTAATTTCCAGAGTACGACGTAATACTTTTATTGGCCACCTCGACAATTCGCGAAACGATTCGGTTCATAAAGTCACGATCGTGGCTGGTCATGACGATTGAACCCTTAAAATTCACCAACCACTCTTCAAGCCAGACGATGGTCTCAAGATCGAGGTGATTGGTCGGCTCATCCATCAGAAGAACATCTGGATTGAGAGCCAAAATTTTACCGAGAGCGACCCGCATCTTCCAACCGCCGCTATAAGTTTCAACAGGATTTTCGTGATCTTCGGGTGGAAAACCGAGACCTGTGAGAATTTCTTTCGCCCGCGCTTCAAGATTGTAGCCACCCAGTCGCTCATAATCGGTTTGCGCGTCGCCATACTCTTCAAGCAGGCTTTGCATGGCATCGTCAGAAATCGGCGTGACGGCCGAATCTTCAAGTTTTGCCTCGAGATGTTTTAGTTTTCTTTCAGCTTCAAAAACTTTGCCCGAACCAGATATGACCTCTTCAAGAATGCTCCGACCTTTCATCTCTGCAATATTTTGCGAAAAATAGCCGACCGTACATTTATCCGCGATACTCACGCTTCCAGTTTCAACGCCTTCTTCGCCGGTGATGAGGCGAAAAATTGTAGTTTTTCCGGCCCCATTGGGGCCGACCAAACCAATTTTCTCATTTGGTCTGATCTGAAAGCTCGCATCTTGATAGAGAATTTTGCTGCCATAATGCTTATTGATGTTGGTTAAATGAATCATAGCCGGTGAATCTAGCTTATAAATACTTATTAAACAAGCTGCCGTAATGCTCTTGAACTTTTTTAAGGTCAACAGTGTTTAGAAAATTTGAAAAGCTCATCCAAACTGCAAGGCCATTTAAGTCGGCAAATTGAGGAGGCAAATAAAACGGAGCATCGACAATGCCTTCTCGGTATTTTTGATAGAGAAGCGGGATATCATCGACGTTTATTTTTCCGACATATAAAAACGGAATGAGTTCGGGTCGGCCATCACGAATCGCAGTGCGAATAAAATTATAGTTTTCAATAAAGCCACGGCAATAAGAAATATCCTTGGTAAAGGGTGCTCCGCCTTCGATTACGCCACCCCTAAATACCCGCATCGAATTTTGAAATGCCTCGTGCTCGTCATAATTTTCATTGAGATAAAACTCAAAGAGCTCCATGAAACTCGCCCCATTTTCGACCAAATCGACGCCAAGGATACGGTCGTTGACCCGCTTTGCTCGACGTGGGTAGGTGCTAAAGGTGATAATCTCCATCAAAAATGCCAGCCCCTCTTGGGTGGCAGTACATCTCGGAGGCCCTTTAGCCAACCACTTTGCAACCTGTTGACTCTTACCATTAGCGGTCGTGGCAACATGGACCCACCCCTCATGGACTTCAAAGATATCGATATCTTTTGACGACAAAAGCGTCCCAGATCTAATTTTAATGACGTCACTACCGGCGGCGGCGTCAGCAACTATTCCATCGGATAATTTAATTTCGATACGGTCTTTAAGCGAACCTTTGGCGAAGCGCTCTTGCAATATTTTTACCGCCTCTTCAGCTGAAATATTTTTTGGATATTCTTGGCCAAGTGATTTCGATTCAAGGTTGGCAAGAATTGAATATAACATATTTCCTTGCGATAAGATCGTACCGCCATCGTCAAAAAACCGATCTTTAGGTGAACCATAAAGTTTTTTACTGATCTCCCAAAATTTTTTCGTCCCTCTGGCTTCAAGCATCTCGACGACATCGATATATTGTTCGCACATTTTTGTTAGTAGGATGCCGATCTCATCTTTTTCACCTAAATTTAATTTAATGTCTGAGACGATTTGCCGGAGTTCACTGAATTTGTCATTTGCCTGAAACCCAAGGCTGATCTCGTCATAATAAGATTTATCGGTTTGTGGCGGGCTTAGTTTTTTTTGAGCGAAAAAATCATGTTCGATTTGGCGATTCCATTTAATCGCATCGAGAATGCGAATGGGTTTCTGAGCATCGACAATTCGTTCCGATAATATTCTTATTTTTTCTTTATAGTTGTCGCTTGCTTTCACATCTGACATAAGTCTGGCTCACCCGTAGCATTTTCAAATAGGCCTGCCCGAAAAACCTAAGTAGTTTATCGGTCGGGTCTCCATAAAGGTTTAATTTAAGCCCAGCCCTGGCCCATTGGTATAGGCGCCCTCTTGGATTTTGACCTGAGCTGAAGAATGAGGCCTAATGGGCTCTAAAGCGAAAATTATTTTATGCAAGTAGGATTGAAATACATAAATGTTTGGCGCGCTTTCAAGCACGCGCTCTGGGTATTTTTAAGCCTTGTTTTTGCGCTTCAAGTTCGTGGAAGCGTCATCCCCGATAGACGTCCAGATACAACAAAATTAGATAATGGTTCTCTGATCTTTCCAATTTATAGCCACGTCCCTGGCATCGGATCAACTTACGGAGTCGGCGGCTTAGCGACAAATCTCTTTGGCACTCGAACGGACTTAACTTCTGTCTTATCTGGTGGAGACATGACGACGGTGGTCTTAGGTTTGACTGAAGTACATCTCATCACTGACAAGATCGTAACCAGTTACTACCTGTACTCAACCAAGATTCCCTTTCAGGTTTATGACCGCGGTTCAAGTTCAGATCCAAATAATTTTTTTTACTCGGTCAACAAAGAATATGGGGGATCTACTGAAATCGATTTTAATTTTTGGCAGCGACGCGTTCAATTTAATTCGCAGTTCGGGGCGAGCCGACTGACATATCAAACAATTGCAAATCCAGATGGTGTTACATTTGCGGGACAAGATGGCGGTGAAATGGCGTCGTTCAATCCCACGTTTCGTCTTATTTTAGATTTCACCGATGACAACGTGGATCCCAGAAAAGGTCTTAAAATACAGATGATTCGGGATCAAACTCTGCTGTGGGATGGCCTGCACAGTCAGTATGCCGTCCATTATGGAATTGTTACAGCTTACGTCCCCATACTTAAGTCGAGTACCTGGGCATTTAATATTTTTCGATCCTCGGCGGCCATGCAAAGTCAAAACACCTTAAGCCAAGCGCAACTTCAGTCACAAATGAATTTGGGATGCAATCAATTCGTCGATCCAAATTCAAAAACAAACTGCCAAAGCATTGAGGCCGAGAGAGCCCAAGAGCGTGCTACTGAAAATCAATATGGTACCGCTGGAATGCTCGGCGGCCCAGAAGCGCTACGCGGTTTTCCTCTGAATCGCTTTCATGGCTCACAATCCATCTTCTACGCGACCGAACTCCGTCTGAACCTTTCAGATGAAAGCTCAAAATTTAATTTTGGATTTGTACGAGGGACAAAGTCGGTTATTCAACTCGCACCTTTTTATGAGCTCGGTGCAGTCTCCGATCCGCCCCTGGCGATCGAACAGGCTCCACTAAGATCGAATTACGGCATCGGTCTTCGCTTTGGCTTTTCAGGATCGATTATCCGTGCAGACGTTGCCTTTTCTAATGAAGGTCCTCAATTTACGTTCTTTGTCGGTTATCCATGGGATATGTCACCATTTTGAAAAGCCCCGCGAGTCATTGGGATAGGCTCTAAGGCTAGATCTGCAATTCGTCCTAACGGCGCGTTTAAAAAAAACTCCTCTTATCCGAAACATATTTATACTGTGCTTGGTAAATGCAGACCTGGGCGTCTGCTCATTTTAGCATGTCAAAATGAGCAAACGTCCTGGATCCTGGACGCTGGAGTGAAGAAAATGCTGAAAATAATGTATCTTGCCTTTTTGCTATCGACTCCGAGCCACCTGTCGGCCGAAGATTTAAGCTCAGGTGAGCGAACAGAGCGAGTGCAAGGTATAGCCGTTGATAAAAACAATCAGTTTTTTTATACTGAGACAAGCGTTCTCACCTATAAAAAAAACAAGCTTGAAAAAATTGATATTAATTACACTTCCGAAGATGGAAAACTAATGGCCGAGCTGCACTCAGATCTCAAAAAAAATCCTTACTTGCCGGACATTCAAATGACAGATCACCGTGACCAATACGAATATAAAATAACCTATTTACCGGACGAAAAAAAGGTTGAAATCTCTCTCAAAGAAGACGACCACAGCCCGTGGAGCGCCAAGAAAATTACCTATAAAGAAAATATGACCAATTCGATGGGTATTATGACCTATATTCACGAGCATTCGGCCGACCTCAAAAGAGAAAAAAAGAAAATCTTTCGCTTTATTATCCCTTCTCGACAAGACGACTATGGGATCGTGTTAGAGTTTTTGCCGACAAACGATAAAAATGATAACTTACTTAATTTTAATTTTAAGATGCAAAACTTTCTTATACGAAGTATCGCCGGGAACAGCGATAACAGACTACAGTTTGACCAAAAGAATTTGCGAATAACGCATTTCGAAGGAATCTCGAACTTACTCGATGAAAAAAATCATAGTGTCGATGTGACGATCACCTACAAGCTTTTAGAAAGTAAAGCAGAAACAAAATGAAGGTGATTCAAAACAAACTTTTGATCAGTTTCATAGGATTGCAACTCTGCTGTTCTTGTGGGATCGTCGGCCATGGCTTTGATCGGGATGAAATGAAAAACGAACTTGCTCTGCAAGTGCCAACTATTACAGACGAAGACATTAAAAAGGCGAGCGCAGCAAAATCGGACCTCTTCGCGCCTTTTTCAGTTGGGGTCTTTTATCGCGAAAGTCGAGAGCGAGATCCCACCAATACCCGATCCTCTCAGTGGACAGATTTAGATCGAAAAATTATTTCGGAAGCTTTACAAAAGCTCAAGGATCAGTCGCTGATCTCTGACTATCTCACTCTGAGTCCTTTATTGATCTCGACCCCCGACCTGAAGTCTTTGCTTTTGGCAGCAGCTCTTTCACATGTCGATGTCGTTTTACAAATCAGTGGAATTGGCGCTGTCGATGTTTATGAAAACGTCTGGGCTATTGCTTACCTTCCGATCTTTACCCTCAGCTTTGTCCATGGAACAAATGTTGATGCTCTTTATAAATTAAAGGCGGATCTCTGGGATGTGAAAAATAATTATCTTCTGTTTAATATCGACTTTGAAAATATTAAAAAAGAAAAACGTCCAGGCTGGTTTCGACACGAGCAAGAGATCCTTAATAAGGCAAAAACACAAGCCATGGATTCACTCAAAACCGAGTTGTTTCGTAAATTTGAGAGCTTAAAGAAATCACCTCGGTCAAGTGATACCCAGGCAATTTATACTTTGGGCGCAAAGACATATTAGCGATAAGTAAAAAACACGGTCGTGTAGTCTTTTGCAAAATCACCACCGAACATGAGTTCAACACCGTCGAACATGAGAAATTTAAAATTAGGAAATTTATAAGAGAAGCCGGCTGTATAATGAACAAGGCCATCAAATCCAATCCAACGTGAATTCTCGAGATAACTTCCAAGGCTCACGGTTGCATTAGAACCTCGATACCAAGGCAAACGAATTCCAATGCGAGGATCAATGACCGGATCTGTGCCTTTGCGAATAAGGCGATTAGAGGCTTCTGCGGAGGCAAAATTGTCGAAGGTCATCATATACCCATCTTCTGTGGCTCCCACGTAATTTAAATCAAAATAGATTCCGTTTTTATCTTTCCATGGCGTCCAGCCAACGCCGACGGCCCACAGCCAAGGATAATGGAGAGCAATGTCTTCTGAATAATCAAATTTGGTAAATGACGATTTGGTCGAAATCCCCTGTGTTGTATAAAACGTCATCGGAGTTCGTAGCCAACCACCTGTGATAAAATTAGAATTGAGACGATAGATTCCGCCAACCGATACGCCAAAGGATGGGAAATCCTGCATAGATGCCGTCGAAGAGCTACCGCCGGTTACACTTGTACCAATGCTCATTGAAATGGCTGTAATCGCAATGCCAAGATTGTAATTTGAACTGACTCTAAAAGAGAATGGGAGGTTCACTTGATAAATAGTCGCGTCTGTCTGGGTTTTAAATTGCGCAAATCCACCAGAGGCATCGTCCGAAAAAGTTCCTAAAGCAGAAACGCTGGTCGTTTGTTTTAAAAAGGAAATTCCAATACCAAATTTTTGTCCTGAAAAAGCCAAGCCTCCCATGAACGTTGAGGTACTGACATCATTACTACCTTTCATTCCAGGTTCGAGGTTGGATCCAGTTATTAAATCATAATCATAGTCATAGTCACTACCTCCAGCGGTGAGTGACGCCGGATTCTGAAAAAAACTATTATCAAAATCAATATCCGCAGCACATGCCCCACCAATGACCGAACAAAATGCCCCTTTGATATAGTCCGCACGATAGACATCATAGTACCTGGCCCAGGCGGGAGCCGAAACGAAAATACCGACTATGATCCAGACCGCAAAACCCCTCTTCACGACAAGTCTATCCCCTCTTTTTTTAATATTAAATCCTGGCTGATCATTCTTCAATAATTGATGTTTTCGAAACCTGTTTACTGGCCTTTTCAGGGCCGCGAATGAAATTTAAAATACGAAGATGTTTCGTCTCATTTTACTCCTTGGCCTTGTTACATTCTTAGAGTTTTCATCGTGTAATTTTGATTGCGGCTTGGACAGTTCGTCGAACCAAGGTTGCCGCGATCTCAGCTCGTCTTTGAAAAAAACTCAGATTTCGGGATTTGGTGCTTGCGGAAGTGCGGCGAAGAGTCGAAAACTTGAAATATCTTGCGCGAAGAATTCTGGCTCAAATGGCGCCTGCACCTCAAGGTCCAATGGCAGCGGATATTTTGTCGTCCTGGCGCCCAACAATGCTCAGGGTAACTTCTCAGACACCAATTACAGTATCAATCAAGGCAATGGTGTGATTGGGGACTGCAATACTTTGTGGAATGCGATCAACGCCCCAGCAGGCCTTGGCCCATCTGATCTCGTCGGAGTTTATGTTGGAAACCCTTCTAGCAGCGACGCCGTGACTTGTACTGATACGGGGGGTTGTCACGTGATCTCAACAAATTGCTTTTCAACTTTTGATTATGTCAACGCGCAACCGAGTGGAGTAACAGCGAGTATTCCTAATGGAGATTACCTCGCTTGCGCTTTTATCGACTCACCCTATACGGACGGATCAGGCGCACAGCATGTGCCGCCCCTCACAGGCCTTCCGGCAGGTCTCATCGCGAACGTCGCACCAAATGCTTTTGCATCAATTGCACTAAGAAACCCGACCACTACGCCACTTTTATTTAATACGTGGGTCGACTATCAAAACGGCACTGATGCCTGCAGCACCACCACCAACAGTCGTAAGATTAAAATTAATTGTGCGGCAAGCTCTGGATCAAACTCAACTTGTGGGACCAGGTCAGATCAGACTGGTTATTTTGTTGTGATCGTACCGAATAATAATGGTGGAAGTTTTATCGATTCCAACTATAGCACCACCCTCGGAAATGGACCGATCACCAGTTGTAGTATGCTCTGGTCCGCTATGAGCGGAACCGATGGCAATCGACCTACAGATATTTTGGCTTATTATCACGGTGATCCTGCGGCTGGAGATGCGGTCTCCTGTGATGGCACCAATGGCTGTACAGTAGCAAGTTCCCTGGACTGTTTTTCAGCTTGGGATTCCAGTCTTCAAGCACCATCTGGGGTGAGAGCCACTATTAACAATGGCACATACCTCTCTTGTACATTTATCGACTCACCTTATGCCGATGGATCTCTCCCTGCACAAGGAACACCACCTGCATCCTTTACCGTTATTCCTGGAGCCGGTCTCATTGGAGATTCCGCTGGGAGCGGCTTTGGAACTGCCGTTTTTACCAGCCCCGGCCAAAATCCCATCACTTTTTCGACTTGGGTCAATTACTAATTTATTTGTCGATCAGCAGCTGAGAACCTGTAAAATTTGTCGCAGGCAAACGACTCTCAACGCGTGTTGACTGTAATCCTTGCGTTTGCTGCTGTTGTTGGGGGGCCTGCGCTCTCTTACTTATATTGACCAGCCTATTATAAAGTTCAGGCCTTAACATCTCAATTGTTTGCGCCTTCGCCTTATCAAGAATACGTTGTTCATATCGTAACCACCCCGGGCGCTTTTCTTTTTGAATGTTTTCAAAATCGACTGCAAAAAATAGATATTGGTTCTTCACGTCCCAGAGCTCAGCTTTAATTTTATAAAGGGCATCGACGTTTGTACCGCGAACAAAAAACAATGTGAAAAATGGCAGGTAAGTGATTGACCACGGGTTATCATATGTATCGACTTCTCCAATACCACTGATCTGCAAAACCGTGTCGACATGCGAATGAGCCGCCGCCAAAAGGAGAGACTTCAAATCTCTACCCGCCACGAGTAAAGGATTAATACTACTGTAATCCGAAATGATGTTTTTTTCTTTTAGTTTTTGTAAGCTTTCTGAGAATCTCTTTTTGTCCCAGGCGGACCATTGTGACGCTCTCGTATTGGTCAGATCACGTTCGAGGCTTTCGCGATAAAAAACGCCAACCGAAAAAGGTAACACAAGATCGGATTGTGCTAAACTAGCATTCCTAATCTCATCATAGCTAATGCTCGGCACCTGTAATGCAAGTTGGCTTCGCAGCTCTTCGCGATCAAAGCCATGGCCAAGCATTCCACATGAACAGCATATTTGCAGATATGCCGCGCTGATCGTTAACTTGAGCCCATTACGCAAATTTAACCTCATGCCGACTTTTTCTCATCTTTGTTGGCATCATTTTGATGAGCCCCATAGTTAATTAAAATTGCAAGGTAAGCCATGATTTTAGGAAGATTCGCTGCCTGTGGATAAATGAGAAATCTGGACTCCCAAGTTGGCGAAAATTTATCTTTGAAAGCCTTTAAACCGCGAAAATTATAAAATGATTCACCCGCGCGATAAATCGCATCACCGACTTGATGCCAGCGGTTGGTTTGCGATGATGAATATAATCCTGACAACGGAGCCATTCCCAAATTAAACCAAGTATAGTCCGCTGCTTTTGCATGGAACATCAGTTGGATTAACAAATACTCCATCACTCCAGAAGGCGCATCGGATCGATAGCGCATCAAATCAGCAGAAAACTCATGTTTTTGATTTGTACTCCATAGATTGGCAAAGGCCACGACTTCGTTATTTTCATCGCTTACAATTGCGAGATCGCACTGACACAAATATTCTTTATCAAATCGACCCATTGAGAATCGCTTTTCTTTCATCGATAGGTTTTGTAGCCAATCATTTGAAACACGCTCCAGCTCTTCGAGGCGAGAGTCCACCTGATCGGCGCTGATCAACGAAAATTGATATTTATCCTTTTCAATTCGGTTACAGGTATTGCGCATGGTTTTTCGCTCACGACCTTCAAGAGAAAATTCGGGCAAATAAACCTGAGCCTCTTCACCGATTTTTGCTGCCTGAAATCCAATTTCGATGAACTTGCTCAAATTCTCTGGGCGCACTTGATAAAAGACCGGAATCCCGCCATGTAAGTCAGCTTGTTTGATATAGGCTCTCAAGATTTTAGCATGTTCGACGTCGCTTGCAATCGGGTCACCCATCGCAATCCAATAGGGTCCCGAAATTTTATACATGATGAAGGCGTGGATACCTTCACTTGAAAAAATGAGTTTATCGCCAGCTAGCACCAAACATGCAGTTGTGTAGGGAGATGCGTCCACTAAGCCTCGGAGGTTTTCATTGATCTGAGGCCGTGATTCGTGACTGCGAACAGGGCGCCGCACCGGCGAAAGTAAGCGCCAAAAACTAAAAAATGTGAGCACGGCAAATGCGCCAATCGTACCGCGCAAAAAGGCTGAGGCATCAGAATCGAAGGCAAAGGCCCACCATTTTTGAGATTTAATTCCATTAAAATAGAAACTCATGACACTCACACCGAGCAAAGCGATGACAGGATATAAAATCCATTCGATACTCATCTCGCCTCTTAAAAGTGAACCAAATCCCGTCTTTCTATAAAATTGATTTTTACATAAAATTAAAAGTAAGAAGCAACCGCCGAGTGCAGCCGCGGGGGCAGTTGTTATCCTATGATTGTAAAATGCATATCCAAGAATCATTAAAATGGTCACCAGCGAAATCTTCTTCGAACTTGAGCCACGTTCATACAAACCTGCTGCAAGAATAAGAAGGCCAGACCCAATAACACTTGCCGCGAAGGGCGGTAAACCCAAACCCTCGGGACCGAAAGACAGAAGATGGGTTGACTCAAACAGAAAGCTTAGACCTAAGATCGCAAAAATGAGAGCAGCGACGAAAGGTGCCCCATAACGAGTAGAGGATAAAAGCGCTGAACCCGCGCTCGCAAAGGATTGGGCGTGCTTGCGCAAGCGCCAAGTGAGAAGAAGTGCTAGGCCCAACATCAATGGAAATAAATAGTAGATAGCTCGATAAGCGATGTAGGCAGCAGCGAACTCAGGTAAAAGTTGAACTGAAGTTTTAACTAAGTAAAAGTTAAAACTTTCAAAAATCCCGACGCCACCGGGAACGGCCGACAAAAGCGCGGCCACTTGCGAACCCAAAAAGCCGCACAAAAATTTTAAAAAATTTGGACTCGCCTGACTAGGAAGAAGCGCATAGAGAGCCCAACCTGAAATAAGCCAATCCAGAGCCGCGACTAGAGATTGCGTTAACAATACTGAAAATCCCGGCAAGGCCACTTCGAAAGAAGTTTTGACTTTAAGCTTACGATGCGCGAGCAAACGACAGCTCAAAATCACTAGCATAATAAGTGAGAACCCCACTGCGCCTATAGTGGTGTTTGAAACATTAAAGGATTGCTCAATTTGCAAAAGTGTCAGTAGTAAACAAGTCCCCAGCAACGAAACTAAACCCATCCAAAATGCAAAAGACGAAAGCAAGCAAGTGCTAATGATCCTGTCCGCCGAAAGTCCTTTGCGACTATATAAATGAAGCCTCAGCGGTGTACTGGCAAGACCTGCCAGACCAAGCGAATTACTGATCCCATAGACGATCAAGGCAAAGAATCCTGCTTCCTTTGCTGAAAAGTTTTTGTCGATGTTGGCACGAGCTGCTAAGACTTCCATTATTGAAAGTGTAAAAAATGATAAGATTGTAGCGAGAATGGCGGTTAAAAAACGTCGCGTCGGAATATTGGTCAAAGCATGGGCTGTGTTCTCAGTATTAAGAGAGTTCGCGTATTGCAAAATAAAAAAGACGGCGACAGCGACCACCGCACAAGCTACTACAAATGATATATATTTGGCTGTATTTTTTGCTGGGCCTTTCATTGTGAGGCTCCAGTCAAAGTATTTACAATCGTCCCAGTGTCGCCATCAAGATTATGGCCTCCGGCTAAGGCCCAAGATTTCATTAAGCTCAGACTTTTATCTACGCAAAGTGAAGTTTCGGTCTCGTTTTGCCCATAAAGGCAAACGACTTTTGTATTTCGACTGATCAGTTCGCGAACTTCTTTTGCGGTCTTCATTTTTCCTTCAAAATCATAAAACCAACTCTCTATAGAAAACTTGAAATCAGTTGAGTGACTCGGAGAAATGAGGCCAACGGTATTGAGCTGAGAGCGAACCTTCGAAGAAAGACGCGTGACTGCAAACGGAATAATATCGGCGCCATGTGAAAACCCATAGACACTAAAATTTTCGATATTCCATTTTTTTGCATAGACTCTAAAGATGGATTCAATGTCGTGAGCAACCGCCTCAGGAGGTCGTGAATTCCAAATATACGGTATAAGATCAATTCCAACGACGGGTCGTCTTGAATTGCTAATATCTTTGGCCAGATTTTGCATAAAACTATCCCAGCCACCATCACCAGAAAATAAGACGACCATTTCCTTAGGGGCTTGCGCCAAGTTCCGCGTGGGTTGAGAACCCACCTCCTGATTTATTGTTGGCTCTAATTCAATCAGTACTAAGTGCTCTAAACGAATTCGACTCGGACCAAGAGTATCATCAGGATGAGATGAGAGCTCATAAACCAGGTGCGATGCAGCCTTCAAGGTCCTAGCCATTTCTTTTCTCTGTTCGGCTGACGTCATTAAGTTCTCGTTGAGCTGATTTGGAATGATGATTTCAAAAACTGCGTTCGCGACAGGCGCTGCCCTATAGGTTTTTAGGTCCTCAAATTTGAGTTGAGTGATTGGCTGACGCTCAGTGATTTTGCAAACCGAATTCTTGGTTACGCCGGTACTAGCTGCATCAGGTTCGCCATGAAGATATCCAATAAAGCTATTGGGGTTGGCGCGCTCAACGCCTGCTCGCACCCAATCGTTCACCTGACTGGTTGCTGCCAATAGGGGCGGCGGCAGGGCCCCGACTTTCAATTCAATGATGAGCTGATGCGCAAGCATCGATAGATCATCACCAAAATTTTGACAGTCTTTCATTTGTTTCGGTGGCGGTGCATAGTCACCGAGATTGATCACGGCAACGGCGATGGACCCTCGCAAAAAATTTTCGCTGAGTAAAGAATTAAATAAATCTTTTTGTTGGTTCGACGTCACCAAAATGAGAAGGCGTTCCGCGGGTTTTGCAGGCTCGTACAATTTCACATTTTTAAATGGACCGTTTTGAACGTCATGCACTTTAGCATGGCTAAAATTCATCAGGTTCAGCAACCACGCAAAGAAGGCCGAAAGCAACATTATCCTTACCTCACCTCGTAAACTCTTCGGTAAATTTAAGCCTTTACATTATCAATTTCTGAAACACTTTTTCGCCGGTAAGGAACGACGACGCTTTCACCAGCGAGCTCAAGCGCCCGGACCAACGCCGCGGCCGAGCTGCTCGGGCCAAAAGCCCGGGAGAATATTAGGACGAGTGCTTAAGGTGGTCAGCTGATGGGTTGCACCGCCCGCAATGTTGTTGCAGGCAACGCCGGTAAACGAAAGGAATTTCTTCGCTAAAAGTGACATTCTTCGGCACTTTAAAACTGATATTTTACGTTTTTATAGGCCAAGTCCGCCTCCTTTTACTCCAGGACCTGGCATAAATCGTGAACTCATAATGAAGTGGTCCCTCGAGAAGAAGTCGTTGAACTTCACATCGACTGATGGACTTTAAACGCCTAAATGGAGAGAGCAAAGTGAGCAACCAAAAAATTCTATCTTGTCTTTTTTGTCTGTTTTTGCTTGTTGTTTTCACGGTCAATTTTACGGCCTGTGGAAATAATACGGCTGGTGGAAACACCAATGCCCTACCACCTGCCCCGCCTCCGACCGCGACCACAGCAGCTTGCTCCGCAGGTCTTGTCTACACTCAATTTAATTGTCTTGCGACAACGAACTGCTCTGGCGCCCAGGCTGGATGGGGATATTATCCGACAACTCAACAATGTTATCCACCGGTTGCAATACCAGTTGGCGGCGTCGGTGTCGCAAACTTCAGTCAACAAGGACACTGGGGCGGCACTCTGCTCGCAATCAATCAACCCGTGTTGCAACAACTTTTACAAGATTCTGGTCAATGCAACCGCTACAATATCGTAAATTTTGGCGGAGAGAGATGCGATAGATATTCAAGTGCGGGCTATGTGATCCTTTATTACAATGGAGGAAACTCAGTGTTTGTTCAGATTGGTGCCGGAATTTCGAATCCCGTTTATACAAACCTCATTCCCTACGCGGCAGGTGGAGCTTATAACGGCGGATATGGAACAGGTACTCTCACTACCAACATCAGTTTACAAATCGTGGCCAATGGCGCCGGCTTGCAACTGACTAATACTTTTCAGAACAGTAATGTCTTTAGCTACCCCGGTCAGGCCAATACTGGCGGCTTAACGCTGACTGATGCTAATGAAAATTTCAACAGCAACACCATGCAGGTCACTCTAGCTTATAACGGACAAACACTAGCTATTGCTAACCTCGCTCACTACTAACAGGCTCCCGAAAAACGGCTGCTTCGTCGGTGAGCCTGCTCGTGCGACAATACCTTGCGGCCGTTCTTTACAAATGAGAACTATTCATATTTAAATTAGACTATGACTTTACAACAAGTGAAATGCCCAAGATGTGCTAAGCTCGTGGCCTATACAAGAGAAAATCCCTATCGTCCATTTTGTTCAGAGCGCTGTAAACTCATTGATCTCGGCCAATGGGCTGATGGAAGCTACAGAGTACCAGCTGAAAATATCGATCCTAATTCTGAAGGTCTCGATGAAAATCTCCAAGACACTGATGAAAATCCGTCGATAAACTCTGACGAAAATGCCGATTAAGCTATCAGCTTAATAAAATTTTTAATCCGTTTTTGGCACGCATCTGAAAAAAATTAATTTTAGTGTTGACGAAGTAGTTTACTTTAGATTGAATTCTTTTAAGCAAAGAAAACTTTGTCATCAACAATGACAACAACCAAGGGAGCACAAATGAACAAAGCAGAACTGATTGAGCATATCGCTCATCAAACAACTATGACGAAGGCACAAACTGAGCGCATGCTCGAGTGCACCATCGACACAATCCGTAAATGTGTTAAAAAAGGTGACGATGTAAAACTTGTTGGTTTCGGTACATTCACAAAATCAAAAAGAAAAGCACGTGTGGGACGCAATCCACAAACTGGCAAAGCAATTAAAATTGCTGCTGCTTGGTATCCAAAATTTCGTCCAGGTGCAGAATTTAAAGCTTCTGTAAAATAATTTTATTCTGTTACAGATATAAAGTTATAAAAAGGATCGAGCTTGCTCGGTCCTTTTTTTTATCTATACTCGACGCTGCGCCTGAAGAACGGAGAGAATATGTCCGCACTAAATCCAAAAAATAAAATCAAAAATATCGCCATTATCACCAGCGGAGGCGACGCTCCCGGAATGAACGCGGCCATCCGAGCTGTTACCCGCGTCAGTCTTTATCACGAGATAAAAGTCACTGGCGTTATTGGCGGTTACTCTGGGCTTATTACGGGGCAATTTATCAACCTTGATATGAGTTCAATGGCCAACATTCTTAAACATGGTGGGACAATTTTAAAAACCGGTCGGTGTGCCGAGTTTATGCAAGCAGCTGCGCGCAAACAGGCATTTGAACAGCTCGTGCGGGCTGGGGTCGATGCCTTTGTCTGCATTGGCGGCGACGGCTCGTTTACCGGTGCCCACACCCTTTTTACAGAACATGGCTTTTCTTATATTGGCGTTCCGGCCACGATAGACAATGATATTTTTGGAACCGACTATAGCATCGGATTCGACACTGCAGTCAATGTTGCATTGGACGCGATCGATCGCATTAGAGACACAGCTTCAAGCCATGATCGCCTGTTCATTGTTGAAGTGATGGGGCACGATTCAGGATTTATCGCGGTCGATGTGGGTGTTGCTGGCGGCGCCGAAGAGATATTCTTTCCTGAAAATCCGATTGCCGTTGAACAAGCCATTGAGCATATCAAGCGCAGTGTTGCACGCGGAAAAAAGAGTTCGATTTTAGTTACTGCCGAAGGCAAAAAACCTGGGAGAGCTTATGATCTCGCTGAGGCGATTCGCAAACGTGCTGGATTTGAGGCACGGGTATGCGTTCTCGGGCATGTTCAGCGTGGGGGTTCGCCGACGGCACGCGATCGAATTTTGGCTTCGCGTTTAGGCGCTTATGCGATTGAAAAGCTCTTACAAGGAGAATCAGATGTCATGGTTGGCATTCAAGGCGAAAAACTTGTCACTCACAAAGTCGGATCTATCCTCGGAAAGAAAAAACAAATTCCAAATGAGCTCATTAAACTCGCACAGATTTTATCAGCATAGCGCTGCGCTTTGGGCCTAGATGCCGTGACCGCATCTTGGGCTTGACCCTTGAATGAGGGGCCGCATACAATAATTTTACTTAGTTTTTATAGGAGTCGATATTTATGAAACACGTCCGCAGCATCGCCCTTAGCCTCATATTTGCACTTGCCTTTTCTTGTACTAAAAAATCTGAAAATGGGGCGAGCTCCTCTGCCACACTTCTCATTGGCGAGTATGGTTCAATGACTGGAGCATCGGCGACCTTTGGACAAAGTACGCATAAGGGTATTCAATTGGCCCTTGAAGAACAAAATAATCTCGGCGGAATTCAAGGTAAAAAGTTGGAGCTTTTATCGGAAGACGATGAAGGAAAACCTGAAACAGCTAACGCGGTAGTGACAAGATTAATTACCCAGAAAAAAGTGCTCGCATTAATAGGCGAGGTCGCAAGTTCAAATACCCTGGCGGCAGCGCCAACAGCCCAACAATATAAAATCCCAATGATCAGTCCAAGCTCCACGAATCCAAAGGTGACTGAAGTTGGAGACTATATTTTTAGAGTCTGCTTTATCGATCCCTTTCAAGGAACGGTGATGGCAAAATTTGCATTCGAGAATTTAAAGGCAAAAAAAGTTGCTGTCCTCAGGGATGTGAAGTCGGATTACAGCGTGGGGCTTGCTAAGTATTTTCAAGAGACTTTCACCAAGCTGGGCGGCACAGTTGTGGTTGAGCAAAATTATCAAGCTGGCGAAATGGATTTCAAATCTCAACTCACTGAGATTAAAAATAAAAAACCAGATGCCATTTTTATTCCTGGATATTATACAGACGTCGGCTTAATTGCTAGACAAGCACGTCAACTCGACATCAAGGTTCCACTGCTCGGTGGCGATGGTTGGGACTCTGCGAAACTCTTCGAAATCGGCAAAGAAGCCATCAATGGAAATTATTTTTCAAATCATTATACAACCGAGAGTACGGATCCGATGGTCCAAGACTTTATTAAAAACTTTAAAGTCCGTTTCAATAACGAAACTCCCGACGGTCTAGCAGCTCTTGGTTATGATTCTGCTAAGATTCTCATCGAAGCAATGAAGAAATCAGACCTAACAAGTAAATCAATAAGAGACGAGCTAGCCAAAATTAAGGACTACCGCGCGGTTACCGGTAAAATTACGATCAATAGCCAAAGGAATGCTGAAAAAAGTGCTGTCGTGGTAAAAGTTGATGGTCCAGTAAATCGTTATGTTACGACGGTTAACCCCTAGTAGACCGTCCCAGCTAAAATGCCAGGGGATGATCTTTAGCGCGCAAGATACGGGCGAACTGACCGCGCCTCGATTCATCTAAAAGCCCACGGCACAAAATAGAAATAAATTAATTTTCCAGTGTACTAGAATCAGGTTAGTTCGTTAATATAAGATTCTGATTTACTGACATCGGCCTTTATACAGCGCCTTTCAAAACCGGGATTTACAGTGCAAGAGTTTGTTCAACATCTTATCAACGGTATTAGTCTCGGAAGTATTTATGCCCTCATCGCCCTTGGTTACACGATGGTTTACGGAATCCTCCAACTGATTAACTTTGCTCACTCCGAAGTCTACATGGTCGGCGCTTTTGCAGCCTATTACACTGCTCGTGTCTTAGGTCTAGACGCGAAACCTGGAGTTTTGACTTTCATAACTGTCCTCGTCGCTGCCATGGCAGTTTGTTCGATCTTAGGGGTGACCATTGAACGCCTCGCTTATCGTCCCTTAAGAAAGGCACCAAAACTTAATTCGCTCATCACTGCGATTGGTGTCAGTCTCTTACTTCAATACTCAGGACAAATTATTTTTGGGGCGGACCCAAAAGTTTTTCCAAATATTTTAGAAGACGCTAGCCTCGCAAGCTTTGGTGATGTGAATCTCAGGCTCTTTGATGTGACCATCTTGATTGTTGGTATTATTTTTATGATCGCGCTCCATTACCTCATTCACTATACCAAAACGGGTAAAGCCATGCGCGCAGTTTCAAATAATCAAGTGGTCGCAAGCCTCATGGGAATTAACGGTGATAAAGTCATTGCGATGACTTTTGTGATCGGCTCCTCACTGGCGGGAGTCGGAGCCGTCTTAGTAGGGATGAAATATCCAAAGATTGATCCTTTAATGGGGATGCTGATCGGACTCAAGGCTTTCACTGCCGCAGTTCTTGGTGGCATTGGAAACCTCGGCGGCGCCGTTCTTGGTGGTGTGCTGATGGGCGTGTGCGAAGAATTTGTCGTCGGCTACCTCTCAAGCACCTACCGTGATGCGGTAGCTTTTGCAATTTTGATTGTCATACTTTTATTTCGGCCTTCAGGATTGCTGGGTCGCTCACAAGTGGAGAAAGTGTAATGGCAACACCGGCGGTCTTACAGTTTCGAAAATCTTTTCTCGCGCCCATACTTTCGCTCATTGCGGTGGTATTAGCTGCTGAAATAATTGATCATAGTTTCAATGCTTATATTCAACTTATTTTTCTTTATATTTGCATTAATATTATTTTGGCTCTAAGCCTCAATTTGGTGAATGGCTTCACAGGCCAGTTCTCAATTGGCCACGCGGGATTTATGGCTGTTGGAGCTTATACATCTGCATTTTTAAGCACTCATCCGAGTTTATTTGGTTACGAGATTCGATTTTTACCGGCGAGCTTAGATTTTTTTAATTATCCGATTTATGCCCTTGCAGGCGGTTTGACTGCTGCAGCTGCGGGCTATGTTGTAGGCCTTCCTTCTCTTAGGCTCAAGGGCGATTACCTGGCCATCGTCACCTTGGGATTTGGCGAAATCATCCGGGTGATTTTACTCAATACCGAGGCCGTTGGTGGAGCTCGTGGACTTTTTGGCATTTCAAGTCCTGCCGATATCACGATTGCCGGCATCGAAATTTCAGCTTTTGCACAAAGTTTTTTCTGGGCCGCCACGGCCATGGTCCTCACTTTTATATTTCTTTGGAGACTCATAAACAGTTCTCATGGGCGTGGGTTTTTAAGTGTGCGTGAAGATGAAATCGCGGCCGAAGCCATGGGAATTAATACGACGAACATAAAGGTTCTAGCCTTTGTGTTGTCTTCTTTTTTTGCGGGCATTGCCGGCAGCGTTTTTGCGCACTCGACTCACTATTTGAATCCATCGACTTTTAGCTTTCAAAAAAGCGTCGATGTCATCATCATGGTGGTCTTAGGTGGCATGGGAAGTCTGACCGGCTCTATCGTTGCCGCGATCATCGTCAGTGTTCTCCCCGAACTTATTTTACGCCCTCTACAAGACTACACTCATGTCGATCTGCGAATGGTAATCTACTCCCTGCTTTTGATTATTTTTATGATCATGAGACCACAGGGAATCTTTGGAACAACCGAAATTTCATTCGCAAATTTAATGAAAAGCTTTTTTCATGGGAGAAAAGATGTCATCAAAAATTCTTGAAGCCAAAAATATCACGATGCAATTTGGTGGATTAAAAGCTGTCGAAAATTTTAATATCCAAATCCACGCAGGAGAACTTGTCGGCCTAATCGGACCCAATGGCGCCGGAAAAACCACTGTGTTCAATATGCTCACCGGAGTTTATCAGCCCACTCACGGAGAAATTTTCATAGACGGTCACAGAACGAAGGGCCTCAAAGCTTTTGAAATTTCTCATCTCGGAATGACCCGCACTTTTCAGAATATCAGACTCTTTAAGGACTTGAACGTACTTGAAAATGTCTTAATCGCGTCTCATCAAAATACCGACTACACAATTATTCAAGCGGTGCTCAAAACTCCGCAATTTTATGAAGAAGAAGAGGCTCTGACCGCCAAGGCAATGGCCTTACTTAAAATTTTTGATCTCGATAAGAAAGCAAAATTTCAATCGGGCTCACTCCCTTATGGCGAGCAAAGAAAGCTTGAGATTGTCAGAGCGCTAGCCACCGACCCGAAAATTATTTTACTTGATGAGCCGGCGGCGGGCATGAATCACAAAGAAACCGAAGCTTTGATGCATCTGATTTCGTATATCCGCAAAGAATTTAAACTCAGCGTGCTTTTGATCGAACACGATATGAAACTCGTGATGGGAATTTGTGAACGTTTAATTGTGCTTGATCATGGGGTCACCATTTGTCAGGGGGCCCCCGAAGTTGTGCGTAAAGATGATAAAGTGATCGCAGCCTACCTTGGCGTCGATGCTCATTTGGAGTCAAATGCGTGAATCAAAGCCTACTTGCCGTTAAAAACCTAAACGTCTACTACGGCGGGATTCATGCTCTCAAGGGTATGAGCTTTGATGTCGGACAAGGTGAAATCGTCTCCTTAATCGGCGCTAACGGAGCCGGAAAAACCACGACCTTAAGAGCCATTTCAGGTATCTTGCCCTACTCGGGTGAAATTGAGTTTCAAGGAAAAAAGTTACTCGCCGAAAAGCCTCATCGTATCGTCGCTCGAGGGATTTCACATTCTCCAGAAGGACGGGGCGTCTTTTCGAGTCTGACCGTATTAGAAAATTTAGAGATGGGCGCCTATATACGAAGCGATACTGCCGAGATTAAGAAAGATTATGAGATGTGCTTTGAACTCTTTCCGCGCTTAAAAGAACGAGTCAAGCAATTATCCGGAACCCTGTCGGGCGGTGAACAGCAAATGCTTGCGATCTCAAGAGCTTTGATGAGTCGACCCAAATTATTGATGCTTGATGAGCCTTCTCTTGGTCTTGCTCCCATCATCGTTGCGCAAATTTTTGAAATTGTAAAAAAAGTAAACTCAACTGGTGTTACAATCTTGCTTGTTGAACAAAATGCAAGGATGGCACTCAAAGTCTCACACCGTGCCTATGTTGTCGAGACGGGTCTTATTACAATGCAAGGACGAGGCGCCGATTTGCTGGGCGACCAAAAAGTTATTAGCTCATACTTGGGCGGTTAAGTCGTGAAATCATCATACCTTTGGAGCTTGTATGATAAAAAAAGCGATGTGCAAATCGATGCCCTCAAACTTGAACAACTAAAAGCGATCGTATCAAGCATTAGTCCGCAAAACTTGTCAAATTGGATGGCCTGGCACGAAGGCCTTACGCAGTGGAAAGCCGTTTCTAATTTTCGCGAACTTTTTCAAAACCGACCACCCCCGCCACCAAAATCTGAAAAATCAGGACCTAAACATCAGATCAAGCCTGATGATGA
>Ga0207070_1061_pt1 | contig 25385 bp, 23 predicted proteins | sample Alteio_BWMinHeat_92_FD_153591 | JGI IMG/M metagenome (GOLD analysis project Ga0207070, IMG submission 153591) | Enriched cells from forest soil in Barre Woods Harvard Forest LTER site, Petersham, Massachusetts, United States -... | ecosystem: Environmental > Terrestrial > Soil > Temperate forest >...
GGTCTGCCAAACGAGCCGACGACAGCGCACGCAGCAGGCCGGTCTGTGGCCCCCATCCTGCGGGATTTCACAGGGTGGGAGCCGACAGGGACCGATTTCGTTCGTGGACATCCAACAACCTACATCCGGTGTGGCCCTTTCGGCGGCTTACCCGGAGGATAGGCGTGTCGGTGCGGTGGTGTAAGTGTTGTGCCTTGGATATTGGTAAAAGGCGTTGTGGCCGCGAACGTGGGCAAATTGTTTGCGCGCGTCTGCGTCACCGCCTCGAATCCCGAGGCCAACTTGATTAGCGTGGGTTCACTGAACGCCGAGCCAAAGAAGCTGACGCCAAGGAGGACGCCAAACTGCGTGCAGTTCGCCGGCAGCGTTGGTGAAGCGCAAAGTTTCGGCATGGCTCCGGGCACCTGGATGATTGGATATCCCGGAGAGGCGGCCAAGCCCGAGGTACCGAAGATGAAGTGGTCACCAAAGAGCAGGTCGGTGGCCCAGGCCGGATTGTCCGTGGCCGTAAAGACCGCATCAAGGTGGAATTGTTTGATTGCTGCGTCGATGCCGTTCGCGCCTGCAAGATGTCCGATCTTCAGCGCATCGTTGTACGTCATGCAGGTTGCGGTAGTGGGAAGCACCGCCGAAGTGAAACGTGGGTCGCAGAAATTAGGATCCGGATTCATGGTTTCGGCAAAGTCAAAGATGTCCTGATTGAAGAAGGGCATCTCGATTCCCGGAACGGTATTGTTGAAATCGATTGCCGTCTGCAGCGATCCTCCTGCGACCGGCACTCCAACCCGCGTCGCAAAATACTTCGCGACATCGAACTTGAAGTCGTAGACCAGGACCATGAACTCGCCATCGGGTGGCGAGAAACTGAAGCCCGCAGCATCCAGATCCATTACGTTGGCGCCGGCTGCGGTAAGAGCCTCTACAGTCGATTCGAAGGCGTCCAGCACCGGTTGTGGTGTCGATACCCCCGGAAAGCCGCTCAAGCCTGCGCGCGTGACGCCGATTGTCGCGCCGCGCAAACCGTTCGGATCCAGGAACTGTGTGTAGTCCTTGGGAATATTCGGACGTGCCCTTCCCGTTCCCTGCCAGCCCAGCGGGACGCCCTCGGTGGCCAGGTCGCGTCCGTCGAAACCCCGGCTCTGAATCACACCCAAAGTCGCGGCCGCATCTGCGACGGTGCGAGCGTGGACGCCGACTGTGTCCTGCGTGTGCGAGATCGGCACCACTCCGGCGCGGCTCGTGAGTCCAACCGTCGGCTTCAGTCCGACAACTCCATTAGCGTTTCCGGGACAGACAACGCTGCCGTCGGTCTCTGTACCTAAAGACACTGTGGCAAAGTTCGCCGAAGCCGCCGCTCCCGATCCGGAACTGGAACCGCAGGGATTGCGATCGATGCCGTAGGGATTGTGTGTCTGCCCTCCGCGTCCCGACCAACCACTGATGGACTCGAACGAGCGGAAGTTTGCCCACTCCGACAGGTTTGTTTTTCCGAGGATCACAGCGCCGCCAGCGCGCAGGTTCGCTGCTATGGTGGAGTCGTGCGGTGCAGGCTTGCCGAAAAGCGCGAACGATCCTGCAGTCGTCTGCATCTGGTCGGCGGTGTCGATGTTGTCTTTCAGCAGGATCGGGATGCCATGCAGCGGACCCAGGACGATGCCTTTCTTGCGCAGTTGGTCCGCCTGCCGCGCCAAAGCCAGCGCGCCGGGATTGAGTTCGATGACGGCGTTAACGCCCGGCCCATTCTGGTCCAGAGCGATAATGCGGTCGATGTAGTACTGGGTAAGCTGTTGCGACGTAAGCTCGCCAGACGCCATCTGCGCCTGGAGCTGAGCGATGGTAGCTTCGTTGAACTGCGTCGGAGCGTTGTTCTGAGCTCCGGCAAAAGTGGACACCAGCAGGGATGCCACCAGGAGCCCGCGTAGAGTCGTGAATTTCATAGTTCCTCCTAGGCAGGGACCGCAGCGCGATCAACCTTTGATGTGCGCGGCCGCTGGTTTTTTCGAGCGCCGAGTACCCTAAGCGGCTACCCGTCAGCAGTCAATGACAAAACGCGAGGATCGCGGGACGGAATGGCGACGCTGCATTAACTCAAGAATCTGCAGTCACTCCCGGAATAGAGCGGGTGGGGGCCATTCCTTTGTCCCGTGTCATGATTTGCTTTTCGCGCGATGACTCGCGGCGGATGTTGCCCAAATAGGGAAGAAGCGACTCGTCTCGTCTCTTTTCGTCCCAAACTTGCCGCGAACACTTCCACAATCTGCAGCCAGTTGCAATTTTCCATAGGGACGAAGCAGAGAAGTTGCTGATTACATAAGGAGCCGGAATAGGAACGAGAGTTGCTGAGTCGATACGAGCGTCACCCTCCGCTCGCGTGGGACGAGATTTTTCGAGATCGACAAAATTCCCCTGGAGTCGGACCGAAAGGACTGAATCAGCAATGCGAATTCCGTTTGCGCTATCACTTTTTACTACCACCCTCGTTACCAGCGCGATGTTTGCTCAAGGGCACAATACGACCGGTACCAGTTTGCCGGTCGCCGTGGATTCGAGCTTCTTCCAGTCGCTGGGAGCAAGTCCAAAACATACCAAGTTCAACCAGATGTCTTCCGACGCGAATGCCGCGACCACGCAGCAGCCGCAACGCATCGTTTCGGTCCCAAACTTCATCCGATCATTCGTCTTCCAGGGACAGTTATTTCCCTTCACGATGATGGGACATGATCCGTCCGGCGGTAGGACGACGACGATTCCCACGACTTACGTGCCGATGTCGCTGTTCTTCGACCAGTTTGTTGACAGCAACGGAAATAACATCGTCATCGACGCAACCGCGATTACTGACGAGATCAAGCAGTCTCCGAACTTTGAGAACGCGGACTATACCTCGGGAGATACCCAGTTTGGCGACGCCGTCCAGCGCGCCGAGTTTTTCAACGTCATCAACACGGAGAGACACGACCGCGACGACTGGCACACGTTGCTGGGAACTCCGCAAACTCTTATTCCAGTAACTATCGAAGTGCCGCCGGGATCAGCCATTGTGTTTGCAGCGAAAGATGGAAGCGTGGGCGCTTTGATCGATATCAACTTTATCGTGTCGCAATTGAACACGCTGATACAGACCGAAGGGCTCACCGTTGAAGCAGTACCGATCTTCCTCACGCGCAATGCTGTCTATGGCGACTTCAAACAAGGGAAGCCGGTGGATTGCTGCATCGGTGGCTTCCACACTGCCTTCGAGACTAAGCAGGTTGAAAACAAGCATTTCGTCCAGTTGTTCGACTTCGCGACTTCGCTGGACTCAGACATTGCGGACCGTGTCTTTGGAGATCCAACGGCTTTTGCAGATGTAAATGCTCTGAGTCACGAATTGTCTGAGACGATGAACGATCCGTTCGTAAATAATGTGGTTCCCAATTATCAAATTCCGGGAGCTCCTCCGGGCGTCTGTCAGAACGTGCTGGAAACCGGAGATGTGATCGAGAATCTTCCCAACGATTCCTTCCCGGTAACATTGCACGGCTTCACCTATCATCCGCAGACAGAAGGATTGTTACAGTGGTTCGAAGGTCAGAGTCCCTCGACGGCAATCGGCGGAGCATATAGCTATCCGGACACAACCAAGCTGACATCGCCGTTTACGCCTTGTCCGACAAAGTAACGGAAAATCTAACGAGGTTTTGCCAGGCGTCGGCTTTGACCGGCGCCTATTTTTTAGCATTTGAGGTAAGGCACCAGTCAGATCAAATTGCGACCGTCGTGTAAGCGCGCAAGCCGGGGCTGACCAGCTTGGAGAAGAGCGCTTGTACCTGCTGCGGAGTCTCGCGGCCGCCGTGTTCGAGCCAGCATTCAACGATGGTGACAAGTGAAGATGCGACGAAGCGGGTGGCGGCGAACTGCTTCAGTCCGGGGTTGTCGCTTTGGTCGAGTGACAGGGCTTTTCGTGCGCGTATTTCGAAGCAGTCGCGCAGAACTCGCGGCGCGCTGCCGCCGTTTGGTCCCATCAGTGCCCGGTAGAGTTGTGGCGCGCTGCGGATGTGGGCAAAGAACGGCGTGGCATCGAGGAGCGAAGGGTTATCGGGCACGGCGATGAGCATGGGAGCGACGATGCGTTCGAATTGCGACCGGAGCAGATCGTCCTTGTCAGAGTAGTGCGCGTAAAACGTGGCACGACCGAGGCCGGCTTTCTTGGTGATGTCGCCAATACGGATGTCACCGTAAGGCCGGCGATGCAGCAATTCGACGAATGCCGCATCTATGCGCGCACGCGTTCGCAGGACGCGTTGGTCTTTCTCCCTATCTCTGCGCGTACCGCTCCGACGATGCGAGACATTTGCAGAATTTTGTTTCGCAACTGCCATGTAATCGCCGTTTCCTGTTGCCGCGGTCAACCGGGTTTTATAGCATCGCCGCGATGACAGCAACAACCAGCGCAATCAACGATACTAACGCGACCAATGACCCTATCCGGAGAACCCTGGCGGCAGCACTGCTGGTATTTCCGTGTTTATTCATCCTTGTTTTCCTGATGCATTTCCGGCGCGGGTCGGATTTTTTTCATTTCCGTCTGCATTATGCGCCGGCACCGCCGGAGCGGGTGGTCGCAGCGCTGATCAGGGCGCAAAACCGGTGGCCTTTGATCCACGATCCGCATATCCTTGGCTACCTCGCGCTGCCACTTATTCCACTTTGCGCCTTCGCCCTTTACATGTTGGGGAGGCGGACGCGTCCGGTGGCAAGCGCGATCGCAATGATGGTTACAGTGACGGGCACGATCTACCTCGGTGGCGTATTTGGGATGTGGACGGCTTTCTATCGCGGCCTTGGGCTGGTGGATCCTGCGCATACCGAAGGCGCGATCGCGACCTTCAAAGCAATGACAACGAACCAGGGAGCGTTCCTGCTGACAACCACGCTGGCGAAGCTGGCAATGGTCGGGCTGGCGGCCCAGGCGTTGACGCTGATTGGCAGAATTCCAAAATGGGCAGTTACGTGCATTGTGCTCGGCGCACTGCTTTTCCTGTTGTTCTGGGACCTCGATAACTGGATGACGATCGGGACGTTACTCATATTGGCGGGTTTCGTGCCGGTTCGGCGGGCGCTTTTAGCGGAGGAGGCCTAGGGTGGAAGTCCTCATATTTTCGAGTTGGAACCCTTACGATTGATATGCGTGTCTCGTTGTTCTCAAAGTATGTAGAACAAGACTCGTCCAGCGGGATCAAGCTGCTGAAGAAAATCGAAGTCGACGATGTTCCTGGTCAAAACCGTGTGCCCGTATTTGCGAGCTGTTGCGAAAATTAATGCATCGTTAAGAATTCGGCGGCGGTCCTTCTTTTGTACTCCGTGAAGCCGGGCGATCGTGCCCGTAAGGATGCCGGCACTGCGCCATATCTCCCGATCAGGCGCGATGGTGCGGTGCGACGGCATCCGATTAATCACTGCTGTGATTTCCTTTATGGCGGCAGCAGTGTCGGGGTGCTCGGGATCAAGCAAAGCGCAGGTGGAAGCCAGTTCTGTTTCAGCGACTGTGGAATGCCAGGCGTCTGCCGCGCGCAACATTAGGTCGCCGGTTGCCGGCAACTGTCCTTGCAGAACGTCCACATAGACGGTTGTGTCATAGAGCAAAGTTTTCGGCTTGTCCGACCCAAGGAAGGTGAGATCGGACTCCGGTCGCGGCTTCAACCGCTGTAGCTGTTTGTCAGGCTTTAGACGACGGAGCGTGCGTTCGAAATCAGAACTCAAGGTCCAGGTCCTGGCGAACGGTTCCCTTGCGAGAAAGCAGCCACTCCGGGTAATCGTCCGAGACAGCCAAGTTCGCCAAAGCTACTTCAAGCAAGTCTGTGTCAGACTTGATTCCAGTCCGTGCTTTCGCCTTGTTGACCAGAGCTTCAGGCATACGCCCGCGCACAACTTTAGTTCGAGCGCCACGAAGGAGACCTCTCTCCTCTGCGATGACGAGCACATCTTTCAGCTTTCCCCTTTTTGACGAAAGACTAGAACTAGCCGATCGCTGCGCATGGCTCTTTTGCGCTTGGCCCCGCATGGAATTCTCCTGTGCTACAAATATATCGTAATTGTAGCACAGAGGTTCCGGGAGGAACTGTTCCGAGGACTTACTTGAACAAGATCTTCGCCATCATGCCCTTGTCTTCGTGATTCAGCAGATGACAGTGGAAAAGTGACATGCCTCGGATGATGGGATCGGTAAAATCCATCACCAGGTCCACCGAGCCCCCGTATGGGACGTCCACGGTGTCGAGCCATACCGGATCTTTCACTGGCTTGCCGCCCGTGGAATAGACGAGGAAGTGAACTTGATGGATATGGAATGGATGCACTTCTTTAGTTGGATTCGTAACCCGCCAATGCTGCAGTGAACCGACATTCACCGTCAGCATAGGGCGATCGGTCATCTGGAATTTTTGACCATTGATGTAGAACCCCTGTTTGTCTTCCGTAAAATTGACCACGAATTGTGGTTTGGAAGCTTCGACACGCCTAAGCATCGCAGGCGAAAAGATTACGTGGACCGGATGCCCACGCAGTTGACGGTGAGTCTGAGGATTCGATCGCGCCGCAGAAACGATATCGGCCAGGACCATGGCAGGATTGGAATCGCCATCTGGACCGGTGTCGAAACATCTTGAGCGCAGCGCAGCGTGAGAATCTGATGCGGGGCCCGTGACAATTGCCTCTACCCTGCCTGCCGGCGGGACCAGCACGTGCTCCATCGACTGTTTGCGAATCGAGGGATCGTGATAGCCAAGCGGCATACCGTCGAGCGCAACCACTTCGAGCGGTCCGGAATCGAGTTCCAAATCGGCATATCGGTCCGGACTGGCATTCACAACACGCCAGAACTGACGCTCGCCAGGAGCGATATCAATTTGCGGGCGCAGACTTCCATTAACCGTGAGCGCCCGTTCCGGTTTGTCCGGCGCTGTGCCACACTGAGTGGCTGGCATGGAGACCGATTCCATTATGCTGCTCTTTTCGGCAGCGTCCTCAGGCAGAACCAGGTCGCGCAGAACGAGAATTCTCTCCCGCATGTTCGCGACTTCCGGCACGTAACGATCGATGCCTTCGACAACGATCGCTCCCGACATGCCGTCGAGATCCTGCCTGTAGCTCTCTCCGTGGGGATGGGTGTGGTACCAGTAGAGTCCTGGCGCTTGCTGCGGCGGCACCTGCACGGAGTAGTGCAAAGTCTCTCCGGGCATGGCCATCATGTCCAGAACGTCGTCCTGGGGAGCGTTAGGGGAGACATGCAGTCCATGAAAATGAAGGTTGGTCATATTCATGCACGGATGATCGACGCACTCTTCTCTCGACTTGGCGGTGAGCTCGTTCTTGTATTCGACCTTCAACGCGCTTCCCGGCCGCACGCGGATCACGGGGGGCGTGTTGCCGGCTTGGTATCGGAAATTGGATTTGCCCGTAAGAGGATCCGATACTGCTGAGAGCGTTAACGGCGAATGGGCCTCTGGCAATTCAGGAAGTATTCGACTCTGCGCGCTTGCGGCGATGGTCAGCAAAGCTATAGTCGCAAGCTGTGCAGATAGCGGGAGCCTTCGAACGACTTCCATAATGGTATTCAATCCCGCTTCCAAAACGATTACCGCCTCCAATCAAGTGGCCGCAGGCAGCCCCTATTTTAGTGCGACCACAATCCGTTTTCTCAACGGCCTTGAGTCGCAGCTTGCCTGGGACTCGCAGCCGACTTTTCCGCGACTGTTGTGATCGGCACGCTACGGAGTTGCTGCGCGTTAGGCTTTTCGTTCCCGTACTGGGACGTGAGCAATCGCCGCTCTTCCTTAGTGCTAACTTCCGCAAGAGTGTAGCCTTTGGGTGAATTGACGAAGATAAGTTCCGGGCCCTGTGCGGCGTCTTTCAGCGGTAAGGGAAGGGTCGCGGCTTCTCCTTCGACAGGTTCTTGATTCGAGTTCAGAAGCAGAAGCATTCCCGAATCCATCAATTCAACCTCGTACGTGCCTGCAGGCAAGGTCACGCCTTCGAAGACGAACGTGAACGGGATCGCTGCCACTTGCTTTGAGGAAGTCTGAGCGAATCCAGTGGACGAGCACGAGCCGATCACAGCTACGATCGGCAAAACGGCGAGTAGAAGTTTGCGTGTCATATCTATGCCTCTAAATCTAAGAGTCCGTGAGAGTGAGCACACCCTGACGACAGATGCGATCCACTTGGCCCAAATTCTGGGCTGAGGGAGCTGAGCTTTAAGTAATGCAGATGGCCGCTCAGCTCCCGCATTTCGACCCGGACCTTTGGTCGGTCAATGCAGTTACTTGCACGTGCCAGACCATTGCGGAAAATGGGATTTCTGCGCTTGGTTCTGACGTTAAACCCTCAAAAACGTGCGAGTTGTGCTGATTGTGTGTTGGCTGGTGCGCGCACCGATTCCCGGCCTTGCCTCAAGGTGTCAGCCGACGCACGCGACAGCGTCGCAGTGTTCACATGTGCGCTGCATCGCGTGTCGAAGTCTTGACGCAGAATTCCCAACTCACCAATGCGTTCAGCCGACCGCTGTCACTAACCCCATCACTTCTTATGAGGTTGCGAATATCGAAAAGATCAAAACCGTTTTGGAATTCAAGTTGCTTTGATCCTGGGCAAGATGTGTTGGAAGGAGAGCAACCATGACACCGAATGGATCAAGAGGGTCGAGATTTCGTTATCGCGTTCTTTGCGTTGACGACAACGAGTTTGGCGCTTACGTGGAAGCGACGATTCTCCGCCGCGAAGGCTACGAAGCGCTGGCCTGCTCTGACGCGTTAGAGGCTGCCGCAATCGCATGGGCGGGGGACATCGACCTTGCGGTGCTCTCCTACCGGATGCCGGTAATGAATGGCGCAGAACTGGCAGCGTTCTGCAAGGCCGCGAACCCGGATATCAAAGTCATTGTTCTTTCAGAGCGGCGGCTTGGCATGCCGAAACGTGACTTAGCACTCGCCGATCTGCTGGTGCAGAAGTCCGACGATATGCAAGAGCTTCTCGCGGGAGTGGAAACTCTCCTGCCTCAAAACCGCGCTCAAACGCTGTTTGAGGCGGAACTGATCACAGCACAAGCATAACGATAAGGACGGAAACTGACATGGAAACACGAAGACTCGGTAATAGCGACATGGATATAACGCCCATCGGTGTTGGCGCATGGGCAATGGGCGGCGGTGGCTGGGAATTTGGTTGGGGACCGCAGGCGGACAGTGATTCACGTGCGGCTATCCACGAGGCATTGGACAGCGGAATCAACTGGATCGACACCGCCGCGGTCTATGGCCTTGGACACTCGGAAAGAGTGGTCGGACGCGCTCTAAAAGGACGCTTGAAGCGTCCGTTTGTTTTTACCAAGTGCTCATTGGTGTGGAACGACTACGGAGAGATTGGCCATTCCCTGAAGGCGAGGTCCATACGCCGCGAGGTGGAAGACAGCCTGAGACGGCTCGAGCTGGACGTGATCGATCTCTACCAGGTGCATTGGCCCGATCCCGACGCCGATATAGAAGAAGGTTGGACAGAGATGGCGCGTCTGCAGGACGAAGGTAAGGTCCGTTACATCGGCGTCTCTAACTTCAATGTGCAGCAGATGAAGCGCGCACAAAGAATAGCGCCGATCACTTCCCTTCAACCTCCGTACTCTCTTCTGGCGCGGGAGGCGGAAGACGAGATCCTTCCTTACGCACTCAGAAGCAATATTGGCGTGATCGTTTATTCGCCGATGTATTCGGGATTACTAAGCGGAGCAATGACACGAGCTCGCATTCAGCAATTTGCGGCCGACGACTGGAGAGGAAGGAATCCTAATTTCCAGGAGCCATTGCTTTCCCGAAATCTGCGTCTGGTGCAACTGCTGCGTGAAATCGGCGATCGCTATGGTCTAACGCCGGGAGAAGTGGCGATTGCATGGACCCTGCACAATTTTGCCGTGACCGCTGCAATCGTCGGTGTCCGAACTCGGGAGCAGGTACGGGGAATCATCGGAGCCGGCCAATTTCGACTCGATGTCCTCGAAGCGGCACAAATCGAGCTCGCCCTCAGGCACGAAGCGGCGGTGGCTTGAGGCCTGGCTCCTCATTCGTCCGAGGCAGTTGTAGCCAGCAAACAGACAGCCGGTATTGATTGGCAAAGGTCGTGACATGTACTACGTATTTATCTTCGATTTCGCACTCGTAGCTCTCCTCCTCTGCGCCGTTGTCTTCTTCGTCTGGTGCTGGATTGGGTTCATAGAGGATCGCCGACCGCACCCGATTCACCGGCAATCGGTGGCGGCTCAGCACAAACCGTCGCCGGTGAAAGTAGAAGGAAGGCATTACGCCTAGGATCGCAGAGACTCTGTCGCGGCGGCAGACAGCCACTCCACTGTCGATGCCCCGACAGTTGTTGTGGAGTTTCAATCGCTTTTCCATGAGTTCGCCGGCAAGTCATTGATTCGAATGAGGTCCAATCTGGCATGTGAGTGGACTGGTCTGGCATTGCTCGTGCCCTAGCTCTTGGTGTTCCGCTATGAAGCTGGGAATTACTTGCAGAGACGGGACAACAAATTAGAAAAGGAGATCCAATGAAATCAACTCGCACACTCACATTCATCGCGCTGTTGTTCGTGCTTCCGGTTGCATCGTTTGCAGCGAAAAACAGCAAAGAGGTTACTTTCGCGGACGTCACAAAAGTAGGAACCACAGACGTTCAGCCCGGCACTTACAGGGTGGAATGGAACGGCGCTGGGCCTGAGGTTAAAGTCGATTTTTGGCAAAGCAAGAAGCTGGTGGCTACGACATCGGCAAAACTGGTTAACTCGCGCAGCGAGTTCGACTCGGCAATCCAGACGCGGAGGCTTAACGCAGATTCCGTGGTCCTGGACGAATTGGAATACAAGAATTTCCAACTGGTTTTTCCTGATAGCGCACAACAGCCTTCCGGAAACTAGCCGCTCTGAGTGCAGGCGCGAGCCGATGCGCTCGCGCCGCATTCGCGCACATGTGGAATCTCATGTGCTTCATTGAACACGAAGTAGATACCATGGCGAGCAACACGATTCTCTATTTATCCGAGCGTGCTACCGGCAGCAATTCGGTCGTATCGGCACTTCAGGCCACCGGCTGCGAGGTTGTGAGCACCCACAGTTCAGCACAAGCGATTGCGCTGTTGTTCCTGATGCATTCCGTTGCCGCCGTCGTGCTCACCTACCAGATGGCCGAACCCCCCAGCTTAGACGTGGTGCGAAGCCTGCGGGCGATTCGCTCGGACGTTTCGATCGTCCTGCTGTGCGATGACCAAATCGACTGCGTGCCATCGGGCGCGAATGCGTGCGTCAAGACTTGCGCGAACACCGGACAGCCACTCGAAAAGCTTACATCCACAGTACGACGCCTAATCAGCGAGGACTCGGCTCGCGCCGTTCGTCGGTCCGACTCATCGCGACAGGCGGCTTGAGCGTTTCGAAGTCCCAGGCGGCCTATCCAGGGCGGTTTCGGCGTTGGTGTATCCGGCAAGATTGATGTTTCAAGAGGGTGGAGCAGGCCGTTCGCGGCCTGCGGCAATGGACTACCCAAGAAACCGGGCTTCATTCAGGATTGCGGAACCGCAGGCCGAAACCGGCCTGCTCCCACCCTGCAAAGCCGAGCGAAGACACACCAATGAAGGAACCGCCAATCAAAAATTGGCCTGTTCTGCGCTATGATTCGACGCCGAGGTGCATGAGTGACCCTTCCGGACAAAGCCAGGACAAGTGCGCCCATAGCAGCCTCGCTTGTACTGCGTTATGGACTCGCTGTGATTTCCATTGGAGCAGCGCTAGGCCTGGCACGGACATTTCTCTATTTCCATTTACCTCAGCCCTTTGCCGTATTTGCACTATCTGCAATCGCAATCACTTTCTGGTACGGCGGAACAAGGCCCGGTATTGTAGCCGCTTTGCTGGCAATTATTGTCCGCAACTCATACGAACCAAGAGTGGGCGCCGGCCCACTCGCTCTTTATGACCTTGCCTTCGTCGTCTTCGCGCTGCTGATGATGATGGTTACGCGAGCGCGGGCTGAACTTGAAGTCAGGGTCGCAGAGCGAACTGCGGAGCTGACTCATGCCAACGAGGGCCTGAAGCTGGAAATAGCCGAGCGCAAGCAGGCGGAATATCTCACCGGGCAGGTGTTTGACAGCTCACCGGACGGCGTATGCATCGTCGGCAGAGACTACAGGTATCGGCGGGTCAATCCCGAATATGGGCGAAGTTGGGGAATGCCAGCCGAGAAGATAGTCGGGATGCACCTGGCTGACATCCTGGGTACCGAGTTGTTCGAGGAGACGATTAAGCCCAATTTGGACCGCTGCTTTTCCGGAGAAGAGGACATCGGCTACGGATACTGGTTCACCAAGGCTCCCGGCAGGCGATATATGGCGGTGAGCTACTCTCCTCTGCGGCGCGATTCGGAGCAAGTGGAGGCCGCACTCGTGATCAGCCGTGACCTCACCGAGCACGTAGTCGCCGCGGAAAAGCTGCGTCAGGCGCAGGCCGACCTCGCGCGCATAAGCCGGGTCACGACGATGGGCGAATTGACCGCCTCTTTGGCGCACGAGGTGAATCAGCCGATTGCCGCCGCCATCACCAATGCCAATACTTGCTTACGCTGGCTGATGCGCGACCCACCCGATGTGGACGAAGCGCGGCAAGCTGCGTCGAGAATGGTGAAGGACACAACCCGCGCCGCCGACATCATCAGCCACGTCCGCCTGCTCTTCAAGAAAGGTGGCGGGGAGCGGGATCTCGTGGATATAAATGATGTGATTCGAGAAATGATTGTCCTGCTGCGCAACGAAGCAAACCTGCACTCGGTTGCGATCCGCGCCGAGTTTGGCGCGGATCTTCCCAACGTCATGGCCGATCGGGTTCAATTGCAGCAGGTTTTGATGAACCTCATGCTGAATGGAATCGATGCCATGAAGGACATGAATGGCGAACGTGAACTTGCGGTCAAGTCGGGCGAGAAAGATGGTCAGTTGCTGATTTCCGTCAGTGATTCCGGAGTGGGGTTGCCCGCGCAGCAGGCCGACCAGATCTTCAATGCGTTCTTTACCACCAAGGACCATGGGACCGGTATGGGACTCTCCATCAGTCGTTCCATATTGGAATCGCATGGCGGCCGATTGTGGGCCGCCGCCAATTCTCCACGTGGCGCGAGTTTTTACTTCACTCTACCCACCAATACCGAGGCCGATGAATGACAGCGGAAAGCCCGGCTACGGTATTCGTTATTGACGACGATGCCGGCGTGCGCGCGTCGATCCAGGGCCTGCTGAAGTCGGTAGGCTTGAGGTCCGAGTCGTTCGCAAGGCCACAAGAGTTCCTGGGCAGCAAGCGCCCGGGCGGTCCAAGTTGCCTTGTCCTCGATGTAAGACTTCCGGGAATCAACGGTCTTGACTTCCAACGCGAATTGGCTGACGCGGGCGTTCGGATTCCCATCATCTTTATCACCGGTCATGGAGATATTCCCATGACGGTGAAAGCCATGAAATCCGGCGCGATCGAGTTCCTGACGAAACCCTTCCGAGATCAGGATTTACTGGATGCGATAAACCAGGCTTTGGATCGCGACCGAGCGATCCGCCAACAGCAGAATGAAATTGCCGGGCTGCGCAGACGCTACGAGTCGCTGACCCCACGCGAACGTGAGGTCATGGGTCTTGTGGTTTCCGGAATGCTGAACAAGCAAGTGGCTTCCGAGCTCGGCACCAGTGAAATCACCGTGAAGATTCAACGCGGGCACGTGATGCGCAAGATGCAAGCCGAGTCACTGGCGGAACTGGTCAGAATGGCGACGAAACTCGAGCTTCAGCCCGGCAAGAAGTAACTAAGAACCTATCTCATAAATGCTTTTTTCGGCCATTGGCTTCCACGTGAGGACTACTTCCGGATTGCCCGTTACTCGGGCAAGGAGCGCAGACTTAGCGTCCCGCGGGCAGGCATGCGCCAAGGATCTCAACAACAATGGTGAATACTTCATTTCGTAATGCCCACCTGGCTGAGCAGCCACGCGCATTCAAACGCACGGTCGCGCAACTGGTCATATCGACCCGAAGCTCCGCCATGGCCAGCCGGATCCATCTTCATCTTCAGCAGGATTGGATTCTTGTCTGTGTTCAGCGATCGCGCTTTCGCCACGAACTTCGGCGCCTCCCAGTACACCACCTGGCTGTCGTTCAGGCTCTCCGTAACCAGCATCGCCGGATACGCAGCCGGATGCAGGTTGTCGTAAGGACTGTACGAACGGATGTAGTCGTAGACCACCTTGTCATTCGTCGGATTCCCCCACTCCGGGTAATCCGTCGTGGTCAAGGGCAGGGAAGGATCAAACATGTCATTCATCACGTCGACAAAAGGCACCGCCAGATGCACAGCCCTGAACAAATCCGGACGCATGTTCACCACTGCACCCATCAGCAACCCCCCGGCGCTCCCGCCTTCAATAAGCAGATGTTCACTTGAGGTCCACTTTTCGCGGATGAGGTACTCCGCGCAATCAATGAAATCGTTGAACGTGTTTTTCTTGTGCATCAACTTGCCACTGTCATGCCACTGTTCGCCCAAGTCAGTTCCGCCGCGAATGTGCGCCATGACGAATGCCAAGCCGCGGTCGAGTAGCACTAACCGCGAAGCGGAAAACGTCGCTGGCATCGCAATTCCGTAAGCCCCATACCCATACAACAAGAGCGGCCGCGTCCCGTCGCGCTGAAATCCCTTCTTATAAACAATCGAAAGCGGCACCGTAACGCCGTCCCGTACCGTGACCCACTGGCGCTCCGACACATACTGCGAAGGGTCGTATCCTCCCGGGACTTCCTGCTGCTTGCGCAGAATCGACTTTCCCGTCTCCGTATCGTAATCAAACACGCTCGCTGGAGTGACCAAGCTCTGGTACCTGTAGCGGTAAGTCGTAGAGGTAAACTCCGGCGTGTCACCCGGAAAGACGGAATACAGCGGTTCGGGAAAGGCAATCGCGCTCCATTTCCGAGACTTAAAATCGAAAACCCGCAAGCGATTCAGCGCCTGCGATCTCTCCACCGCCACCGCAAAGTTGCGGAACAACTCAATGTCCTCGACAAGCACGTCCTTGTCGTGCGCGATGAACACGTTCCAGTTCTTCGGATTCGGGTCATCCACTGGTGCCGTGAACACCTGGAAATTGGTCGCGCCTTTGTTGCTTCGGATATAGAAAAGATCCTCGCGGTGATCGACGAAGTAGCGTTGGCCTTTTTCGCGGGGAAGAAACAGCGTGAACGCGCCCTGCGGCTGGTCCGCCCTGAGATACCGCACGTCACTGGTATCCGTGCTGGAGGCTCCAAGCAGCACATATTTTTTGTCGCGGGTCTTGTCTACGTTCAGCTCGAACGCGTCATCCTTCTCTTCGTAAATGGGATCGACGTCCTTCTGGCCGATGGTATGTCGCCAAGCGCGGTTGACGCGCTTCGTTATCTCATCCTCGGTGGTCAGGAACAGCGTGCGATTATCCCCGGCCCATGCAACGCTGTCGACACGATCGATCGCGTCGGGCAGCGTCGCCCCCGTCCGCAGGTCCTTCACGTGGAGGGTGAACTGCCGGTAGCCTGTGTAGTCCAGCGTATACGCCAGCAAATTCTGGTCATCGCTGACTACGAACGCTCCCAGTCCCACAAACTTCTTCCCCTGCGCCAGCTCATTTAAATCCAGCAATATTTCCTCTTTATTCCCTTCCATGCTGCCTTTCTTCCGGCAGCGGATGGGATACTGCTTGCCTTCCTCGGTGCGCGAATAATACAAGTAATCGCCGCGCCGCACCGGTACATCCAAGTCCGTCTGCTTCACGTGTGAAAGCATTTCGTTGTAGAGCGCATCCTCGAACGGCTTCAAGTCGCGGGTCATGGCCGCGGTGTAAGCGTTCTCCTGTTCCAGGTATTTGATCACCTCCGGACTCGATTTCTCCCGCAGCCAGTAATAGTTGTCCACGACCTTCGTGCCAAACCGCGTCTCTTCGTGCGGAATCACCCGCGCCACTGGCGCCGCATCCGTGAGGGGTTGATCCACACGTGCCACACCCGTTTCTCCTTGTGTGAATCGGCTGAGCGGAATCGCACAGAAAAAGCTCGCTATCATTAGCGAAATGAGACTGCCGCGCCGTAGTGACATGTTTGACGCTCCTATCGCCTGCGTTTTATGACATCCAACCTGGGATTCTGACCCGAGAAACGGCAGGATTGTAGCACCACGTCACTTCCCCGCGCCGCGACTCCACGTGTGCCGCAGGTCTCGTGACGGCTCTTGATCGGCAAGGATCCGATGCTCAATTTCGTTCGTTTTTGTGTACCAATAGGACGCTCAACCATTCTGGCGTCAATGTAGGTTCTCGAATGTAAGTGCCAGGCGAGCACTTATGGTCTGTCAGCAGAAGTTCTCTGAGCCAGAGGGTCTATTGGGGTAAGCAGATATATGAACCGACAAAGGACTAATCTGGACGGTTGGTCGGCAACCCTGAAGTAATTCGACGAAAACTGCCGACAAGAGCCCCAGCACTGACGATTTTGCCTTGTCGGCCTTTCTCTCTTCCCCCAACTCGTTCGCAAATGCCAGGCCGTCAGGCAGTGTTAGAGCACTCATACCAAAGCATGATTGCGCAGCGTTATCGCCCTTGGTAGTTTCCTAGTATGGCCAATCAGGGAAAGACAAAACTAGTTGCAATTGTTGATGACGACGACTCGATGCGGAGCGCACTGCAGGGCCTGATGAAAGTGCAGGGATTGCCGGCACAGGCGTACGCGTCGGCTGAGGAATTCCTCAACTCCGGCCAGCAGTATGAGACCGCATGTCTGATCGCGGACATTCGCATGCCAGGGATGTCTGGGTTGGAACTGCAGGCCAAGCTTAACGCGGCACATTGCAGGATTCCGACCATTTTCATCACCACACACGGAGACGCAAAAATGCGGATGCAGGCGTTGAGAGCTGGTGCCGTGGAGTTCCTGGCAAAACCGTTCGACGATGAAGCCCTGCTCGAAAGCGTTCGAGCGGCTTTGGAGAATTGAGCTTTATAACCAGGCATTAACCCGCCAGGAGGTTCTCAGTGGGAGCTTTCGCTAGATCCGGGATGACTGACCAAGTGTCGTATGAGCGCAGATTCGAGCAGGTCATCGGCAACAGTCCCGCTTTGGAATCGGTGCTCGAACAGATCGAACGCGTGGCGCCTATGGACTCCACTGTCTTGATTCATGGAGAAACCGGGACCGGCAAAGAGCTGATCGCGCGCGCGATTCATAACATCAGCCCGCGCTGCGGACGCTCGTTCGTAAAGCTGAACTGCGCTGCCATTCCCCTGGATCTGCTGGAGAGCGAACTCTTCGGCCACGAGAAGGGCGCGTTCACTGGAGCCATCGCGCAAAAGATTGGCCGTTTCGAGCTGGCCGACAAAGGCACACTTTTTCTGGATGAAGTGGGCGATATTCCTGCGGCATTGCAACCCAAACTGCTCCGCGTCCTGCAGGAACAGGAGTTCGAGCGCCTGGGCAGCGGGCGAACTCACCAGGTAGATGTTCGGCTAGTCGCTGCCACCAACCGCGATCTCGCAGAGATGGTGAAGCAACGCGAATATCGGAGTGACCTTTACTACCGTCTGAATGTATTTCCTGTCGTGCTGCCGCCGCTGCGAGAGCGCCGCGAAGACATTCCTGCACTGGTAACGCATTTCGTCGAGAAATTTACTCGCCGGATGGGCAAGCAAATCGAGCACGTTCCTCCGGAAACGATGGCAGCGCTCAGCTCATACGCGTGGCCCGGGAACATTCGCGAACTGCAGAACCTGATCGAACGAGCTGTAATCCTCGCAAATGACGGAGTTCTTCCCAATCCTTTGCCGGCGGCGGAAAGTCAGGCGGTCGTCACCGCTCCGGGTGCAACTACTCTCCGGGACTCGGAACGCACCCTGATTCTGGGCACGCTTGAAGCTGCCCGTTGGGTGATCGGCGGCCCAAAAGGCGCAGCCACCAAGCTTGGCCTGAAACGCACTACGCTGATTCACAAGATGAAGAAGCTGGGAATTTCTCGTCCTAGCCTTGAAAGCAGAGGTGCTGCGTCCTCATCGTCTGACGTCGCTTCGCTGATTCCATCCACCGATTCCATTTCCAATTGAGTGAGAGCCTCCCGTCGTGACTTGGAAACGACGCGAGAATCTCGAGAATCAAGCAGGTCATAACGAACTCAGGAACGCAACCAGATCCGCTTCTTCTTGCGCGGTGAAGGCCACGCCAAAGCGATTTTCATAGAAGCGGACGACATCCAGCAGCGTCTGGGCAGAGCCGTTGTGAAAGTACGGAGCGCGCGCAGATAGACCACGCAGGATCGGTCCCTTGATCTTGCCTACATGGTCGAATTTTCCGTCAATGAGCGCCTGTCCCAGATCGGTCGTGGTCTTCAGCTCACCAGTGAGCTTGCTGCGAACCGTGATTCTCGGCAAGTAAGCTATGTCGAGCCCGCCCTGATTCGACGATGAGTTTGCCGGGTTCGGATCGCCAGTGCCGATATCCAACGGCGTGGGGAAGGAATGGTTGCCGACGTTGGGCGTATCGTGGCAGGTCGCGCAGAATCCATCAATCACGGGAATTCCGCCTGTGACCAGACCTCCAGCAGCTTTATCGTCATTCAGGCCCGCCACTCCGGTGATGTTGATTGCCGTGGAATTGAATAGCGCCTGACCGCGCGCAACCGACGCTCTGGGGTCATGATATGGCAGATCTGCCCAGGCATCGAAGAGATTGAAGATCGCTGGATTGAACGGACCGCTCGCCGGATTCTCAAACTGAGGAATCTGCGAATTGGTTCCGATAAAGAACGCTTGGTTGATCAGTGCAGTCGGACCTCCCGTCGCGCCCCGAGCATCGAGGTTGCCGGTGCCCTGACCGGTGCTCTGCGCCGTAAACAAAGCCATCTCGAAATCGACGATTTCTTTTTGCTCGGCGGGCGTTGGACTGGTGCCGTCACCCTGCGCGTGACCCGTTGTCGCATCCACTGACTGGTGCCTGAGATCGCTCTCCAATGAATCCGGATAATTCGCGGGCAGAATCTTGGTCGTGCCCGTGAGGGGAGACGATTCTCGCCCATCGAACATCACCGCGCTCAAAAAGCGGAGATTGGTGGAGGGCAATGGCCGGCGATATTGCGAAATGTTGTCGGTCTCGTTGCAGGCGTAGGGATTCTCAACGCTGACGACTTCGTAATCAGCATTGGCGGGAACGGCGATGGCGATGCGAATCAAACCGCGCGCCCGCAGCAGGCTGTAGGCAGCGCTGCGCCCTTCGACGGTCGATACATCGATATCGTGATTACAGTTCGAGCCATCTACCGTGCGGAAAATCGGGTCCAGACCCTGGCTTACATCGAAGCGTTGTTGGATGTGCTCGGCGGAAACCGACATGGCATCGCTCGGCTGATGACAGGTTCCACACGAACGGCCGTTAGTTCCTATGCTCTGGAAAAACGCTCCCGTAAGGTCAATCTTGCCGCTGGTGCTATAGGTGCTCGAAGTACCGCCGGGGTTGGGGAAATGGGCTCCGTTGGGAATGAACTCCGGCCCGGCCTGTCCAATTCCTGCCGTCACCAACAGAACCAGCATTGCGATGCAAGTGGGTTCGCGCTTCACAGTTCACCTCTCCCAAATAAATGAGGGACTCGGGCCTCTCCTGGCCTCTACTTGTTAAATCGGAAAGCGCAGAGAAAAGACGACAAGGCGGTGAAGATACTTTAAAAATACTTTTGGCGGGTTGTGGGAGGGGTTCGGAAACCCCTAGTCTCAATTTCTCACGACCGGCGGCAGAGGCGGGCTCTAACGCCCGCCGTTGCGGACAATCGCAAGATCAATTTGGGCTTTTTCAGGCTACGGAAAAATGGTTCCGGGAAAGCCTAACCGATGCCGCAAGCCAAGATTTCAGGGCCGTAGGCCCGATTGCCAAACGTAAGCCCACGGCGCAGGCCGCTTAAGGCCGAAGCCGTGGATATGTTTTCAAGCATGACGGAGCGTCGTAGGCGCGGCACTAAACTGTGCTTTGGCGCGAGTTTGGGTCCGCGCCGCTGGCGCTCTCACGTTTCATTTCGGCACCCACGGCTCCAAGCTGCGGCTCTCCGCCGTGGGCTGACGTTTCGCAATCGGGCCTCCGGCCCGCGACGCATGGCTTGAGAACCGCGGGCTAGTTGTTGGCGATCAATTGCGGAAGTGCAGCCGCTTCGAGTTGGCGTCGGACGAAGGCATTATCTGGCAGCTTTTGCTCCCATTGGCACCAAAGCTCCAGTCGCTTTTGTTGCATGCCGTCGGCTTTGTCAGCTTCACCGCTCCTGCGATAGAGAGCCGCGAGGTTCTCATACAGGTGCGACATGCGCGGGGCGTCCCACATGTCGTTCAGAGGTTCCGGTTTGGCCACCATCACTACGGCCAGCAACTGTTCGTACATCTGGACTGCGCGATGGACATCGCCTTCTTTGGCCTCATAGTCCGCGTCCGCGCAGGAAACGATGTAAACCGCGCTGTCAAGCTTTACCGATTCGGGAGGGTAATCTTTTGTTTGTTTAAGAATCGCTACCGCCTGCACGATCCGCTGTTTCGCTTCGGAACCGCGATGCAGACTCAGCAAGGGATAAGAAGAATTGGCCAGGGCCATGGCTTGGTCGAGGCGCGCCGGCACACTGTTGCGGATTTCCCCTAGACGGCGAATGGCGGTGTCATACACAGCAAGCGCCCGCTGCGGATCCCGGTGACGCAGGATGTTTCCCAATATAGTCCCGGAATTTCCCACTCGGGTACGAGTAGCAGCATCGTTAGGATCTTTTCGCGCCGCCTCTTCGACCATGTCGAAGGCTCTCTGCAGGGACTCGATCGCTTCGGCGGGCCGATTCAAGTTCACGCCATCGTCATCCCCGAGAATAAGCCCTTGCCGCAAGAGAACACCGTAGATGTTGAGCAGGCGGGAAATCTCATTTTCGTAAACGGCTTCTTCTGCGATTTTCCGCGCCTCCTGAATACTTTGAAACGCCCCTTCCAAGTCTCCCTGGTAGCGCAGAGCGTTGGCCAACAGGCTGAGGCCTTGTGCAGCCCGATATTGCCCAGAAGGAAGTGAGCGCGCCAGTTCCACCGTCCGGCGGGCGTGAGGCACCGCTTCTCCATAAAGATGCATGTTGATGAGTGCTTGCGCGACATTCCCATAGAGACCTGCGGCATCGCTCCGCTCAGAAGTGCTGGCATCCCCGCGCAGCAGAAATCTGTCCATACGACCGGCAGCCTTGTGCGCGAACGTAACCGCATCGGCATACTGGTGCGCCTCCTGAGCCAGAATCATGCGGTCGCGAGCGACGATAGCCGAGCGAAACAGAGCGAGGTGATCTGTCGGGCGGGACGTAAGGACTGCTTCCAGTAACTCATCGGCTTTCTTCAGGCTGGCCTCTGCCTTCGCGGGCTCACCGAGATTCAAGTCCACGGGCACACCTTGCACGCGTGCAATCCGCCAGTAACCCTCAGCGACTTCCCGGGTCAGATCCAAATCGCTCCGGGCATCGGATGCTAGCCCTTCAAGATACTCGAGCGAGACAGCGACTAATTTCTGCCGGGCATCTGTCGAACCCGGCAAGTTATTGATTGCCTTATCAAAATCAAAAATCCTGTTGGAGAGTTGCCTAAGCTGAGTGAATCGCCGTTCAGCAATGACGCGTTCGCGATTGACTTGAAACAGGCTAACGGAGAGCGTGGCGATAACGAGTGCTGCTGCCGCGACCGGCAACCAGTGTCGCCGCACGAACTTACGGGTGCGATATAGAAAGGTATCCGGCCGTGCGCTGATGGGTTCGTGTGCCAGATAGCGTCGAATGTCATCGGCAAAGGCCGTCACCGAGGTATAGCGTTCCTGCGGATTCTTCTTCAGCGCCTTCGAGATAATCGTGTCGAGATCGCCGCGCAAAAGACGCGCAAGCTTGTCTGCTGTGGTGGCGCGTTTTGTGGCAATGCTGGTGACGGCTTCGGCCTCTTCGTTGGCTGGCTTCACGGCATCGGAGGCACGCTGCGGCTCAGTCTCCAAAATTGCCTTGACCAACTCCCCCGCGGAGCGAGTTCGTGCACCGGCGGGATGGAGCCCGGTTAGCAGCGCATACAGCAGCACACCCAACGCATAAACGTCGGTTGCAGTAGTAACCGGTTCGCCTTTCACTTGTTCGGGCGCAGCGTAGGCTGGAGTCAGCGCTCCTCCGCCTTCCTGTGTAAGCATCGTGGCCGTTGTTGGCTGTTCCGTCTCAAGCAGCTTGGCGATACCAAAATCCAGCAGCTTGACTTGACCGTCGTTGCTGACCAGCACATTCGACGGCTTGAGATCGCGATGCACGATCAGATTGGCGTGCGCATGCGCGACCGCCGCGAGCACATCGAGAAACAGTCGGAGACGCGCCCTTATATCCAGCCGGCGCTCGTCGCAATAGCGATCAATGTGTTCGCCCTCGACATGCTCGAGAATGAGGTAAGGCTGCGCTTCCGAGGAAACGCCGGCGTCGATCAGGCCGGCGATATTGGGGTGCGCCAGTCTCGCGAGAAAGCTGCCTTCACGTTTGAACCGTTGTTCCCCGCCACGACCTGCCAATGCCACGTTCAGGAACTTCACAGCCGCGCGGCGCTGAAAACGTCCATCGCTGCGCTCGGCCAGCCAAACGCTTCCCATCCCGCCGTAGCCAATGGGCGAGGTAAGGGTATAAGCGCCGAGCTTTTGTCCTGCCAGCGGCGGCTCGGATGTGATTACCAGGGGCGGCCGTTCGAGAAAACCTTTATTGGCCAACTCGCGGTGCTCCGCAAGAAGGGTCTCGAGACAATCGGCCAATTCCCGATTCTGTTCGCGTAACGACGCCAGCCACGCTGCACGCGCGTCTTCCGAGAGCGTGAGCGCCTGGTCAAGGTATGGGCTTACCGACTCCCACTGATCAGGACGAATCGTTGACATGTTGCTCACTACAATTGCGTGCGGATGTTGTGGTGAAGATATATGCGTGCCTTCTCCCACTTCCTCTGCACGGTGCGTTCTGAGATTCCGCGCAGTTCAGCGATCTCCGCGAAGGAAAAACCACAGAAGAACTTCATATCCACAATTTCGGCCAGCGAAGCATCGGTCTTGGTCAGCTCATCCAGGGCTGCGCCAATCCGTTCGAGCTCCCGCTCATAAAGTGTCCGCGGTCGGGGAATGAAGGAGTCCCATTTTGGGATGCGATGTCGAGATACGCCTCATGCAGAAGCGTAGTGGCACTGAGGCTTACGGAAGAGCCTTGCCGCGCCAGTTCCCGCCGGGCCACACGGCGCAGCTCGGAATATAGCGCAGCGAAGAGTGCTTCCGCGGCAGAACCGTCTCCCTTCTCGACTACCTCAATGAGCGAGGAAATGTTGGATCCCACGGCTCACCTATACCTTTTGGTGCCGCAGCTTCTCGCATTTCGAGGTGGTAGTCAAGGCACAACTATCTAAAACACGAGAGTTCCCGAATGCGCCTTCCCACTTCCTCCTTATTACTTGTTGGACTACGCGACAAAGGGCTGCGGTATCGCCGACTGATCACCTTCGCAATCAAATTCGGCGGGAATCCAGGTGGGTTTCCAGTTCGTCGGCCAGATCTGCGTCAGCGCGCCGTATTCCGAAGAGTCCGGCACAAACGCAACAGCCACACGCGCAAACTTCTCATGGTTCCTCCGAAGTCAGGAAGCGCTCCAGAATCGCAGTGGTCGCCTGCCATTCCCGTGTCTCCCGATTCAACTGCTTTCGCCCTGCGCGTGTTAGGCGATAGTAACGAGCGCGGCGATTGTTCTCGGAGACACCCCACTCTGATGCAATGTAGCCTTCCTGTTCCAGCTTCAGCAGCGCCGGATAGAGGGTTCCGTACTGCACCACCAGATTGTCGCCGCTGATCTGCTCGATGCGGCGCGCGATTCCATAACCGTGCAGCGGACCCATGCTCTGGAGCGTTTTCAGCACCATCAGCGCCAGCGTGCCTTGCCAAACATCTCTCTTCTCGCCCAAGGGCTCTCCTATTGGAAACCTATCAGAGATTAATCCTTCGACGTATTGGAACGCAATAGGTGAGCGTGTCGGTGGGTGGGCCTTGCTAATTAGCGCACTATCATTTGTGCTCACGAAAATGCTTGGGAAATCGCTGAAACGATTGTCGCGCCTTTGGTTCGCGTCAGTAGAGCGATTGTCGGGAAAATCGTCGCTAGCACCCAAAATACCGGGCCCAGAATGCTAGGCCAGACGGGCGTATAACCGCGAACAAGGACGAAGAAGATAAAGCCGGTATCCGCGATGCCGACGGTAGCGAAGTTGATCCAATAACCCCAGACGCTGTTCCTCCAGTTCAACGTCGCAGCCACTGAAATGGCAATGATCGAAAAGAACATGAGGTTCCATGCGTCTTGGAATACTCTTCCTTGCACCATTGACGAATTCAATGACCGACCAAGCGCGTATACCGAATACGCGGCAAGAAGATGCAAGCAGGCCCAGATAATGTAGGGAATCGCACCGATCTTTGAACTTGTGTTCGACGTACTCATAAAAATCACCTGTTAAGGAACTCCTCGGCTGCTTGTGCCGCTCATTCCGCATCCGGCTCGTACTGCGCAATAGCATCGCGCGGAAGTCGTTTTGAGGTTCAGTGGTAGAAGAATTGCTTATACGGCCACAATTCCGCCATCGACCGGCAAATCGATTCCAGTGATGTAGCTGCTCTCGTCGGAGGCCAAGAACACCGCTGCCGAAGCAATCTCTTCAGGCTTCCCGATGCGCCCCATCGGAGTCATGGTCTTGAACCGTTCCTTCATCGCATCCGTGTTCTTGCCAAATTGACCTTCGAGAATAGGCGTCTGGATGGCACCCGGACTGATCATGTTCGTGCGGATTCCCTTGCCTGCGAAGTCCGCTGTCCATGTGCGCACGAACGAGCGCAGAGCTGCCTTGGTTGCTCCATAGGTTGGATAGATAGGGATACCTTTCTGCCAGACCCCGGAGCCATTCACGATGATCGATCCGCCGTCTTTCATCAGGGGCAGGGCCTTTTGCACTGCAAAGAAAACCCCGCGCGCGTTGACATCGAAAGTCTTGTCGTAGTGCTCCGGGCTCACGGCTGCTGTTGGTGTCGGCTCCACGATGCCGGCATTTGCAAATAGCACATCGAGCTTGCCTTTCTTGGCAGCCACTTCCTTGTACAGCCGGTCCAGGTCATCGAGGTTGGAAACATCCCCTTGGACGGCAGTTACATTGCGGCCGATTTCGGCCACGGCCTTATCCAGTTCCGCCTGCCGGCGGCCTGTGATGAAAACGAAAGCTCCTTCTTCAACAAACTTCTTGGCC
>Ga0207070_1038_pt2 | contig 25339 bp, 23 predicted proteins | sample Alteio_BWMinHeat_92_FD_153591 | JGI IMG/M metagenome (GOLD analysis project Ga0207070, IMG submission 153591) | Enriched cells from forest soil in Barre Woods Harvard Forest LTER site, Petersham, Massachusetts, United States -... | ecosystem: Environmental > Terrestrial > Soil > Temperate forest >...
GGATATCGACAAAGCCCTCCGCGACGTGGCCCGGAGCGCCGCCGAGTCCGCCAACTTTCTGCCCCTGGCTAAGCGCGTGCAAGATGTGGCGAATCGCGAGATGCAAAATGCCATCGGGAAGTTGGGACAAGCTGAGCAGGAAACTGAGCCCCAGCCACGTGATCAAGATTTACGCGGCGCCGATCGCGAACTGTCCGCGGCCATCCGCCGTTTGGAAGCGATGCACCAAGAGGCCGACCGACTCGCGCAAATGCGGCTCGATCAACTGAATCTGGAAAATCTCGCCGATCGCCAGGAGCAGCTGGCTCAGGACACCGGCGATCAGATCATGCGCGATCCGGTCAAGCAGCCGGTCGCTCCCGAAGAGGCCGGCAAATTGCAGCGGACCCAGAATGATTTGGCCAATGAGCTGCAAAAACAAATCCAGCAAAGCCCGGACTTGCGTCAGGCTCTGGAGAGCCTTCGAACCGAGCAAACCAAAGCAATGGCCGAGCGCGCGCGCGAGCTAGCCAAAGCCCAGCGCGATCTGAACCGCACCGCGGCCGAAGGTGAAAAACGGCAAATGCGTGATCAGCTGGCTAATCTCGCCAAGCGGCAGCGCGAGCTCGCCGACAAAGCCGAACGCTTGGCCAAGGAAACCCAACAACCGGCCGAAGCCACCAATACCAAACCGCTCAAGTCCGACAGCGCTCGGCAGGCGGCCGAGTCTTTGCAGCAGGGCGATGCAGCTCAAGCGATGCGACGTCAAGATAGGACGGCTCAAGAATTGGACCGCATGGCCAAAGACCTGGACAAAGCAGGCGAACTGGGCCGTCAGCGCGAAGCGGCCCGGCAACTCGCCCAGCGCCAAGAAAACCTCCGCCGCCGCGTTGCCGAGGAAGCGCAGAACAAGGATCCCAAGCAAGTCGATCGCTTGAAAGAAATGGAACGCGAGCAAAAAACCATCCAGCAGGCGGCGGAAAAACTTCCCCTTCCTCAAGACAATGCCCCGGCCCAGGTGGATCGAGGGCAGGCTGTCGAACGAGCGACGAAGGCGGCCGAGGCTTTGCAAAAAGCCGATACCGCCAAAGCTGATTCCCGCATGACCCAGGCTCGCCAGGCTCTCGAACGATTGGCGAATGGTCCGGACACGTCGAAGATGAAGCTGGAACCGCAGGCCCAGGAGTCTCGCCGGTTGGCTCAAGAGCAGCGCCAGTTACGCAACCAAGTCGAACAACTAAACCACAGGTCCGAGCCTTCGACGTCTGAGGCTAAATCCGAGCAAAAAAAACAGCTCCGCCGCCAAGAGGAAATCCGACGTGATGCCGGTGATCTGGCCCGCGACTTACTTCCACTCGGCCAGCAGATGCCGCAGATCCCGCAGCTCATGCAAGCTTTTAGCTCCGAGCAGAACGCCCGTGGATCGATGAAGCGCGCCCAAGAACAAACTCAAGCCGGCAATCCGTCTCAAGCCCAAGAATCCCGGCAGCAAGCCGCCCAATCTCTTGACCAAGCGGCCCAACAACTTCGCGAGGCCGCTCGACACATGGCTGGTTCGCCTTCTTCGGATGCCGCGGCCCAGCAACAAACCGGCCAAGCGTTGCAGCAAGCCCAAGGGCAAATGAAGCAAGCGCAGAATCAACTCGGCCAGGGAAAACAGCGGCCAGCCGAAAGCGCCATGCGCCAGGCGGCTCAAGCCCTCCAAAAAGCCGCCCAGCAACTCGCTCAGCAAGATCAGAACCAACCCGGCAATCCTATGCCGGATTCGATGTCCGAGGGACGAGGCGTGGCCGAAGGCGGAAAACCCGACATGCAACTCTTCGGCAAGGACATGCAGAGGTACGCCGGCAAACCTTGGGGACAACTTCCGGGTGAGCTTCGCAATCAAATCATCCAAGACATGAAGGCACGCTACGGCGAAGATTACGCTCGGATCATCAAGTTGTACTTTGAGCAGATCGCTGAAACGAAGGAAGAGAAGAGGTGAGTGGCTAGTGGCTAGTGGCTAGTGGCTAGTGGCTAGTGGTGACGACTATGACATCAATGAAATTCTTCAAGGAAAAAATCAAGCTGGTTTTCTTTCTAGCCACTAGCCACTGGCTACTGGCCACGGCTTCGCTAGCCACTAGCCACTGGCAACTAGCCACTGCCCACGCAAGTGGGCCTGAAGACCGCGCCATCGTGGATCAAGCCGTCGACCGCGCCCTCGAATACCTCCAACGCACGCAGCAAACAACCGGCGCCTGGGTGGGCGAGAACAACCAGCGCAGTCCGGCAATCTCGGCTCTGGCCGTCATGGCGTTTCTGTCTTCCGGCCATGTTCCTGGTGAGGGCAAGTACGGTGAAACCGTGACCAAGGGCGTCGACTGGGTGCTGCAGCAGCAACATGCCAATGGCCTGATCGCTCCCGGGGGCCATCAAGAGATGTACCATCACGGCATCTGCACGCTCATGCTGGCCGAGGTCGTTGGCATGACCGAAGGCAAGCAAGCGGACGAAATTCGTCGCAAGCTGGTGAAAGCCGTCGAAATCATTTTGAGAGCTCAGCGCACCACCGGGCAGCACAAGGGCGGCTGGCGTTATACCGTGGCCGGCAACGACGGCGACATCAGCGTCACCGGCTGGCAGATTATGGCCCTACGCGCGGCCAAGAACCTCGGCTGCGATGTCCCCGCCGAGCGCATTCAGATGGCCGTAGAATACATCAAGCGTTGTCAAGACCCGAGCACGGGCGGCTTTCGGTATCATCCGGGCGCCCACCTCACTATTCCCTGCACCGGCACCAGCATTCTCGCCCTGGAAATCTGCGGCAAGGAATATCACCGCGCGGCCGAGTTGCTCAAGGCAGGCTCATTCCTCCTCCGCAATCCACCTCAATGGGGCCAGGCGTATTTTCCCTATGCCATCTACTACTGCTCTCAAGCGACGTTTCAGCTCGGCGGTCAATACTGGGAAGCCTACCGAGCCAAACTCCATGAATCGCTGTTTCGCAACCAGTCTCCCAACGGCGCCTGGCAGGAAGGTCACCTCGGACCCATCTATCCCACCGCCATGGCCGTTTTGGCTCTCACGGTCGAGTACCGTTATTTGCCGATTTATCAACGCGCCGAAGAAATGACTGAGAAGAGCAACTGACAAGCTCACTCTTTTTCCCGTCGTTGCCACTCACTGAGCGCGGTGTTGATCACGATGATCGCGCCGGTGAGGATGTAGCGGATTTCCACGGGCACTTTAAGCTCGCTGACGCCGTTGCTGAGGATTCCGAGAATAAGGACGCCGAGAAGCGTCCCTGTCACGGTTCCACGCCCACCGCTGAGGCTGGCCCCGCCGATGACTACCGCGGCAATGACATCCAGTTCCAGGCCTGCGTTTCCGGTGGGCTCGCCGCTGCCTCCCTGGGCAAACGCAAGGATGCCGCCCCAACCCGTCAACAGCCCCGCCAGCGTATAGATCACGATCTTGTTGCGGTCAATCGCCACGCCGCAAAGCCGAGCCGCGGATTCATTCGAGCCGATCGCGTAGCAATACCTACCCAAAACCGTGTAACGCAGCAAGACACTCGCGACCATTGCCAGCAAGATTAAAGTCCAAAAACCCGGGTTGAATAGCGTGTTTTTGGCGTGTACCTCGGCCAAGCTTTTGACCCAATCGGGAGTAATCCCCTTAGGGAAGGAAATGGAATGCCCTTCGGCCAGCCAGACCGCTAGGCCGCGGGCAATACTGAGCATACCCAAGGTCGTCACAAAAGGTCGAACGCCAAGTTTCGTAATGATTAAACCGTTGCTGAGGCCGCACAGTCCTCCGACGGCAACACCGCTCGGTACCGCAACAAGGCTGGCGACTTCCAACGATCCGCTTATCTCATAGACCTTCGAGAACATCTTCATGGTCACCACCGTCACCAAGGCCACCACCGATCCGACCGAGAGATCGATGCCTCCACAAATGATAATCAACAGGGCACCCAAGGAAACCACTCCGATGACGGTAATGCTCTTCAGGAGCACTTGGAGATTCTTGAAGCCGAGAAATCGGCTCAAGTCGCCACGTTCGCCGTTCCAAGCGACCAGGATTATGAAAAGCACGAGGATCGCGATCAGGCCAATGACCGGCCCGGACAGCGTTTGATTGCCCAAGAGGAGTCGTCCGATGAACGAGGAACGAAAATCGAGCTTATGCTCTTTCGACTCCGCCGGGCCGGCCGTGCTCATGCGCGAATTCCTCTATAATTTCGCAGCTATTTGTCACGGAGACGGATCTGTGTTCCAATAGTTCATCATTTTCCAAAGCCACCCGCCCTCGCGACAGTCTTCATTGAATGCGGTAACCAGACAATCCCCAGTCTGCTCGGAGACGCCATCACATGTGTCGGAAACGACAGCAACATTGAGCCAGTTTTTGAATCCTTGGGTCAGGCAGGCCTGATGGATTGAATCCTCATCCTCCCCTTTCCAAGCCCACGCGACGATGCAAGGCGTGTTGGTCTCATAATGTGTTACATCAGGAAGATAGATACCGGCCTCAAACGGGAAATCGTAGATGTGAAGCAGAATTTCGCCCAGGTTCTTATGAATCATCGGCATTCATCTTCTCGCTATTTCGAGAAAGCGGGCGGCTCGATTTTTCGCTGCTTCTGCAGCTCCGGATCAAAGAGCTCTCGCGTCTTCGGATCGTCGAGGTTGTCTTTCGTCACTACGTACTCCCCGGTGCTCACTTTCGGCTCAATCTTGTAGCCTTCCAGGTGCTGGACCAGATTCCAAACGCCGAGATAACCCATGCGGTAGGGGTCCTGCAGGATGAGGCCGTCGATGTCGCCGTCGCGTAAAGCTTGCAAGAGCGGAGCGCTCGAATCAAAACCCACCAGCCGCAGTTTTTTGTTAAGGTCTAAGCTCCTCAATGCATCCACCGTCCCGCTGGCGGACGATTCATTGGGCGCGAACATGCCGTCGATGCCCTTGTCGCGCAGACTGCTTAAGAGCGGCTCGGCCGCGCGCCGGGCCGTGTCCTTGGTCGCGCCGGCGAATTGGTCCTTGGACAGCCAGGTGATAGTCGGCTTCCCGCCGTTCTTTTGCTCTTCGATGGTCCGGTTCACGACGTCTTCAAAGCCCTTCTCGCGCTGATCGGTGCTTTCTGAGCCAGGTTGATAGCGAAAGAGAATGAGTCGCGGTGCCGGCTTACCTTGATCGGCCAGAAGTTTGAGCAGATGCTCGGCCGCCAACTCCCCGCCGTGATAATTGTTGGTGGCTACATACTGCACGATGATCTCTTGATTCTTCAGGCCCGAGTCGATGATCAGCACCGGGATGCCTTCCTTGACCGCTCGCTCGACCGGGGCCACCATCGTCTCGCTGTGCTGCGGCGCGAGCACAATGCCGCTCACGCCCTTGGCGATGTTGCGATCGATGATGCTGATTTGCTCGAGCGTGTCGTTTTCCTTGAGCGGCCCGTCCCAAAGAATCTGAGTCGAGATTCCCTTCCCGGTGAGGTCCTCGCCCGCGCGCTTGGCCCCGCGCTCGATCGATTGCCAAAATTCGTGCGTCAATCCCTTGGGAATGACGGCGATGCGGTACTTGTATTCTTGTTTACTCGACCCGCCGCAGCCCGTAAGGATGAACCCCATCAGGGCCGTGAATCCAATCCAAAAACATCGTCGCATAAGAGCGCTCTCCGTTGAAGACACCTGCCGCGAGATCTCAGTGGTTGTGTAGCCTAATGTTCGACCTTCGTCCGGTCAAGCAAGCCCGGTTGTTTGCAATCAACAGGAGGCAACAGAGAAAACAGAGAGTACTCCTTTCTCAGTTTCCTCTGTTTTCTCCTGTTGCAATTCAAAGTAGAATCAAAATCCCGCGGCAAACGGAAACCAAGCCCATGGCCCGGCTCCTGAACATCGACCTCATTCGCTGCTTCGATTTCTATTTGGCGGTGATGTTTCTCTTGAGCACGTTCCGGCGCGTGGGGCAGTACCGAGCCGTCGCCGGCCTGGCCATGGCCGTGCCCGGTCGTTGGCCGCGACTGTTCGATCTCATCCGGCAACACCGCACGATTCTCCTCACTTGGCAATTCGCACTCCCCACCGTGCTGGCCTTCACGCTCATGGCCGTGCAGCTTTTGGCGTCGGCCTTCTGGCACCAGGCCCCCTTGGCGGTGGGAAGAGTCGTGAGCGACCCCCTGGCCTGGCCTCTCTTGGTCGTGTTCGGGCTGGCGATGTTGGCCGTGGATTCCTACTGCACCTTCGTGGCCGGCGAGATCGACAGGCCGGGCACCGAGAAATATTTTGACGAAGCCGAGCATTGGCTCAAATCCTGGAAAGCCCCAGTGGTTCACTTTTTCACCTTGGGCCGAATCAGCCCGCGCCGGATGGTGGCGGCCGAGGTCCAGAAAGCGCTCGTGGAAGCCAGCAAGATGATCAACGCCTCGATGTGGTGGCTCACCGTTCAAGTCGCCCTCCGCATCGCCTTCGGCCTGACTCTTTGGCTCACGTATGCTTTTCTTTAGTAAGAGTGAGTGGTGAGTGGTAGAGTGGTGAGTGGTCCCGAGAGTCCCCTCTTTCGTGGTTTTTTGATCCCGCCTCTCTACAATGCCCGTCAAAGAATGAGTGGTGAGTTGTGAATGGCGAGTGGCAACAATCTGGACGAAACTGCTCACCAACTATCGCTCACGGTTCGCGCTTCACGATTCATCAACTAACCACTCGCCACTAACCACTAACCACTCACTCTTCTATGCCGGATCATCCCACTCGGGCCGTGCAGGATTACCTCAAGGCGATCCACAGCCTGGGGGGCGATGAGAAGCTCGTGCCCACCGCCGACATCGCCGCGCGTCTCGACGTGCGCTCTCCCTCGGTCACGGGCATGCTCAAACGACTCGCGGAGGCCGGGTGGATCACGCATGAATCCGGCCGCGGTGCCCGCCTGACCGAACGGGGCCTGGTCGAGGCCCGCCGTGTCATCCGCCGCCATCGCCTCGTCGAGCTGTTCCTCACTCGCGTGCTCGGTCTCGATTGGAGTGAAGTCGACACCGAGGCCGAGACTTTGGAGCACGCCATCTCGCCGCGATTGGAGCAAGCTTTGGCCGCTCACTTGGGTGAGCCGCTGCACGACCCTCACGGCCATCCGATTCCCACGCGCGAGGGCGAGCTCAATCGACGCCAGCTCTTGCCCTTGAAAGAATTCCGCCCCGGCCAAACCGTCATCATCCGCGAGGCTCAGGACGATAATCCCTCGCGCCTCCGCCGCTGGCAGGAGCTGGGCCTCATCCCCGGCGCTAAAGTGCGGATCGTAAGTTATCAACCGCTCGACGATCTGTTCGAGCTCAAGGTCGGCCCCAAGACGATCCAACTAGGCCGCGACGGCCTGTCCGGACTGCTGGGAGAAAGTAGTGGTTAGTGGCGAGTGGCTAGTGGTTAGTGCAAGAAGCGGTTAGCCTTGCCATCCCCAAATCGTCAGAAGCCGTTCTTTCTTTGACTGGCCACTAGCCACTGGCCACTTGATTTCTTGTCTTTCTAGCCACTAACCACTAGCCACTAACCACTTCTTCTTGTGCCGATTTTTCGGTCTTTTCCGAAAATAGTCGTTATCGAGGTTTGACCGGGTAGGATTTGTAATCTATCTTTTTGCAATGAGTAAGGAGTTGTAGGAGGCAAGGGACAAAGATGTAGCCCTGCTCGCCCAGTCGCCCGCCGCCTTTGTGATCGTTTGTTCCCTAGTCTGCGGAAGGAAGGCCAGTCATGCCACTTGTTTGCAGCAGTATCGGAACCGCGGCCGTCGCTACCATTTACGTCATTTACAGCGCTTATCAGGACTACCTCCTCAACCAAATGCGACGCGAACGAACCCTACGCGAACGCGTCGCCTACATGCTCTGGGTCTGCGCCAACGGCGCCTCCTGAGTTCGTAGTTCTTAGTCCTTAGCTCTTAGAACTTAGCAAAGCTGTCAGCGACGAGCGTGATCCAGAGTTCTAAGTTCTAAGCCCTAAGAACTAAGCACTAAACATTCATTCCCGGAAGCCAACTTCGGAAGCTTCCGGGCTTTTTGGTCGCCGGGGCTTTTATCGCCCAGTCGACCATGTTCGCGGGTCGCCAAGATCGTTGCAAGGATGCCCCCTTCGCTTGGCGACGAATAACCCCCCTCGGCATCCTCCACCGAAGACAGAGGCTCTCCGTTGCCCTACGCATCGCGAGGCCTCTGTTTTTTTATGCGCGGAGCTTTTTTGCGCGTCCCCTGTGCCTCTGTGGTTAGCCAGTTTTCTTGATGCGTGGCCATCCCGCTCAAGAAGCTGCGACCACCGGAACGTTCTCCAACTCAATACTCGGTATCTTGCCCTGGCCAAGGACTTGTTTGGCGTCGAGGACCTCGATGCCGACGAGAATTTCTCCAGGGCCGATGTTGAGCGCGATCTCTTCGTTCAACCGAACCGTGCGGCATTCCTGCGGGCCGTCCACCAAGCGAACATACAAGGCGTCAGTCTCTGCGTCATAACTAATTTTCATGATGACCTGCTTCAAAAATAAAAAGTGTAAACTGTAATGACGACAACTTCTTGGGCTTCCTCTTTTATAACCGACGCCACCTGTTTGATAGCATAGATCTTTCCCTGCCAGGACTGCCCAAAGGTGAAATTGAAGCGACACATTTGTCGGCCAAGTTTGGCCGGTTCTCGGGTTCCATGTTCGATGGCATGACGCACCTCCGCCTCAGTTACCCCGCGTTCCACGCATTGTTCCCGGGCATGCTTCGTCAATCGTACCGGTTTCATGCTTGCTCAGCTTCCGTTGTCGCCGCCCGTCTGTCACGGACATAATGATCGTGATTCTTGGCCATATCGTCCGGCAGATCCACGGTGCCCCTCAAGGTTCGTCGGCTCGCCGGCATAAGACACGAAAGGATCACTTCGAAAGACGTCGTATTGCTCCCAGGCTTGGTGCATTGTCAAAGCATGAACTCCGAAAACGTTCTGGTTGCTTGCGAGGCGGAGGAAGCCTTGCTGGCTTTGCCGGCGAATTCGCTCAGAATTGTCTGCTCATCGTCGGAGGCCTGGATTGCTTGCGAAGATGCTTGCATGAAGTGAAGTATAGCAGGTTTGACCTGGGCGCCAGCGCCTGGCCGAGGTCTTGTGCCTGCTTCATCGCTCGTCCCTCATCTCTCTTCTTGCCCTTAGCTCCTTGCCCTTCCCATATGAACCACAGCGCGTCCGGAACATGGCTGGGACAAATTAAGAATGTTGGGGTTGGCGTAAGAGGCTTGACACGCACCTGCCGCAGTCTGTAAAATATGCGCGTTGAAACTTGTTGATTTGTAAAACCTGGTTGACGGAAACGTAGTATGGGAAGTCAGCCACTCCGGATCATTGGGGCATTGAATGTGCGGGAGAGTCTTCCGAGCAAGCTGAAGGCGGCACGGATGTTGACCGGAATGTCCACGCGTAGCGTCGCAGCCAAGCTCGGCAGACGGTTTCCCATTTCCCACGCAACCGTCGCAAACTACGAAAGCGGTCGGTCGGTTCCCCCGATGGATATTCTGGCAGCATTGGCCTGCCTCTATGACCGTCCGATCAACTGGTTCCTTGAACGCGGAAGAACTCTGACGGGGGTTAGGTATCGAAATCTAAAATCTCGGGTCCGGATCACGGATTTGCACCGGTTTGAGGCAGACGTTCAACGGTGGATCGACGCCTACGTCACCCTGGAAGCTCGGCTGAAAAAGCCGCTCAAGGCAATCATCACCAATTTTCAAATTCCTAGAGGATCCGGAGCGGACGACTTGGCGCGGCTCGTGCGCCGTACGCTGTTGAAGCTGAAGGAGAATGAGCCGGTTCCAAGCGTTGTGGAGGTTCTTGAGCGATTCGGTATCCGTGTCATGGAGAATCCGACTGACCTCAGAATCGACGGCCTGGCGGCCAAATATGAAAAAGAATATGTGGTCGTTCTTAACCCGGGGGTCTCCGATGATCGGAGCAGACTGAATGGTGCCCACGAGTTGGCTCACGTACTCCTGGGAGACTGTGACAAGGGCGAAAATGAAAGCAAGGAGGCCGAACAAAGTGCATTCGAGTTCGGGTCCTTGCTGCTACTTCCCAATAGCCAGCTGAAGGAAGCTTTCCAGGGCCAGTCCATGGTCCGGCTAGTACGATTCAAGGAGCGATTCGGAATATCCCTCGCGGCGATGGTGTATCGGGCTGAAAAGCTGGCATTTATCACCAAATCAACAGCAAAGGCTCTTTGGATCGAATTTGCCCGGCGCGGGTGGAGGACCCAGGAGCCAGGCAACGTGCGGCCGGATCGAGCTACACGTTTTGAGCAATTGGTCGACGAAGTTTTGGCCAATGGAAAGATGTCGCTGAAGGAAGTGGCTGATTTGGCGGGAGTGCGACCAGAGGCAATCCGACAACGACTAAATTTCGCGATGGGCATTCATGGCGATTACAACCCCGAGGATGAAGGGGCAAACATTGTGAAGTTCCCCGATTGACGACGGAGACGACGACCTGGGAACACGGAGTCAACATCATGCCGAAGACACGGCCAGCCTTGCGCTTCTTACCGCACGAGGATGAACTTCTAAGAACGCTGTATAGACAGTTCAATATCCCAACCGATCAATTCCCACAACGACCTGACGACCTAATGGGTTTGGTCAACGCCTGGAACAACTTCACTGGGAGAAATGAGTCCGCACCGGACGTTCTCCATTACATGGTTACTAAGAGGAAAAAAAGCAAGTGGGAGCGGCTGGGGCGGGGCGCCCGCGACGGGTTCACCCCGACCTCCATTCACTTTACCGAAGAGGAGTACAAGCATCTGGATTCTATTCACGAGGAACTGCAAATCGCCTCGGACAACTTCGCTCTCAACAGTGAACTAGCGGATAAGTTGCAGCATGAGTTCGCGCGAAGGACCAACCGGATCGTACCGCCCATGATCCTGGCGGCCGCTATGATTAGGCGCCGCAAAGCCGGCGAATTGGCGACGCTGAAGCCGAAGACGGACGACAAAGCTCTTGGGTTCAGCGACATCGACCAGGTGGCCAAGTAATTTCAAGAATCGCGCGGTTAGGTATCCTCTCGCGAACATATTGGTACGTAACCATTGCCTGTGGTACCCAGAAAAACTGTTCGGGCTTTTTTTGAATGGATAAAGCCATGTCTCGTTTCTGTTTACCGATAGTTCTCATTTGCTTTGGAGTTTTTTTCCCTTTTCACTTCGATTCCGAACCGACTAAGGAAAGCAAAGGATTCTCTAACAAAAGGTTTCCGGATTTTGGCTTCATGCCCCCTGGAAAAGGGTATGAGGGCAGGGTATTCAAATTAAGCCAAGACTATCCGAAAGAACTGCCCGGTGCGAAGTCAATTCCGGAGTTCCTCCAGGTTGACTTTCAAAAAGATTGGCGCAACTACCTCTTAGGTGTCAGGGAATATTGTTTCAGGGGGAACATTCTCGGTGGAGACGTTGAGGACGACTGGCAAGTCGCCGATCAACATCCCCAACATTGGTTCCATATACCCTGGCAGCATTTCGGTCCGAACGGTCGGGAAGGGATTCACGGAATGACCAAAGAAGCTCCGGTTCAACCCAGGCAGTTGGCATGGTCTCAGACTCACAGCGGCGGCCAAACGTATGCCATCGCCTTTTACAATGAATTCGGGGCATTCACGATCGGGCAGGTTTGGAAGGACCCAGAGCATCCGAATGCTCGGAAAGCAAGTTTCCATCCTGGAACTGTGATTTGCAAAATCCTTTTTACGGACGTGCCCCCTCAGCAAGTGCCTAGCTTGGCCAATCCTTTGCAATGGCAGGGCTTCATCGCCGAGAACTTCACATCAACCAAGAGACGAATCCAAAGTCTAACATTGATTCAGATGGACATCATGGTTCGCGATACAAACGCCCCACTCGGGTGGGTTTTCGGAACATTCCAGTACAATGGCAAGCTTAACAAAAAGAATCGCTGGGAAAACCTCGTACCCGTGGGCCTGCAATGGGGCAACGATCCGGAGGTCGCAGATGATGATGCGAACCCTCAGCCGGTAAAAACCAGGCGAAATCCTAAGATCAGAGAATCGGTGATTAATCCTGACGACAACGAATTACCGCCGACACACCTGGGTTGGAATGGACGGCTCAACGGCCCGGTCGACAATCCGATGAGTTCCTGTATGAGTTGCCATGCAACTGCTCAAGCTCCAGCGATGTCGCCGTTAAGTCCTTTATTTCAGGAAAACCCTCCTCCTCCCGGAGAAGACGAATGGATGAGGTGGTTCAAAAACTACAAATGTGGGGATCGTTTCGACCTTGACAAGCCCACAAACTCGACCGATTTTTGTCTGCAGCTCGCCCTAAGCTTGCAGAATTTCTACACTTGGCGAAACGAAGGAACAAAAATCCTTGCTAGCCGATATAAGCGGTCGGCGAGGCGCGCGAAAGGGGAAGAGATCCGACCTTCTGTCTACAAAATCCGAAGGTTCGACGAAGAACTCGAAGAGTTCAAGATCCAAAGGGACTTTCCTGAAAAATAATCGAATTGGATGTAGTGCAAACGAGGAAGGTTCGGCGTCAAGAGAACCGGATGGTGGGTAATCCCTCTCCCTTTTCACCAGGAGTGCAACGATGCGAAATCTTCGTTTCCATCGAATGGTCATTGGTCTGGTGCTGCTCTTGACCATCGACATGGGGTCGGCCGCGGCTGGGCGGAACCGGTTTCATCGTCGTCGGTGTTTCCTTCCGGGGCCGTATTACGAAGCGGCCCAAACACCCGTCGCGGGTCCGGCGGCGTCCCCGGCAAGTCCTGGAGCTCGGCCGGTTGTACCCAGGATGCCTCTGGCGGCGGAAACCCCGAGCGGCCAATTGCCTTTTGTGGCCGACAAGCCGGAACCCAGGAGCACCACTTACACCGTTCTCCTGCCGAATGGTGAAACCGCCAGCTGCGGGCCGCGCGGCGACGATCAAGGCGACCAGGACCTGAATTTTTTGAAGAACCGGGTCGACCAGCCGGGCATGTGGATCCAAGTGGATTTCGACGCCGTGCTCAATCAGGCGTATCCCGAGGCGGTGGGCAAGCACGACCGGGCGAATTGGTCGGAGAATGACATGGCGGCGGTGAAACGCTACGAGGGGCTGCCCATTTCGATCGAGTGTTACATCGCCTGGGCCAATGATGAAGGCAAGGAGTCCTGCAACTGTCATATTGATGACCAAGCGATGTTCGATATTCATATTTGGTTGACCAAAGAACCGGCGACCATCGAGGGCAGCAAAGCCCCCGATCGCCGTCGAGCCGTCGTGGCCGAAGTCACCCCCCGCCTCAAGCCCGACCATCCTCAATGGACCCAAAACACACTCAGGCGCTTGGCCAAGGAAGGGAAAAAGGTGCGCGTCTCAGGCTGGCTCCTCCTGGATCAGGAGCACCCCGAACAGCTCAAGGCCACCGCGACGCATAGTCAGACGCGCGGCACGCTCTGGGAAATCCACCCCATCATTGAAATTGAAGTTTGGGACAACGATCAGTGGGTGCCTCTGGACAATCTCCAGGTCATGGCCGGGCCGATTGCGGACCGGAAAGCCGCCTAGGGAAACTGCAGGTGGCACGGTCAGGAGACCGTGCCACAACGAGGGGGCGTTTCTCATGGAGGTTTCTGGTGACGACTCGGTCAACGGAAGGGGAGCTTCCAACACATCCCGTTCCCAACCGAGGTTTGGGAAGGAGGAAAAAAGCCACGGATGAAACACGGATCGAACACGGAGATTTGAGAACGTGGCTGATTCTTATCTGTGTTTTATCCGTGTTCCATCTGTGGCTACCAAGACAGGCCGTATTGCCCGCGAGGCTTGCGTTTTTGCGCCCCACTGGGTTTCATTTAACGTGGAACCTTTCACGTCCGTTTATTTGTTGACCGGTCCGTGCAGCACGCGTAAATTGGAAACGGCTGTAACAAGTATTTGTTTTGAATTTCGGATTTTTGTCTTCGTTTGTTTCGGATTTCGAGCTTCGGATTTCGAATTTTCTCCCTGATGTTGACCAAACGCATCATTCCCTGTTTGGACGTGGATCGCGGGCGGGTGGTGAAGGGAGTTCACTTCCTGAACCTGCGCGACGCGGGGGATCCGGTCGAGGTGGCAAGGCGCTATGAGGCCGACGGGGCCGACGAGCTGGTCTTTCTCGATATCTGCGCCAGTCATGAGGGCCGAGACACGATGCTCGACGTGGTGCGGCGGGTGTCGGAAGAGATCTTCATGCCGTTTACCGTGGGCGGCGGCATCCGGACGCTCGAAGACGCGACCCGGCTGATCCAAGCGGGCGCGGAGAAGGTCAGCATCAACTCCGCGGCCGTCAGGAATCCGCAGTTGATCTCGGAGATTTCCGGCAAGTTCGGCCGCTGCGCCACCGTGGTGAACATCGATCCGCGAAGAGTGAGGGGTCAGGAGCCAGGGGTCAGGGGTCAGGAGGTCAGGGGTCAGGAGCCGGGAATCGCTGGCCACGATTCAGAGATCCTTCAGCAACAATCGAAGATTAGGGAAACTTCTTCCCTGATCCCTGACCCCCGACCCCTGACTCCTGCTTTCTCGCCCCTCACGTTTTGGGAGGTCTACATCAACGGCGGGCGGGTGCCGACGGGGTTGGAGGCGGTGGCGTGGGGCAAGCGCGCGGAAGAATTGGGGGCCGGCGAGATCGTGCTGACCTCGATGGACGCCGACGGGACCAAGGCCGGGTACGATTTAGAAATGACCCGAGCGGTGGCCGAGGCGGTGGGCATTCCCGTGGTGGCGAGCGGCGGGGCCGGCTCACCCGAGCATCTGTATCAGGCCCTCACGATCGGCAAAGCGGATGCGGCTTTAGCCGCCGGAATTTTTCATTACAATGAATATGACATCCCCGCCGTCAAGGCGTACCTCGCCGAACGCGGAGTGCCGGTAAGACAAATAGTGGTTAGTGGCTAGTGGTTAGGGAAGAAAAGAACAAGCAGTGGCTTGTGGTTGGTGGTTAGAAAAACAGTAAACAGTGTAATCGGTGGCCAGTGGGTCGGTGGTCAGAGGTTAGAGAGGAAACGGGTGCATTCTTCGCTAGCCACTAGCCACTGACCACTCACTCTTAAGGAGCACCATGGCTACGGCAGACGTTGAACCGATCTTGGATGACAAAGTTCCCGCCGAGGCGCGGAAGGAACCGGAGATCAATAAGCTTTTCCGCATGGTGATGAAGCACGAAGGCTCCGACCTGCACCTCAAGGTCGGGCTCTCGCCGATGATGCGGCTGCGAGGCATCATTCGCCAGATGGGCGCGCCGCCGATCAGCAAGCAGGACATGGAGCGACTGGTGTACCCGATTATTTCGGAGCATCACCGCAAGATACTGGAGGAAACCGGGGGCGCGGACTTCGCCCACATCATCGGCGAGGATGAGTGCCGTTATCGCGTGAACGTCTTCAAACAGCGCGGCTACTTGAGCGTGGTGGCCCGCCGGGTCAACAACAAAGTTCCGACTTTCGAGAAGCTGGGACTTCCGCCAACCATCGAAAAGCTCTGCCATTATGACCAGGGGATGATCATCCTGGCCGGCGTGACCGGCAGCGGCAAGAGCACGACCATCGCGGCCATGCTCGATTACATCAACGAGCGCGAGCGGGTCCATATTCTGACTATCGAAGACCCGATCGAGTACCTATTCACCGACAAAAAAGCGGTCATCAACCAACGCGAGATCGGACTGGATGTGAGTGATTGGGATGTGGCTCTGAAGCACGCGGTTCGTGAAGATCCGGACGTGATTCTGGTGGGCGAAATGCGCGATCGGCTTACATTTGAAGCGGGCCTGAACGCGGCCGAGACCGGGCACCTGGTGTTCGGCACCGTGCACGCCTCGAGCGCGCCCAGCACGTTGGGCCGTATTCTCGATCTCTTCCCCGCGGACATGCACTCGGCCATGCGGCAAAGCTTGGCGTTTAACCTGAAGGCCATCATCTGCCAGAAGCTCCTGCCGAGCATCAAGCCCGGCGTGCAGCGCGTCCCGGCCAATGAGATTATGATCATCAACCCGACTATCAAAGAGCTGATCATCAAGGCGGAGGATAAGAAGCTGACTGACGCCATCAAGATCGGGTTCATCGAAGGCATGACCGATTTCACGGAAAGTCTGACGCAGCTGGTGCAACGAGGCGACGTGGATCGAGCGGCCGCGTTGGAAGTGGCGCCGAATCGTGAAGCATTAGCAATGCAACTCAAGGGCATCAAGGTTTCTCAGCCGGGAATTCTCTAACGATGAGGTGGAGGAGGAACCCGGTGAGCAAAGCAGATTGCAAATTGCAAATTGCAAATTGCAAATTTTCTCCGAAGAGGCTTTGCCACCAATTTCGCAATTTGCAATTTGCAATTTGCAATTTGCAATTTCTCTTCGTTTTTTTCTTTGCATTTCTTGCGTTTCCAACCCCACTCTGGGCGGCGGATCTTTTCCCTCGCGGCGAAGGATATTACTTCAATCTGCTGAATCTGATCGTTCTCATTGTTCTCTACCTGTGTTGGGTGCGAACCATGGCCTGGGTAGATGAAGACGCTCGGCAGCTGCATATTCCATCGGTTCCGTGGAATCCGCTGATGCTGGGAAGCGGCATCATCGGATTGCTCGTGGTTTGGCTTCTGCCGTGGTTCTGGATCTCCGTTCCGATTTTGTTGATCCTGTATTTGACTCCTAGCCTCATCTACGCGAACGTTCGCAATCAGCAGGTGCCCGAGGAAGAACGCGTGCTGACCGAGGAGCATTTCAAGCGCTTAGCCGAGCGCTTCCTTCGCATCCGCATGACCGATCGGAAGGTGAAGAAGGAAGAAGGCCCAGCGATTCGATTCATCGGCAGGAGCCGGGGGCAAGCAGACGACGATTCGATTCGAGCTCAGAAGGCCGCCGAAGCCAAGGGTTACAAGACCGCGGCCGCGCTGGTGCATCAGGCCATTCGTTTCCGCGCGACGCATCTGTACCTCGAGCCGACTCGAGAAGAAATGACCATTCGTTTTCAGATCGACGGCCTGCCGGAGAAGGGCGAGCCTCTGAAGCGCGGCATGGGCGAAGCGGTCGTCACGATTTTCAAAATCCTGGGCGATTTGGACCTGGCCGACAAGCGCAAACCTCAAGAAGGCAGTTTCGCTGCAGCCGTGGAAAAAAGGACGGTGGACTTCCGCCTGTCCACGGCCGGCAGCGTCGTGGGCGAAAAAGCAACCTTGCGCATTCTGGACCCGGCTCAACAAGTGACGGACTTAGCCAAGCTCGGCTTGGAACCGGAAATGAGAAAGTACATTCGGTCGCTGATCTCTCAGCCGCAAGGCATGCTGCTGGTGGCCGGTCCTCCCGGGTCCGGGAAGACGACCACCTTGTATGCTTGCGTCATCGCCATCGATCGGTTTACTCGAAACGTCATGTCGCTCGAAAGTCCGGTCGAATCTCACCTACACAATGTGGCTCAAACGGAAGTCAACAAGAAGCTCGGACAAACCTACGCATCGGAGATGCCTGCGTTTTTCCGTCAAGACCCGGACGTGGTCTTGATTGGCGATCTGGGGGACGCGGAAACCGCCGATATGGCCTGTCAAGCGGCTCAGACGGGAAGACTAGTGCTGACATCGGTTGATGCGCCGGACGCCGTGTCGGCTCTGTTTCGACTGATTGAATTAGGCTTGCCGCCGCCGATGATCGCCAACGCCGTTTCAGCGGTGCTGGCTCAAAGGCTCGTCCGAGTCCTCTGCCCCAAGTGCAAGAAACGGTATAAGCCGAATCCAGAGATGCTTCGCAAAGCGAATCTCCCCTCCGACCTCAAGTCCTTTTATCGCCCTGCCGAGCCGGGAGAAAATCGATCCGAAGACCCGGAAGAAATCGGAATTTGCAAGTCATGTCGAGGAACAGGCTATCGAGGGCGGACAGGAGTCTTTGAGCTACTCATCATCAACGATCGCATCCGGGAGCTCATTAGCGCCAAACCCAACCTGATGACCATGCAACAAGAGGCGGTTCGCGCCGGCATGCGACATTTGAAAGAGGACGCCATGCGTCAAGTCATCGAAGGCAACACGTTCATCAAGGAATATCTGCGTGTTTTTGAATAGGTTGCCAGTTTCTATAAAGATTCCAAATTCGAAATCCGAAATCCGAAATCCGAGACCCGAAACAAATGCAAAATCCGAATGTTCGAAACAGGATCTAGAGATCGAGGGTTTTGGATTTCGTGCTTGGAATTTGTTTCGGATTTCGGGCTTCGAATTTCGAATTTCATAGGAAAGCCATGCTGACCTTTATCACCATCTTAATCATGTTGCTCCTGGGTTACGTCTTCATGATCCAAGGGCTGGCTACCGCGTTCACCATGTTCTGCAATGTTTTCTTGGCGGGGCTGATCGCGTTCAATTTTTGGGAACCATTGGCCGATCTCTTGGATCCGCCGCTCTCGCGATCTTTTATTGCCGGATTTGAAGACGCGATTTGCTTGACCGGCTTATTTGCGGTTGCTTTCGCCTTGTTGCGCTTGGCCACCAATACCTTGTCCGGCGCGGTGATTGATTTTCATCCCGCGGCCCAACTCGGAGGCGGCGCTTTTCTGGGCTTGGCTACCGGCTATCTTCTTTCGGGTTTTCTGGTATGTGTCTTCCAAACGTTGCCCTGGCACGAAAAGTTCTGGGGGTATGAGCCGAATTGGCAAGCCAATCAATCAGGATTAGACGCCGTCGTACCTCCCGATCGAGTCTGGCTCGCCATGATGCATCGCGCCGGCGAAGCCGGTTTCAGTCGCGGAGAGCGGGCCACGTTTGACCCGGAAGCAACGTTTGTGATTCGCTACGGGCGCTTCCGCCGATACAACGATCAGCGTCAACCCCTGCCTTACAGCGGGGAGTTCGACCTCGAGTTGCATCCGGCTGGGAGTGAAAAGTGATGAGGGATATTGCTTGGCTGCCAGGTTATACGGACGGAGGGGTCGGAGGGCGAAGGGTGCTGGCCGCCAGGACCGAGTCTGCCAAGTTGCCGCCAGATCACGGAATTCGTTTTCAGTTCTTGGCTCAGGGTAAGGGCAGACGGCGAACCGATTTGAGAGAATAGATCACAATTACTGAATTCTGCTCGGCCTGTTAGAATCTTCGTTTGGTCATCAGTTTTTGACTAGGAAAGTGGACAGACGACGAACCCAATTACCCGGAGACAGCGAGAGGCATGCAATGCGGCTGGCATCCAGCAGGCTGGATTCCCCCAAAGCTGACGCAAGGAGGCTTTTTCATTCACCTATTTATCCGCCAAAAGTGGCAATCATTTCGGGAAGGGGGACAGAACTGGTGAGACGAGCATTGGAGGCGAGACGAACCACCTTGGTCAGACGGATGAAGGCTGAGGGAACCACGTGGCCGTGGGCTGAATTGCCAGCCTTATTCCTTCCACCAGTGCTGATCACAACCAGCGACGGGGTCGTCTTTCTTCAAGTCAAAGCCGGCGCTCGAAAAATCTCCACCATGCTCAACAATCGTTTTCCAGGCTTCGGCGTCAAAATCTAGTATTTGCGCGAACATGTCCATTGGCCCGTCGATTGGCATCCGGATGGAGCTTGTCTGTGCTTTGGCTAATGGAGGCAACCGAGGCACTATCAGCTGCGATCTAAACGCTGGATGGCATGTGACGGTTGAGTTCCTCACTTTCGAGCCGCCAGCTCGATCTCCTGTGAAGGCGGGTACGGTTTTGGAACGCCGCCCTCCAGCCGGCGGCGCATTCCTTCCAGCACGTGACCGTGCAGCGCGTGAACGATCTTCCGTTCCATCCACTCCCACATCCACGCCGGGCGGAGGTGACGGAGGTAGCGCGTGGTTAGGACCACGCGAGTCTGTCCATCGGCCAGGGGTCCGAGAGTGAAGCAACCGTCCAAGAGAGTCACGTCCCGCTCGAAGTGCAGGTGCTGCTCGATCACCCGGAATGCCAGCCGTTCAGGCTCAACCAAATCGGTAATCTGCTTGATGAGATGGCCCTTCTGGTAGATGCAGCGCTGGACGTCGCCAGCGGCGACCTTACTACCTTCGGTGCCCACCGGCCGCGGCAAGGCAAGCCGCAGCAGCCAGGGCGGTTCGTGCTCGACCTGTTCGTAGAAGACGATGCTGTGCCAGGTCGGCCCTGGCCCGGCAGGGAAAACCATTTCCGTCCGCACCTCGGCGATTTGCTGCTCTGCCGAGTGAAGCTCCTCGGCTGCCCATACTACGTAAGGCAGCGCCGCAATAATAAGCGTGAATCGCTTGTTGTGCGGCTTTCCGGTACTCTTCCGCAAAGCAGCTTGCAAGCCCAGCCCCAGCAGGGCGCCCAGAAGTGCAGGAGGCAAGGAAATCACCGCGAGGGTGGCGCCGCAGAAAAGCCCGTGGAGGCCCATCACCGTCACGCCGCAAGAGACGGTCGTCACTGCGAAAATGCTCAGGAACAGCGTCAGCCAAATGCGGGCCCGGACCATAATACCCAGCATCATCCCCATGCTGAGCGGCACGGCGATAAATAGAGCCGAGTCCATGAGGCCGTAAGTCCAGATCACCACGTAGGCGATCAATCCACTTGCTAGCGCCGCGACCAGGCCGGGCAGCCATTGTTGCCAGCGCAGCCAATGTGGCACGCTGGAGAAGGTTTCCGGATTGTCCGGATCAAATGGGAGCAAGCATTTCGGGCAGCGCGGCCGCTCGAATAAGGGCGGCCGCTCCATGCGCAGCGGCGACCAGCACCGGAGACAATAACGAGATGTTGCGTGCATCAACAGGGTTCCTCGAAGGCGGCCCGAAGCAAGCGGGCATGCTCGCAGCAGACGTACCACAGCCACAACCGCACCAGCGGACGCGGTATCCAGCCAGCCGTCCACTTGCCACGGACCCGAACCGACAACCGCGTTCCGATATCCGTTGGTTCGATGCCGACGAAAAAAACGTGCGGAAAGCCCGAGGCTATCCCACGTGCCGACAGGTCGCTGAAGGCGTAGCCAGCGCCTTCGCGCCAGCTCAAGAGCCGCCCGAAACGCCATATGGTGAAGCCGAAGGCCCGGTGCTCCAGGGCCAGTTCCAGCCCCGGCCGCCGATCTTTGCCCAGAACGACTATCCGACTGTGGTAGGGATCGACGCACAAGAAGCGTGGCAGATCGGCCACGACCGCCCAGACTACCGCCACCGGTTTCGGAATGGTTAGCTCAATGCCGAGCTTGACCCTATTTTTCCGAGGCATTGGGCAATCGATCCGGCTCTGCACTATGCCTCGCCCCTTGCGGATTTGGCCAAGTTCCAAGCAGCGCTTGGCATGTTCAGCACTGAAAAGACTCAGCAGCCCAATGGCCCATGGTGCCACGGGACCTGCCAGGCTGCCGATGGCAATGACCGCGGCCAACCACAGCACGAATGTTCCGCTGCCGGCAAAAAGTTGTCCTGCGCCCGGAACGGCGAGCGAAAGCACAAACGCCGTCCACTTGTCCCGGTTCGTTGCCCTCATGACGGTCCTTCAATAATGCAGAATGTCCCAGAAATGCAGAATGTCCCAGAATGTCCCCACGCTCTGGATGGTGGGAATAGAGTGCATGCCCGTGGGATCGGCAAGGGAGTGCCCGTCTTATTCTTTCCCACCAGTAACCAGTGACGGGGTCGTCTTTTTTCAAGTCAAGGCCGGCGCTCGAAAAATCCTCCTCATCAAAATCTAATATTTTCGCGAACATGTCAACTCGGCCACCGATAGAGGCGTTACTGTAATTACTTCTACAAAGTGAAATTTGGGCTTACCATAACTGATTACTTCCGTTCGCGATGAATCAAAGTTTACCCCGAAAAAACCTGCCACACTATCCATACCGATAAACCCTTCGGCGAATTAACAAATGACGATTCTGTTTAGCCGACTTATTTTAGGTCACCATAGTTTCGTCAGATGGTTCTGGAACCCACAGCCAACTAAAATAGTCTTTTCTACGCGGCCATTCGTATTTATTAACGGACCCATCATCGTTAATTTTGTAGATCCAGTACTTGTGAGAAGGAAACATGCTCCCCCTCGCCCTGATGCATCGCTCCGGCGAAGCCGGTTTCGGTCGCGGAGAGCGGTCCACGTTCGACCCGGAAGCTACGTTTGTGATTCGCTACGGGCGCTTTCGCCGCTACAACGATCAGCGTCAACCGCGGCCTTATAACGGAGAGTTCGACCTCGAGCTGCATCCGGCTGGGACTTCAGAGCGTTGAACGAAAGACGAGATATGCTGGCCGTTAGGAAGTGCTTGAAAGGCAAAGGGTGCGGTCACGAATCGAGTTCGTGGACCGCACCCTTCTGCATGGGGCAAGGGATCCGTCCGATTCCCCTTGATCAACCGATGGTTATCGGTTGGCTCCTTCTTGGCATAGCAGAAATCGCTTTACTTCTTGGGCGACCGCTTGCGGTTGGGTAATGAAGGCCAAGTGACCGCAATGTTTCAATCGCACCACTTCCACATCGGGTATGCCTCGGCGTAAATGATCCAGGCTCCGATCCGATACCAGCCAATCCCGATCACCGACCATGACTAGGGTCGGCGCCTGAATTCTCTTTAGCTTCTCGGTCGCATCGAACTCTTCCACCATGTGAAAACGATGGGAAATGACGGCCTGGTCGGTTTGCCAGCATTGGCGAGTGACAAACTGAAATAGCGGCCCCTTCTTTTGGCGGCGACCAAACAACAGATTAAAGAACTGATTGACGAAGGCGTTGTCACTCGGAAGAGGATAACGAGCCAATATGACCCCCGCTACGCGTTGGAGAAGCCCGCGCTCATAGCTGGCGCCAGACCCTTGAATAACTAGATTTTGAAGGCGATTCGGAAACCGGGCCGCAAACTCAAGGCCCAACACTCCTCCAAATGAAACCCCAAGAATTGTTGGCCGTTCCAAACATTGCCAATCGAGAAATTCGGCAAGATCGGAAACCAGATCCTGGAGGCCGAATCGCTGACGGAGCGCAAATACATCATCTTCGCCCCGAAGCTGGTAGCTGATGACTCTGAAGTTGTCCGCCAAAAGGCGCGCTAAAGGTCCAAGCAATTCAAATCCGCCCGCCAAACCGGGAATTAGGACAAGCGGGGGACCTTCTCCCCACTCGCGATATTGCACAGTGTAATGCTTCAGATGAGCACACCCAGATTGGCCAATTCCAGCGCTGAACTCAGCTCCAGTTGTGCTTAACCATCCGCTAGACGCCTTCACTCCTACCCCCAATCACACAGATGTGCGCACATAGATGTGCGAAAAACCACCCAATTAACTAGGCACATCGCGTACCGTATACCCGGCAGCGATCATAAATCTATATTATAAAACGTTTTAGAGCAATAATAGTAGGGCCGACAACATCTTCGTCACCCATGTTTCGGCGCCGAGCGCCGACGTTTCGGCGCTGATTGCACAGTTTGTCCTCTGAATATACAATAGCTTTTTTGTTTGTTAATTGGCGCCAAGACTTCGCTAATAGCATGTCCCCCCTAACTATCAAGAAAATCGTTCTATTTACCTTTGGCGGTCTCATCTGCCTTTATTCGATCGCCGTTCTTACATACGTTCCATCTACCCCTGATATTGGCATTCACTGCTCATTTACTCCAATTATCAAGAGAGTTGCAGTTGCCGCGCAGGAAGGAGTTTATCCTGCGGTCGGTGACAATTTGGTTCAAGTCGGCCGATACCGATTTCCCGAAGACAGCCAGCCGCACCCAATTTGGGCGCAAGTCCGGCTTTTGCGGGAACTCATCGACCTGAGACGAGATGGCCCATGTCGTGGCCCTGAAGGTGAACCAGTTGCACGAGCGAATGCTGATGGAGGTTTGGATGTTCTCGTGAAGTTCAAGCCTCAAGGGAGTGATCGAATTCAGGAAGTGTGGTGCCCTCTTTCCAACATGCCGGTCAATGAGTTGGTTCCAAGCATTTTATGGTTCTTTCTGAAGCTTGGGCTTTTTGCGGTTGGGGCGTTGGTTTTCTGGAAACGGCCACAGGACGCCTCGGCCGCTCAATTCTTTCTCTTATGTATCGTCACGCTGGGCGCTTATATGGGCGGCTATCATTGGACGCGGATCGCCACGCAGCCGACGTTCCTTCTCGTCTTTATGGCATGTGGAGTATTCCTGCCGGCCGTGAGCTTGCACTTCTATTTGGTTTTTCCTCGGCCCAAGGAAGTCCTTCAGCGCTACCCGTGGGAAATCTTGACCGCTATTTATGGCGTGCCCCTGGGTTTTTTGGCGATCTTGATGATGGGCTATGTGAAGTTAAGGGGATTAATTCATGGTCTTGGTTCGGAAGCGGCAGTATCGGCGGCATGGACTCAGCTCAATCGTGAAATCAATGTGTACTTGGGCGCCGCCGCCCTCTTTTATCTTCTCTGCATCCTGGGCTTGATCCACAGTTATCGGACTGCCGTGGACCGGACCGAACGTAAGCAGGTGCAGTGGATTCTCATTGGAGCGCTCGCCGCGCTGGTACCCATTGGCTATACGCTGTACCTGATTATCAGTCAGCTGGATGATTTTGGCGCCGGAGCGGCCACCTGGCCCATGTTTGCCGCCTCGGTGTGTTTCACTTTGGCTTTTGCTTTCAGCATCACTCGCTATCGGCTGATGCAGCTCGATCAGATTGTCACATCGGGCATGGTTTATTTTCTGTTCAGCTTCCTGGCCGGTCTCGTGTACTATGTCGTGGTTTTTGTGGGCATGCTGGTAGGAGGGGTCATCCGGGTCAATGATTTGCCGTCCTTGACTCAAGCGGTTCCGGTCGTGACCACCACTTTCCTGCTCTTGCTGATTTTGGACCTGATCCGGAGCCGGGTGCGAAGAGCGCTCGATCGCCGTTTTTATAAGGAGAAATACAAGCTCGATCGGACGCTGCAGCGCATGGGTCAAGCCATTCAACAACTGGACGATTCACCGACCCTGGCACGTCGACTTCTGCAAGCGACGGGAGAACTGCTGGGAATTTCCCATGGCGCCGTGTATTTGCGCGAAGGCACGCCCTCCCTGTATCGGCTGGCCGGATTTCTAGGATCCGCGCCGGCGTTAGCTGAGCTATCACCAGGTTGCCCTTTAGTCGAAGCCTTGCAAGAACGCAGGGAGGGCTTGGTCAGTCGCCTCGGCCCGAGTTTCGATCCGGCTAAACGTCAATTGCGGTTGTTGGGCGGTGAAGTCGGATTTCCGCTTGCGCATGAAGGCCAACTCCAGGCTTTCCTTGTCCTGGGCGCCAAGGATTCGGGATCATTTGGACCGGAAGATTTGAATCTCTTATCGGCCTTTGCCCAACTTACGGTTCCGGCTTTGGTCAGCGCGGAGGGACGTCGCACCATCGAGGCCTTGAATCACGACCTGCGCGCTAAAGTTGAAAAAATATCAGAGCAG
>Ga0207070_1067_pt1 | contig 25154 bp, 25 predicted proteins | sample Alteio_BWMinHeat_92_FD_153591 | JGI IMG/M metagenome (GOLD analysis project Ga0207070, IMG submission 153591) | Enriched cells from forest soil in Barre Woods Harvard Forest LTER site, Petersham, Massachusetts, United States -... | ecosystem: Environmental > Terrestrial > Soil > Temperate forest >...
GCAATTTCCCGTAGAGTCCATCAACGCTCATCGCGAGCGCGCCGACGGCGTCTTCTGGTTGAGGAACCTGGCTGGGTTGCAAATGGTTCAAGAATTTTTGTATTTCGTCTTTGCTATCAAGAACACTCGAAGCGATATCAACTAGTTGCACGGTAAGAAAAGACCTTAAAAAAATCTTTAATCTTCTTTTAGGATCTAGATGCAGGCCATATTGATTGTCTCGGAAATTTCCTTCATTGGACAAAAGACCATTCAAATGCGCCACCAATGCAGAACCCTCCTGAGGATCGGCGGCAATCGCACGTGCGAGAGCCCGAGGCAAGACGTCTTCACGTATATGTCCAAGAATATCTCGCGCGTCCCGATCATTATCGGATACTAAGGCCTTTACGTCAGGGTCTTCAGAGAGCATTTTAATACGCTCAACTTGAGACGGCAGAAGGACACGCAAAACAGCACCATAAGAGACTGGATGGCCATTGCCATTACCAGTTCGCTTTACCGTTTCCGTAACTCCCTCGCTTAAAATATTTCGCAGTTCATCAAGATTGTAGACCGTACCCCAGATTGACTCATGCGATCGAGACACAGCCGATGTCGGCTTAACATCAGTCGCATTCGGTTTGACTGGAGCATGACCGGCACTCTTTAAAGATTCGACAAGCACAAAATGCAGAGAAGTCGGATCATCGCGTGACATCGCTCTCATAATCAAAGTCATACTATCTCGGCCCTGAGCGTCAAAATCGACAAATAATCCTTCAAACTCCGGCATTAAATTGGTTATCGCAGCTTCTTCATTTGCAGAATTCACATGATCAACGAATGTGGCGAGCCTGTCAGCCATACGCTGAACGGCTTGGGGATTTTGATTCACGAGATCTGAGGCAATCTCCCAACCAATAATACTCACGGCAGCAGCAAAAAGATGGGTTTCAAAGCCGCTGCTTTCTTCAATATGTGCGTCCGGATAGGCCTCTCTTGCGATAGCCAAGACATTGCGCAGAATCGACTGTATGTGAACGGGAGAATCGGCGAGGAGTGCTCCTATAGTCAAATTATTACCGACACCAAACATATTAGGATCCTGTCGGACTTGCCTAATGAATTCCATCAAGACGTCAATACGCCCATTCGGATTCGACGGCGATCCGGGGAAGGTTAAGAGGGGAGCACCTTGAACAGTGGCCTGAGGAGCTCTAGCAGCCGGTGCATGCAGGTTGTCGAGTTCGGCTTCAAGCGCGTTACGACGGGTCTCAAAGCGAACAACCCTCACTCTCGCCGTGGCCGTGTTACCATGACTGTGTCCAGGAGTACGAGACACTACCTGGGCGCGAATCGTTGCTTCATGCAAGGGTGCAGCAGCCACAAGCGCCGCCAGGAAAACCCCTGCGGCTTCTTCACTAACATCGCGGAAGTAGCGCGCCACAAGCCAATCGATCATCTGTTCAGCCAACGCCTGCTGAGCGGACGCTGGATCATGTAGATAATCAATTAAAGGGTCAATACTGGCCTGCAATTCTGCCACCGTTGAAGAAGGACTACCATTGGTCAATAAATTATTGAAGATGCCCGCCACACCGCTTGCCGGCGAGTTAGGCGCTGGAGCAGGTGCAGGTTGAGGTGTAATTGGTTGAACCTGTGTTGCCGAAGTGCCTGTGGGTGATGGTGCTACAGAGGGCGAGGGTGTCGTCTGTTGAGGGGCCACTTGCTGAGGTGCCGCCTGAGGAGTAGGAGCTGTCGGTGCGGTGGGCGCCGGCGGCGTTGCGGGTTGCTGGCGGTTTCTTATTTCATAGAGACTAGCCGTCCCATTAAATAGAGTTTCAAATTCTTTTTGAGTTCCAAGATGCAGACGATAGAATATGGTTTGAAAGTAAGTTTCTAGGCTGAAATATTGACCCATTAAATCGGGAGAAGCCGTACCCGTCAAGCATTGCTGAATATCGGCAGCAGAAAATCCATGAGCAACAAACGCATTGTAAAGATTGTCAGACAAATCGACATAAATTCTCGTGCGATCCGCCCACGCCATATACCGATTGACTACGGTGGTATGACCCGTTAAATGCGCAATACTCACTACTGTCAGCGCTAGCATTACTATAATCGAATAGAAGGCTGTAAAGAAAATGGCGGGCACACCAAAAATAAATCCGCCGACCATAACAATGAAGCCGACGAGCACGCCTGATGCTCCGATTAACCCCACTCTGCGAACGAGCGGATCTTGTGTCACCTGCCTAAGTGCAGCGCCAGACAAAGAAGGCTTGCCCCCCATCTGTCCGGTATGAGGAAGAATATCTCGTACGGTCTGAAACAAGGAGCCATTCGTCCATCGGTTCATGAAGCCAACAATAAGAGGAGCCACCAACACCACTCCTCCTAGAAGCACCGGGACGGCGACAAGACCAGTCACGGCAACCAATCCAAACCCCACCACTACGATTAAACCGATCGCAAAGACCTTTACATACCCCATGGCGGTGAGGTGGGGTGGCGCAGCATGTGGAAGTGGCACACCTGTCGAAGAAGAGCCAACACCTGAACTCCCATCGTCTGGAGCTATAGATGCTGCTAATTCTTGTTCAGGTGTTTGTTTTTTTGTTCGCGAGCCTGATTGGGAGCTTCCCCGTCTAGCTACTCGAAGCAAGTCGAGGTGATGACGGATTAGCAACGTGGGGTCATACTCGGTTAGCATATAGTGGCGGCCTAATTCGCCCACTTGATGACGTTCGTCATCGGATAAAGCAAGAAAACGCTCCAAAGCTCCTGTCAAATTGTGTGAATGGACATCGGCATTCCAGTAATATGGTTCGTTTGATTTTCCCCAAATGGTTGGTTTGCTTGGGTCATAATTTTTGTTTGGGACTGTTCCAATGTCGAACAAAAGAAGATCACGAAGTGATGGCTCTGTAGCATCGGGGAGCCCGCCCACACGCGTGGCAATCGCGGGCACACCCATGACCCATGCTTCCGTCAACGAAAGACTAAAGGCTTCGATAAACGTCGGCAACACCATGGCGTCGACCGATTGATAGAACACTGGTAAAACCTGATGAGTCAATCCGCTATCAATAAAAACGATATCCGTGTTAGACTCTGACCCAGCACTGCCACCAATTCTAGTCACATTGCCAGAGGAATCCACATTGACGATAGCGTAACGTAACCCGACTTTATCAGCATAAGATTTAAGCGAATTATAATAAGCCGCATCTTTTGTTCCTGAGGAAATGACCGCAGCTACTTTTTGCCCTTTCTCCTTAAGATGCTGAACGGACATCAATAATTCCAAATGTCCCTTTGCATTAACCACTGTGTGCGGGGCAAAAAGAACTTTCTTACCCGTCATATCATAGGCTCCGTCTACACGGCGATATCGATCTTTATCATCCGCCTTGACCATATTAATGAAACCGAGATCTGGTAGTGGCCCGACGTAATGCGCATTTTTAAATCCCGCATCATTTAGAACTTTGATGCCTCCTTGGAAGACAGTACCAATAGAGGAAGAAAGCTTCAAAACTTGAGGAACAATTTCAAAATTGTGAGGATCATCACTGGCATGATAGATAGCCGCCCGACGTACACGGCGTGATTTGGCAACCTCAAAACCCCAGAGGGATTCGTAGCGCCATGTCGAATGAGTCATGACAGCACTAATCCCTGGATTTTGATTTAAAAGATTCGAGAAAGCTTGTTTGTATTCTCGTTCACCCTCCCATGCCGGAATCATATGAAAAATGATTTTCCCCCCATTGGAACCTACAGGAAATACTCGATTGTTTAGCTCCATATCCTCGCCATTTGAATAGCTGACAATATGCAGGGTCACATTGCTACCTTCGGTCAAGTATCTGGCATAACGCCGGATATAGGTATTTACTCCACCATTCACATCTTCTGGATGAATGATCATGGCTACTTCTTGATTTTCAAATCCAGCCCATTGACTCAATCTTCGCAGAACTAATTCCAGACGTCGGAAACGTTTCCAGGCGGCTCTTTCTGTAGGAGTTGTAGGAGCAGTAGATGATTCAGCAGGCAAAGAAGCCACAATAGATCGGGCCACGCTTTTCCATGGTACTGCGGCTACTGGTGGTGCAGTAGGTGCCAACGGGGAACCAACGGGTGCGCTTGGCTGAACAGGGCCTACAGCAGGTTGATTCGGCGATCCATAAGGATATTGCGCATTACCCGGCACCACAACCGATGGATCCCCTCCTGAGACTGCAGATGGAGTACCTGGGATGGCAGATGGGGCCCCTCCTGCAACAGAGGAAGGAACCTGAGGAAGATTGGATGCGGGCGTCTGAGCTCCGGGACTAGCAGCATTATTTACATAAGGATACTGAGAGGGAGGGGCATACGCTGGATTGGTTCCCGCCGGCCCAGGAGCAAGGGGTCCACTCTTAACACCTTGAGCATTTCCGGCGCCGAGTTGGGGGTTCGCGTTTGGATTAAGCGAAAGCGGCGCGTTGCTTGGTCGGAAGAGATAAATTCCGTATCCAAGAAATCCAGCCATCATTAACAAAGACGGTATGGCGAACACCCCTGCGACAGCCACGGCGAGGGCGGCTCCCGTAAACAACAGGGGCACACCAATGCGAATGGCGACACGTTTCAATTTAGAAACGGGCTGGCCTTTGTCTTCTAAATGGTTAATCCAACGATGCGCAAACCAATTCGACAAGCCAAAAATTCCAGCGACTAAAAGGGATTCCGCTTGGTGTTGGCCGGCCCAATCGACGACACCCGCATTTGTCTGTCCAGCGGGACCTATTTGTCCTTGTTGTCCCGTAAGGTGTTGCCCGGGAAGATTTGTCTGTCCTGTTTGTCCGGAAAGAACGCCAGCGTGATCCGTTGGCGTTGTCGGTGCTGTTGGAATTGTCTGGCCCGCATGACCTGCTTGCCCCGCTGCATGTTGTCCTGGAAGAGCGGCGTGACCCGCTTGTCCGGCGGAGTGGCCAACAGACGAACCGAGGTGGTGCCCGTGCGGCAATTGAGATGCCAAATGGGAACGTGTGTCGCCAGCCAAAACAGTGACAGGGCCTTGATGAAAAGCTTGTTGAACGCTTGCCGGTGCGTGGCTGGCATCTATATTAAGAGTAATGCTGTGACCTGCGCGGAAATTATGATCGGCCCCGCGCAGCATGTCCCATTTCGAGTTGTCGTGGAAAAACCCATGAGGGCCCCAGAGAGGCCCTTGAATGTTTGCAGGAACGGGATTGCCGTAGAGTTTTTGAAGGCCCAACACGATATCGCCGGGCGTCGCGCCTGCATGTAGCTTTGCCACAATATGGTTGGAAGCATCGACAGTAAATTCGACTAACGGACTGGCGCCAGTGAGCGTGGTATGCAAGGCCGCATTCACCCCGTGAGTGGCCGCTGCTTGAGCGACCTGTGCCGTAGAATGAGGTGCCGCTAGTTGCATGGTCTTCGTCAGAGGCAACATCGCAGGTTTTGTAGCGGCCACAGCCGAAACGGCTCTGGCGAAGCCCCAGAATATCCCGGCACCGCTGGCCATTACAAATCTGTTACGGAACCAAGAAGGGAGACTCCAGCCGCCCGTACGGCTTGAGGCAACGGGACCGGCTAAGTTTTGCGTTTTCGCAGAACGTTGATCAGCTTGCGAAATAGGTGTGGCGCCGTCATAGAAATGTTCAACCGCTTTTATAATTCCGGCAACGGCATCGGCTCTGCTAGGATCACGATTTTCTCTAGCTTGAACAGCGATGTTCTTGAGCTCCGCGATAAGGACATTGAGAAGAGCTTTTCGCAATTGCGCATTGAGACCACCAAAATTGGATAGCGAGCTTTTTTTATCCCATTGGAAAGCCTTGATCGCGGCTGCCATACCGGCCGATTGAATCTCCTGAGCCGTCATCTCCGGTTTTAAGGAGACGAGATGAAGAGCGAGCCGGACAAGGATATTGGCGGCAAGAGCGCTGTCGCCGGCTGTCAGCACATGCTGAAATGCCAAGTGACGCGCATGAGAAGGATTACTATCCAAGGATTCCTGAGCTTTAAGAAGAATGGCATCAGAGTTATGAAGTACAGCGGTTTCTGAAGGGGACAACGCAGGAATACCTACAGAGGATGCCGCCGCGAGCGAACCTCTTAATTCCTCAGCCGCTCGGGACAAGGAGTCGGTGACCGTTTTCAGGTCGTTGTTGTTGGGTTGCCCTTCTCCAAGTCGAGACAGCTCGGTCTTGTAACCGTCTAAAATTTTCGATTGCGCCGGTCCGAGCTTGGTCGGATCACCGCCTGTCATTCGAGATAAGGCGAACTCATCGAAGGGACGCTCTTGGCCGTTAAAAATGGCTGTGGCGAGCTGAGCATTCTGCGACCCTGCGACCGTTAGGGATTGAGGATCCTTTAAAGATCCTTCCAAAGCCGCGGTTTGGACTTCTTCTGCTGTCAACAAATGACCGGAAAGCCTTTTGACGTACAATTCACGGTCCGCCTCCGTCACTTGATCCACATTGGGGCTTATCACGAGATAGCTGATATTTTTCTTGCGGAAGATTTGCGCGAGCTCCCCGGTATGAAAACCACCGGCAACCAACACCGCTACCTTATAAGAGGGCCATTGCTGGGCCGCGGGGTTCTGATCCAGAAGCGCCAAGGTCTTGTCCACCATGGGCTTGTTTCGAAGAAGCGCCATGACGTAATAATCAAGGCTGGCGGCAATGATCTTACGAAGACCTTCATTATCCAACCCGGCAATGGTGTTACCGGAAGAAAACAGCGAACGCGACAGAGAAATGAATTGCTGCAAGCGAGGGGCAAAATCGTTGACCTCAAACTCCGTGGCCTGAAGTGTGGTCAGCCGTTGCAACAGGTCTAAGTCCTGGCGAACCTGAAGTAAACATTTTTCGCGGCTGGATGCCGAAGCATCGCGCATGAGCTGATTGGCCAAGGCGCGGGTCTCAAATGTCACCCGGTCAAAGCCGGAGGTTCGCACCGTATGCACATATTCGGTGTAGCTGGCCAGCTCGGGCGGCATGGCAAGAAAAAGTTGATGCTGATAGGTCAAATCGCGTAAATAAAGGAGGTAAGCAAACGTGTCTTTCGATTTGGCCAAGACGGCCAAATTCTTACGCTCTTCGGGCGACAGATAAGAAGAGACCTGCGTTAAAAATTCGGACAAGGGAGCGCGAAGAGCCTGTGAATCCAACTTCATGCGCGCCTGCATAGCAAATTGAGCCAATGTCGGGTAGGACTGCTTTAAGTCAATGTGTCTTGCGGTAGGACTTGAGGTAAGATCCAACACAAACTCGACCGTGCTCAAACGGCCCTTATTCCAAGCCTCCATTTTGGCCTGCAGAGCTTCAACCGATGGGCTCAAAATCTTGCGGCTAAGCGGAGAAATCTCCGATTGCATGATCCCGATAATGTCGGAGAGCTGAGTTCTGGAATCTAATGTCTTCCTAAATAAGTCGCGGTTGACAGTGTAATAGGCCGCATTTTCAGCACCGACCAACACATGCGGGAGCTTGTGGCGGATGGCGTAATATTCCGCGCCGGTCATTTCGCCTTGATGCATCAGGTATTCGCTGGCCTCCATTTTCAGGGCTTCATTGGGGAACAACGACATGACCGTGGTATCGATGGGGCCTTGCGCGCCTTCAAGAGCTAAAGCAAAGGGAGGATTCTGAGAATCAGCCGCTCGCGAAGAAGCGGAAAGTTTGCTTGTAAAAAATTCAAGCAGGCCCGCAATATTTTTTTGAACGCCGTAATGCGAATGGAGGTCCTGAACCAAAATAACGAGTGGACGAGGCAGCCGCTTGGCATGGTCACTCGTCTGATCGGTCGCATTGAAATAGTCCGCAATGCGGCCAAGACGACCAGGCGGCAAGAGCCGAAATTGAGGGAGATTGGAAGGGACGGCAGTGAGATCATTAAACGCGCCGCCTACTTCCGCCGCGCTGGAAGCGCTCGAAAGCAAAGCGGCGGATACGAGGAGGCTTAAAAGTTTCTTCGAAATTTGCCGTAGTTTCATCTGATAAATGACCTAAAGTCTCCTAAATAGTATGCATAAACTGTGTTACGTTTGAGTTACATCTTTATTGCATAGATGTGAACTCTTTTCTCCTTAAGTCTCCGTTATTATAGAGGGCAAAACGAAATTAGCCCATGGGCCGGAAGTCGAATTTTTGCAGTCTGAAGGGCCCAGACTATTTAAGGGACCTATCGTGCGAGAGGGATGGTCTGCGGCTATTTTATTTTTTCTTCAGTTTCCAGAGGGCCAGGACAGCGCCGGTGGGGTCTGTGAAAATGCCCATCGTGCCGTAGTCCATGACGTCTTTAGATTCCATCATAATGGTAGCGCCAAGCGACTTGGCTTTTTTCAAGGCGGCCGCCACGTCATCGACCAGCACGTAGGCCAACCAATGAGACGGCATGCCGGGCATGGGACATTTCATCATGCCGCCGCCGGTTCCGTCCCCCACGTGAATCATCGTGTAATCCATCCCGCCGGCATCAGCATCTTCCAACTTCCAGTCGAACAATTTCTGATAAAACGCCTTCGCCTTTTTAAGATCGGTCGTCTGCAACTCCACATGCACAAATAGATTTCCCATAGATAGTCTCCTTGAAATGAATTCAATCGCCTACGCGTTGAGAATATATTTCTGTTGTGACAATCGTGTAAAAAATGAAGCCGTTACGCGGCGTGGCGGAGTAGGAATTCGCTCAAAAAACTCTGATATCCCATGTGCAGCTTGTGGGCTTCTTTTCTGGCCCATTGAGTAGTCATAAAAATACCTCCTACTCTTTAGACGCAAAAGTCCGAATTTTATTCATTAAAAAATTTTTTACTGTTTCAAAAGGATCAGAGCAGGAAGAGATGGAAAGCAAAAAAGCAGGGGACTAAAAAGGTCTTTATGGGCGCTTTAGTGAAAGCCGGCGACTTGGGTGAGGGCGGACTTGTTCGGCGGTGAGGAAACGGTCTTTTTGCGCACGGCCATTGCGATGTCTCATGCGCTTTGAGACACTTGCTGTAAATGTATCCGAGCCGAATAGAGAACTTGCGTAATATAGGTAATATTCATCGATAGGTTATTGGTCAGATGATCGAAATCTCCACCCGTCATAAAAAACCTTGCAAGCACTTCGATTTCTTTGTTCGATAAAAGCTCTATACGTTTTAGCCCCCCGTCTAAAACGAGGTCTACGAGAGTTTTCATTTTTGACGTGAGTACTATTTCATTTTCTTTTGATAATTCATGAAGTCCTCTTGCGTAATACAAAACAATTCCGGGGATCCCTTTCAATTCATCACCAAAAAATGCCGGCTTCGATCTTTCTCTTTTTAAAACGGCAACCCTTTTTAGCATCTGCTCATACGTTTGAGTCCGACCCGGCTTTGATCTGTTGGAGACAATGGGTAGACTTAGCGCTTGCTGGGCAAATGCCTGTTTCTCTTTACTTTGAGCTATTTGTTCAGAAGAACTAACAGCCCCCGCAAAAACGATCCCCCCGGCAAATTCCGCTAGAAAACAGGCGCTCAAAAGAAAAGGGATAACCCGAAGGGGAAACTGAAGACGCATTTTAGACATTTTCTATCACAAATTTTAGAGGATTCTCGAATCCATTGAAAGACCAATAGTGAAAATCAAAAGGCCTACTTATTTTGAGGGCCTAGGACTAGCGGATGCCTGCGGCCTGACGATGACGGCGGACTTGTTCGGCAGCGTGCAGGCGGGCGAGCGCACGGCGGAGGGCGGCTTCGGCTTGGGCTAAGTTGACTTCCAGGGAAGGCGAGCGGAGCGCCTCTTTGGCGCGTTCGGCGGCTTGGCGGGCGCGTTCGACGTCGATTTCATGGGCCATCTCGGCGGTTTCCGCCATCACAACCACATGATTATTTTTCACTTCGACGAAGCCACCGGACACGGCAAAATACTGCGTGTTATCCCCGGTGCGCATGCGAATTTGGCCCGGCTGAAGTTCGGCGACGAGCGGCGCGTGATGCGACAGAATTCCCAATTCGCCGTCCGCGGCAGGGACAACAACCGAATCCGCCTGTGCCTGTAGCACGCGGCGATCCGGGGTCAAAATATCAACAGAAATGGCAGCCATGTTTTTAATTAAACCCCGACGGTCTGAAGTTTCTTGGCCTTTTCAATCGCTTCATCGATCGAACCCACCATATAGAACGCCTGTTCTGGCAGCGCGTCGTGTTTGCCTTCGATAAGTTCTTTGAAACTGCGGATCGTATCCTTTAATGTGACGTAGCGTCCGGGTTGGCCCGTGAACGTTTCGGCCACGAAGAAGGGCTGCGACAGGAATTTCTGAATCTTTCGCGCGCGCGTCACGATGATTTTGTCATCCTCGGAAAGCTCGTCCACGCCTAGAATCGCGATGATGTCCTGCAGATCTTTGTAGCGCTGCAGAATCTTCTGAACCGACCGCGCCACCTGATAATGCTCTTCGCCCACAATCTTCGGATCCAAGATACGCGAGGTGGATTCCAAAGGATCCACGGCCGGATAAATGCCCAATTCCGCGATCGAGCGCGACAAGACCGTGGTGGCATCCAAATGTTGGAAGGTTGTGGCCACACCCGGATCGGTCAAATCGTCGGCCGGCACATAAACGGCTTGAATCGAGGTGATGGACCCTTTCTTGGTTGAAGCAATTCTTTCCTGCAGAGCACCGACTTCAGTGCTGAGTGTCGGCTGATAACCGACGGCCGAAGGCATACGGCCAAGAAGTGCGGACACTTCGGCCCCGGCCAGCACGTAGCGGAACACGTTGTCGATAAACAAAAGCGTATCCGCGCCTTCCACATCACGGAAATATTCCGCCTGCGTAAGCGCGGTGAGTCCGACGCGTGCGCGAGCGCCCGGCGGTTCGTTCATTTGGCCGAAGACCAGAACGGTCTTGGAAAGCACCGGGGATCCGTCGGATAATTTAGACTCCTGCATTTCGCGCCAGAGATCGTTTCCTTCGCGGCTTCTTTCGCCGACGCCGCCGAACACGGAGACGCCTCCGTGCTGCTTGGCGACGTTATTGATCAATTCCAAAATGATAACGGTTTTGCCGACGCCGGCGCCGCCGAAGAGTCCGACTTTGCCGCCCTTCTGATAAGGCTCGAGCAAGTCCATGACTTTAATTCCCGTTTCGAAGATTTGCGGCGTGGTTTCTAAATCGACAAAGGTCGGAGCAGAGCGGTGAATCGGTAAGCGTTCTTTGGTTTCGATGGGTCCGCGCTCGTCTTTGGGTTCACCCAAGACGTCCATCAAACGTCCTAAGCAAGGACGACCGACAGGGACAGTTAACGGAGCACCGGTATCGTTGGCTTCCATGCCGCGCTGAAGACCCTCTGTCGGACCGAGAGAAATTGCACGCACGACGTTGTCACCTAAATGCGACGCCACTTCCACGGTGAGATGACCGCCATCGCCCGGTTTTTCTTTTGTCGAAAGCGGGATGTAGACGGCATTATAAATAGCCGGAAGTTTTCCAACCGGAAATTCCATGTCTACGACGGGACCGATCACTTGAACTATCTTACCTGTGCTCATATTTTTCCTCCTGCGGCGGGCGGACACGGAGGTCCGCCCCTACATTTTTTAATATACGGCCAATGGGCCTTTGTAATTGCCCTGAAGCACTTTGCGCAGCTTTAGCAAATCTTTGAGTCCCGACTTCTGAAATTTAATCCCGTAACGGCATTCCGGATTCGTGAGCGTCACATCTCTCCGATAAACAATCAGCCCCTGCATGACAAGCTCTCCAAACGTCACGCGGATCCGGCTGCCTTCCGGCCATGCCACCGGCGCCACCAGCGACATACCACCCAAACTTAAATTGATCGCCGAGCCTGCTGCCTCTAATCCAAAAAGAGGATTGTCCATCCGGCACGGCATCTGAACGGGCACCCGCTGAAACACCCGGCGATCGCGCCCCAACAGCGCCTGCTTCGGATCCCACGATTCCCGCGAATGCTTGTGCGCTAAAAACAGTTCGACAACATTCCGAAACACCTTCAAGGCAACCCATTCACTTTAAGGCCTCGGCGCCACTGACCACCTCAAGAATTTCCTTCGTGATCGAGGACTGGCGAGTACGGTTCATGGTCAGCGTCAGAGAATTCATTAATTCTTTTGCATTGCGCGTCGCGTTATCCATCGACGCCATGCGCGCGCCCAACTCCGCCGCGCTGGATTCCAAAAGCACGCGGAACACTTGAGACTTCAAATACCGCTGGATCAGCGCTTCAAAAAGACCTTCTTTCGCCGGCTCATAAATGTAATCCGGCCAGGAACGGGTCTCGACATGCTCGACCGGAGTCAGCGGTAAAAGTGTTTTCACCAGCAAGCGCTGCTGAATCACCGACTTAAATTCGTTGTACATCAAATCGACGGCCACCCAAGGCTTAGACAAATAACCCGACTCTAAATCATTCAAAATCAATTCCGCATGGGCAAAATTCAGGGTGTTAAAAATATTCAAATACTCTTTCTGAATAGGAACACCCAATCGCCGAAAGAAATCACGGCCCTTACGCCCAACCACTAAAAGGTCGACATTGGACGATCCGTACTTCGCCAAATACTTCGATGCTTCACGGATAAGGTTTGTATTAAAAGCCCCACAAAGTCCTTTATCGGAAGTGACAAGCAACAACGCCCGGCGCTGCCCCTCGCGTTTCACATACAAAGGATGTTCTTCTTTTCTCTCGATCTTGATTAAGAGATTGGTCATCAACTCTTCCATCTTCTGAGCAAACGGCCGCGCCGCCAGAATCCGAGCCTGCGCTTTACGCAGACGCGCCGCCGCGACCATTTTCATGGCTTTGGTGATCTGCTGCGTCGACTTAACGGATTTAATCTTTGTACGAATTTCTCTTAATGAAGCCATTTATTCCTCGCGCACATCACACAAATCCATTCTAATGAATCGGAAAACCCCAAAAATCATACCCCTGAACGGCATTTGAGGATGTCAGAACTTGAGCCGTCATCGCTTGACCATAGAACCACACAAGGATCGCCCAAAGAACCCCAATACAAGTTAACCGCACGACCCATTTCCAACTTCTAGACAACTGCATTGATAATCGAAATACCATATATGCCGAAATGAGAATCACGGGAAATAACAAGAGATGTGGACCAGGAGATTCAATCCACCGCTGCGCTCCGCCGAATTCTCCCACGCGAGCAATGTGCTGCAAAAATGCGATGTACCAAGGGGTTAAGCCAATCATAGGAAGCAACGATTTTCCGCCAGAACCCGTAGGCACTGGCGCTAACAGGAGAGCTAACGGAGCCAATCGGGAAAACCAGATTTCCTTCATATCCGGCCGGATTTCGCGTAAGGGTGCCATTATTAGTTATGTGCTCCTAAAACAGAATTCCGTGCAATGAAATAGCTAACCAACACTCCTAAGAAGCAGATTCCAACGATACGTGGATCATAGGGAGACCTCTTTCGTAAAGATTGAATACTCCAACTCAGCAACGCTGTAAGACCCAATATTAAAATGCCACCAAAAATGGGGTACGTTAATATACCCATCAATGTCGTCATGCTTTGAAGATGCCTTTGAATTCTTGGATCGCCGAGACAACTTGCGGCTTGAAGGTGTCGTCGATGATTTTCTTTTCGCGGATCGTATTCAGCACTTCAGGATGGCGGCGTTCGCAGAAAGCGATGAGTTCGGCTTCAAAGCGACGGACGGCTTCGACGGGGACATCATCAATCAAACCATTAGCTCCTGCGAAGAGGACGAGCACCTGTTTTTCTACGGCCATCGGCACGTATTGGTCTTGTTTCAGAAGCTCAACCATCCGCTGACCGCGGGCCAGCTGAGCCTGTGAGGATTTATCCAGGTCCGAACCGAACTGCGCGAAGGCGGCGAGTTCATTGTACTGGGCCAAATCCAAGCGAAGTTTGCCGGCGACTTGGCGCATGGCTTTGATTTGGGCGGAGCCGCCGACGCGGGAGACGGACAACCCTACGTTGACAGCCGGACGAACACCCGAGAAGAACAGATTTGATTCAAGATAGATCTGACCGTCTGTGATCGAGATGACGTTAGTAGGAATGTAGGCCGAGACGTCACCCGCCTGGGTCTCAATAATAGGAAGCGCGGTTAATGAGCCGAATCCGTTCTTTTCGGAAAGCTTACAAGCACGTTCGAGCAGTCGAGAGTGCAGATAAAAGACGTCGCCCGGATAGGCTTCGCGTCCGGGTGGACGGCGAAGCAAAAGCGAGAGTTGGCGATAGGCTTGCGCATGCTTAGACAGATCGTCATAAACGCAGAGAACATGTTTGCCGTTCCACATAAATTCTTCACCGATCGCGCAGCCGGAATAAGGAGCCAGGTATTGCAGTGGCGCGGGGTCTGACGCGGTGGCGCAGACGACAATGGAATATTCCATGGCACCCATATCCGTCAGCTTCTGCACGACTTGAGCCACGTTGGATTGCTTTTGGCCGATGGCAACATAAATACAAATCGGGCGCGTGGCTGCTGGTTCGGCTTTTTGGCTGATGATGGCATCGATGGCGACGGCGGTTTTGCCGGTCTGACGATCACCAATGATAAGTTCGCGCTGGCCGCGGCCAATAGGAATCATGCTGTCGATGGCTTTGAGTCCGGTCTGAAGGGGTTCTTTGACAGGAGAGCGTTCTACGATACCGGGGGCGATGACTTCTACGAGACGAGATTTTGTGGTTTTAATCGGACCTTTGCCGTCGATCGGCTGACCCAAGGGATTAACAACGCGACCAATCATGGCTTCACCGACAGGAACTTCCATGACCTTGCCGGTACGCTTTACCGAGTCGCCTTCCTTAATCAAGCGATCATCACCGAAGAGCACGCAGCCGACCGTGTCGGTTTCCAAATTCATGACCATGCCGTACACATTGTTAGGCAACTCCAGGAGTTCGCCCGCGAGCGCTTTCTTTAGTCCGTAAATGCGGGCAATACCGTCGCCGGCCGACAAGACATGGCCGACCTCGGAGAGTTCGAGCTTTCCCTCGAATCCTTCGAGCTGTTTTTGAATGACGCTGGTAATTTCTTCAGATTTAATGGCCATAACTGCTCCTTAATATTATCCGACTAACTGTTGTCGCAGCTTCTTGAGCTGCCCCTTCAAACTTTGATCCAGCACTTGATCACGCGTCTGGATGATGAGTCCGCCGATGAGCTGCGTATCCACCTGGACATCCATGCGCACTTTCGATTTAAGCCACGCTTCCAATTTCTTCTGCAGGTCTTTTTGCTGGATTTCCGACATCGGAAACGCCGTCTTGACGCGCAGCGATTGGACGTTCATAAATTGGTCGACTTCATTTTGAAATTCCTGCGCGATCAAAAACAAAAGATCGAGCCGGCGTTTAGACACCAGAAGGAATACGAACCGCTCTAAAAGCGGTGTCGCATATTCTCCCAGCGCCGAATGGATCATGCGCTTTTTCTCGTCAACAACGATAAAGGGATGCGACAAAATCTGATTAAGCGATCCGCGCAGACGCGCCACGCGAATCAGCTCTTCCAACCCTTGCTGGGCGGCACGCAGCTCATTTTTTGCCTGGGCTTCGGCGAAGAGCGCGTGCGCGTATTTTTTAACGACCGCTAAATCTTTCATTTAGTTGGCCTGGGATTCCTTTTCCAAATCTTTTAAGAAGCCGGATACCAAAGACTCCTGCTCCTTGGCGTTCATGCTGTGCCGCAAAAGTTTTTCCGCCACGCGTACAGAGAGATTCGCCACTTCCTGCTTGAGTTCGCGCGAAAGCTTTAATTTCTCTTCTTCCAGTTGGCGTTTCGTCTGCTCCATTAAACGACGCGCTTCGGCTTCGGCATCCTTCAGCATCTGTTCGCGAAGTTTCTGCGACTCCGCTTGAGCCTGGGCGATAAAACCCGCAGCTTTCTCTTGCGCTTTGGTTAGCTCGCCTTCATACTGCGCTTTAATCTGATCCGCAGATGTTTTGGCACTGGAAGCGTCATCGATCGCCTTACGAATACCGTCTTCGCGGTCCTTAAGCGCCTTGATGAGAGGTTTCCAGGCGACTTTGCTCAGCAAAAGCACCAACACCGCAAAGCTAACGATCGTCCAAATGATGAGCCCGGTATCCGGGTTTAAAAGGTTTTCCATATTTGTTTCCTTCGATCGAACCGTGCAAGGGCAGGCACGAGGCCTGCCCCTACAACAGATTCAATGATCGTTTATCTTGATTCGTGTGTGGACTGGCCTTCTGCGCCGCCAAACTTCGCCACCGCGCCGTTCAACGTGAGCGCCATGAGCAAGCAGATCACGAGCGCGAAAAAGCCCAGACCTTCGATCAGAGCCGCCGGGATCAGCATCGACGTTCGCAGATTCCCCGCCGCTTCCGGCTGACGAGCCGTGCCTTCCAACGCTGCCGCCGCCAACTTCGCGATTCCACCCGCCGCTGCAAGCATGCAAATTCCAGCGCCCAACCCCGCCGCCAAATAACCTAAACCAATGGATAACATGTATTTCTCCTTAACTGATTATCACTCCCGTCGCACGTCGACTGGAGTGGTGCGACCTCTCGCTAGTGCTGTGGATTCACAGCGCCGCCCACAAAGACGGCGGTTAGCAAGGTAAAGACATACGCCTGCAAGAAAGCGACAAATAACTCCAAGAGCCCGAGTCCCACCGCCGCAGCAATCGACACGGGTGCGATGAAGATGCTTTTAAAAATAAAGATAAGACCAAGAAACGCCAGAATGACGATATGGCCGGCGATCATATTGGCGAAAAGACGAATGCAGAGGGCGAAGGATTTGGTGAAGAGACCTAAAATTTCGATGACGAACATGAGGGGTACAAGCCAGAAAGGAAGTCCATGCGGAATAAAGGTCTGCATGTAATGCATAAATCCGAGTTCATTAATGCCTGAAATATTGATCATCAAGAACGTGGTGATGGCCATAGCCGATGTTACGGCGATGTTACCGGTCGCCGTCGCGCCATATGGGACCATTCCTAAAAGATTGCAAGCCAGAATGAAGAAGAAGAGGGTTAGGAAATAAGGAAGGTATTTGTCGCCTACCTCGCCTAAATTGGGCCGGACTATTTCGTCACGAATATAGACGATGAAAATTTCGAAGAAGTTTGCCCACCCGTGAGGAGGTTCCACCTGCCTGCCGGCAGGCAGGGATTGACGACGGGCAATTAAAAGGAGCGATAAAAGAATGACGCTCGCGATCGCCATCATCAGGTTATGCGTCGTGAGATAAAACGTCACATGCCCGAGCGTAAAGAGCTTGACGATTTTATGGTCCAGCAGATGATGTTCAAGAATTTCAACGAAGTCCATTAATGAACCTTTTGAAAGAAGGGAATTTGAATGAACGAAAGGAGCAGAAACGCCGTGGCCAGACAAAGAAGGGGACCCGTGAACGGCAAATGTCTCGACCACAGCCAAGCCGTCGCCGCGCCTAAACCGACCAATCGCAAGAGCGCGTCACCAACGAAGATGCTGTAAAATGCGCGGTTCGATCGAGGGATGGCCCAAAGAAGCGCCCAGAAAGCCACCATACTTTGCGCGCCTGCCCAGAGAACCATTTCGGAGGAGAAGGAAGGAAGCTGCCTATTAATAAGGAAAGAGATCCACGCCAACAGACCGGTAGCGAGAGCTAATGCACTAAGACCTTTTGCTTGAATTGTCAGATTCATTTGTGAACTCTTTAATAAAATTATAAAGTCCCGCCCCAATACCGAGAAACGCTCCGCTGATCGTGCCCAAAGGTTTATAGCTCCAATGGCGATCCAGCCAAATCCCCGCGAATGTAAACAACAAGATTGTCATGGCCAAACTTGTTCCCGCATACACATGCCGCCAAATGGAATTACCACCAGGAGGTTGAGAAGATGAAAGGCTCATGAGTCGTATTGTACTGCGGTGAGACGCGTAATAGTATCAAACCTCGACTTTGAGGGTCAACGAAACGCGGCCACAGCACGCACCGCGTACCAGGCCGCAAAGATAAAGAAGAGACTGGCGGATACCCATTTGACGGTCTTTTCGGGTATTTTCTTGCCCAGAGAACAGCCGACCCAAACCGCCAATCCATCGGAGAATACCATGCCGAAGGTTGTTCCCAGCCACACCGGGAACCACCCATGAGTGGTCGCAAGCGCAGCAGCCGTCAACATGGTCTTGTCTCCCAACTCCGCAATAAAAAAGGTGGCGCCGATCAAAAATATAGGATTCTGATTCGACTCCCGGACATCACTGGTTTCCTCGTCTTCGTAGAGCGTCCATATGGCAAAACCTAAAAAACTCACAGCGGAGAGCGCCGCAAGATATCCGGGAGCCAGCCAAACCGCGATCAGTTTTCCTAGTCCTACCGAAACTAGGTGCACGGCGGCCGTCGCCCACAAAATTCCTAAAAGTACATCCCGGAGTTTGTGCCGCGTCGCGTAAGCCAGAGCCACAAATTGGGTTTTATCCCCCATTTCGGCCCAAAAGGTGAGCACTAAGGACAACCAAAAAGCGTTCATATCCATCATTCCAAGTATGCCTTATTTTTTCCTCTTGAAATTTTCTCGCGCGCTGGTAAGCTTGGCACATGACACCGAAGAGTTTGAAAGATTTTCCCTGGATTGATCCGTGGGTTCCCGTCTCGGACCAAGGACGGGATGCCTACAATTATGAACTGCGGATGGAATTGAGCCTGGCTCATCCTCTTTATGGCGTACGCGCCAGAGCCGTAGCGCGAACGTGCCATACCGACGACATTTTGTTCCAATTGAAAGACCACCCCATCGCGGAGTATGCGGTGGTGCATTTGACCTTCCGGGGAAAACCCGAAAACGACCCTCAGTGGCCAAGCGTTATTCTCTACAGAGACTTAGAGCACTTCGTGACCCAACGCATGCTCCGCGACGCCGCCGCCTACGAAATAGACCAATCCAACCAAGCCGCCTAAACTACATGAGGCAGATATCGTGGCCTCTCACCGTTTTGCGCCCATTGGCTTTCGCGCGTTTCACAGCTTGATCGAGATACCATTCCACAATGCCGTTCAACGCATCGGCCATATCTGAGGAGCTGTGACATTTGCCTTTTGCAATGCGTGCTTTGACCATCGACTTCACCACATAGTTCGCTTTACCGGCCATAAAAAGACCTCCGTTTGGATTTAGACATATGCCTGCTGCAGGCAGGTAAGTATGGAAATGATTGGCGCCCATTTCAAGAGCGAAATGCCGCTGTGGTTTTAAATGATCCCTGGCTGATTGGCAGGCGAGCGTATGGGCAGTTTACGCATGGCACGGATTTTGTGATCAAACACCTGGACAGAGCGCGGGACTTTGAGCCACACCAATCCATCCTGGTGCCGCTCAAATTCACCCGAATAGAGTTGGCCATCCGTGAGATACAACTGCACGTGAATCCCAGGGGATAATGTCCTTAAGAACTGCGTGAAATCGCGAACATCCATAAGTGCGGGAGCCGGCTCCCAGGCTGGACCTGTTGGAATGGGCGTGACTTCCGGCTGCGCGACGGGCGTCGAGGGCTCGACCGCATAGGCCGTCTCTTCAATGTGAGCTCGATAAAGATCCACAACGCGATCGGCAAATTCGTTGATATTGGAATAGGCTTCGGAAAGAGCCTGAATCTTTTTTATCGCTTGGGGTTTATCCTCCGCTTTTAACTTCAGCATGTCTAAAAGCGTTTTGAGGTAAGGTCCTTCGCCCTTCGACAAATCCTTCATCAGTTCTCGATAACTCACAATAATAAAATCGTGCGTTTCCTTCATAGGAGTAGATTTCAATGGAGTTTCTGCGGGTCTATCGGAAACCGCCGGTCTCGCCGACATGGATTCGTCTGTCCTGGGTGTGGATCCTTCGCCAAAGCGAACTTTGATGCCTAGGAGCGCGCGAACGGTGCTCAAGTTCACATGATCTGTCGCCGCAACAGTAATGAAGGAGTCGCTCACCGTTGCCGTCACTTTTGGCCGTATGTAGAGATACGTGATATCGAACCCCACGGCAACGTCCTGGGCCACCTCCACATCAAACCCACCCCCGGCCACAAAGCCGAAGGCATTATCGAGATCTTCCTTTACTGTCACGCCGAACTGCTGGCCCGCCTGCATGACCTCGCTATCCAACGTCTCTTTCATAAAGAAAATGGCCGGCCCTGCCGCCAAATAAGGCGTGACGCGCCCCGATTTAAAACACAAGCGCGGAACGAACTCAAGGCTCGTCGCCTGAACCACTGCCTTGGAAAGCGTTTTGATTTCAGAATCCGTTGAAAAATACCCTACCCGCAAATCCATCGAGTAAAGGTTATCCACGGGAAACGAAAGAACTCCCATGCCGGCCGCACTTTCCTTCGTTTCGGACGATCCGCTTTGGATCCCGCCATAACCCCCGATTTCCACTCCATAGACAGTTGTTGTCAATAAAGAAAGCAAGCAAGTCCGCCGGAAAATCTGTGCCCAAAGATTGCTTTTCATGGTTTCTAATAATATCACCTCAATGGCAGAAAAAGTATCGGTCAAAGGGCTATTTTATGCATAGGCCGGATGGTCTAAAAATCACAGGTCCTTGCCAGCCAGCATAATACATATGTATTATGAATTTATGGACCCTTTAACTCCGTACAAAGGTCGAGGAGCGACCGTCAATACGCCGAATCGCTTTGAGACCATGCAGATCGAACGCGATACAGAATGGACCGAGGAAGATCCTGCGCCCAAAACCATATTCCTTAAAGACACATCCCGTTCCATCATCTCCTACAACAAAAGTCCGGACTTGGGATTTGAAACGAGTTTTAATCCCTACCGCGGTTGCGAGCATGGCTGTGTCTACTGTTATGCCCGGCCGACGCACGAATATGCAGGGATGTCCGCAGGGCTCGATTTCGAATCCAAAATTCTTGTAAAGATGGATGCACCGGAATTGCTTCGGCAGGAACTTTCTGCGAAAAGCTGGAAGCCGCAGGTGTTCATGGTCAGCGGTGTGACCGATTGCTATCAACCCATCGAACGGCGTCTGGAGCTCACCCGGAAATGCCTGCAGGTCTTAGCCGATTTTCGTAATCCGGCTGGCATCATCACAAAAAGCCGTCTCGTCGCTCGTGATATCGACGTGCTTCAGGAGCTGACGCGCTACCAATGCGCCCATGTGAGTTTATCCATCACGACGCTGCGGCCGGAGCTGGCACAAATCATGGAACCGCGGGCGGCACTTCCTCAAGCACGTTTGGAAACCATTGAACTGTTATCGAAGGCAGGAATTCCCGTGGGTGTGATGGTGGCGCCGATCATTCCCGGACTCACCGACCATGAAATGCCTGCCATCCTTAAAGCCGCGCGGCAAGCCGGAGCGCTGTGGGCGGGCCGCGTCATCGTTCGGCTGCCTTGGGCCGTGGCACCGCTCTTTGAAAAATGGCTCGAAGCCCACATGCCGGGATCTAAAGATAAAATTCTAAACCGCATCCGCGAAATGCGTGGTGGCAAACTCTATGACGCACGCTTCGGCGTTCGAGGCCGAGGCGAAGGCCGCTATGCCGAACATTTGGCCGATCTTTTTAAAATCGCCCGTCGCAAAGCCGGTTATCCCGCACATTCCCCTGAGCTTTCTATCGCTTACTTCCGGCGTCCGGATGGACCCCAGCTCAGTTTTTTTTAGGAAGCGACGTAATGCTATGGATGGATTGGTTTAGAACCGGCAAGATGACTTTAAACAACAGATAGAATGTTCCCGCCAACAATAGGATTCGAAAGAGCAAACCAAATGACAACAGGCGACGCAGCGGCCGACCGCAATGGGGGCATACGATCGCCTTCGAACTGACATCCTTGCCGCATTCCTTGCAAGCGATTAGCAATGACGCGCCTCGTCCCGAAAACAACTCGGGACCGGCGCCTGTTGAATTAACAATGACGCGCCTCGTAATACACCAGGTCTTTTTCTAGATCATCGAACGTCCAATGACCCGGCGAGAAATAATTCCAAAACATTCCGTAACGGTCGATGATATACGCGCCGGGCGCCAATTCTTCCGGAGCCTTATCGATGATGATGATTTTTGTCTGAAGCCAATCCCACTGCCGCTTGTCGGCTTGGATGGCTTGCTGCCACCGTGTCACGGTTTCGAAAGCGGCTTGTGGATCGTAGAGCAAGAGAAGATGCGACTTTTGCCGGTAATCCGACAACTCATGCGTCGTCCCTTCCAGATCTTTCACCCGCCAGTTGGGAACGCGTTTTCCTTTATCCAGCATACTAACGCGTAAGCTTTTGGAAGATAATTCCAGCGCCGAGGACTTTTTTGGCCGGATCGCTGATGAGAATGGTCGTGTACCCCACTTTGGTTTCTTCTCCTTGAAGCGTCAGGAGCGTTTCTTGACGAGACATGGTCGCTTTCGACACCAAGGTGTCCTCGAGAATCTTCACAAACCAAGGAATTGTTTTTAAGACCTCCGCACTTGACTTCCCAATATAGGAGGATTCCGGCAGATGAAGAATCGATACCGCCGCCGGATTGCAAATCGTTATCTTTCTATCCAGGTCGATGGCGACAAGACCTCCGGAAAGATTCAACAGCAGACTTTCCAGCAAGGTTTTGGTATGAGAGACTTCATCGAGCAAAAGGAGGTTTTGATACGCGACAGCCGTTTGCCGGCCTAGCAAGGTCATAAACTCTTGATCTTGAGGACTGAATTGGCCGCTTTTGCGATTTAAAATTTCGAGAACCCCGTAGGTCCGCTTCTGCGAAAATACGGGAACACAAAGGATGGAGCGGGTGGTAAACCCGGTAATGAGATCTACCTTCTTGCTGAACCGGTTATCCTGCCGGACGTCGACGACCAGAGCCGGCTGATGATACTGCGCGACCCATCCGCTGATTCCGGCTCCCACTTCAAAAGAAATTTCCTTTAACCTATTCTCGTCGATTCCGTAGGCAGTACCCACATGCATTGTTTTACCGTCCGCTTGAATCTCGAAATAGGTACCGGCCTCGGCCTGCACCGTTTTACACCCTTGTTCGAGCACGAATTGCCACAACTTTTGTGGCTCGTACACAAAATGAAGTTTGTTGAGGATTTCAAAAAGCGCATTGAGGTGATAGGTTCCTAACATCTTAAAAGTATATCAGTTTATTTTTTATACCTCAGAAACCGGGCCTGAGGCACGGGAATACGACCTCCGGTTCCATCCGCGCTCATGACCGAAAGAGGATCTTCCCCAATGGCCAGCGTGGCGGACTCCACCGCGGTTACTTTGGGATCCCAGTCTTCACGGGAGAGAACTTGAAGACGCCCGCCGGAAGAATCCGATATCACCATCGTCTGGTCCTCCACATCAGTGGCATTGGGGCTTTCCTTAAAAAAGAGAAACTCATGTCCCGGGAAGGAATTGATTTCGCGCTGAGAGGTGCAATGCTTCGACCGTTTATCCCCCCGCGATATCGAGAAGGGAACGAACGTTCCTCGGCGCCGGTCCCACAACTGGAATTCATCACAGGACTTGGCCTGCTTGGCGGTTTTAAGCACGATGTGGTCTGAATTGTCCGAATACACCGCTTCCGCCACCGGATCGTCCAAAACGAGTGTCGCCGTCGCCGCATCCACCCGATATTCCGCGAGGTAGCTGGGGAGAGATCCTGGAATCTGTAAAAACAGAAGCCGCTGACCATCCGGCGACCAATCGGGAGAGAATCCCTGGCCCAAGAGCGTTGTTTTATCATGCTCCCAATCATGCACCGCCAAAATGGGCCATGCTTGAGGTCCCATCACTTGGAGCACCAGCTGACGGCCGTCGGGAGAAAGCAAAAATCGAAACGGACCGAGCGGGTTTTCATAAATCGCTTTTTCTTCTCCATCAGGCCATGTTTTGAGATACACACGGTAAGGATCTTTAGGCGTGAGCTTGGCTGAAAAAAATACACGACCGCCTTCACGATCCCACGTCACATCCAAAAAACTGGCGTAGGGGTGACGAAAAGAAAAAGGCTGGAGAGTATGCGTTTCCAGGTTGTAGAAAGCCGGGGCCGGCGGTTGGCTGCGAAGATCTTCTAAGAAAAATCCGCGGGGAAAAGCGCCCCATGCCGCCGTGGATAAAAAAAGCGCCGCAAGACACAGGCCCCTATTGGGGGTCAACAATCTGAACATCCGGGGCCGGGGCTTTCCGTTCGGTGGGAACACCCGGGTCGCTGCGAATATCACCGACCGCTTGGGCTTTTTCACCGCGCAGCACTTTGCGGTCATACGATTCAGACAACGGATGAGACATCAGGCCATCGGCCAGCCGCTGCAGATCAGCGGCGGAAAGCGCGGGAGATTTTGAAACGGCATGATGTCTGGCCGGAGCCGATGGCTCTTCCGGATTCTGGGCTTGCGGCGCCTCTTCGGGTGGCGGTTCCGCGCTCCGTTTTAAAGAAGCCAGAAGTTCCCGTACCTTGGGAGCCAAAGGATCATCCGGCCTGACGCGCAAGAACGCTTTGAAGTCTTTGGCGGCCCCATCCAGGTCTTCGCGTTTGAGCAAGATCACCGCACGCCCTAACAAAGACTGTGCATCGTGAGGATTTTTATCCAGAACATAATTAAAATCCTCGAGCGCTGTATCCCAATGCTCCAACTCGTAGTTCACGGCGCCGCGCAGCGCGCGCGCCTCCAAATAATTGGGCTTAAGACGCAGCGCATCATTGATATCCCCCAGCGCGCCGTCCAAATTCTTCAGGTAGTACTTGCAGGCTCCGCGGGCAAAATAGGCTTCCATAAATTCGGAGTCACTTGAGAGGGCGTCGTCAAAATGCGGGATGGCGTCATTAAACTGCTTAGCGTTAAAGTCTTTGACGCCGTCGTTGAAGGCGCGGACGGCGGTGTTGGAACGGGCTTCGGCACGGCGAACAACATGGCACATGGCAAATGACAAAAGGCAAATGGATAGGAATAAACGACGAGAGAATTGTCGGGGAATAGGCCTTGGCAACCCATGCGCCACGTGCCATGTGCCATTGGCCATGCCGTTAGACGTTGAAACTGCGTTTCGCTTTACAGTCATCGCACCCACAAACCTCCCTTAGAAAATCATACGTATAAATGCCGGTGCTGTGTCCGTCACTCCACTCAAAATGCAACGCGTAGTTCCCCATGACCTCGATGCCTTTGGGTTGAATGTCCCGAGGAATCAAGTCCGGCT
>Ga0207070_1069_pt1 | contig 25008 bp, 23 predicted proteins | sample Alteio_BWMinHeat_92_FD_153591 | JGI IMG/M metagenome (GOLD analysis project Ga0207070, IMG submission 153591) | Enriched cells from forest soil in Barre Woods Harvard Forest LTER site, Petersham, Massachusetts, United States -... | ecosystem: Environmental > Terrestrial > Soil > Temperate forest >...
CAAAGGTTATTTTAATACGACCTTTGATGATCTCAATAAATTGCTTGGTCCGATGAAAGCCAAGCCAAGCACAGTTGCAAAGCGCTAGTCTGACGTTACTCTAGTGCCCAGAAATTTTTGGCAGATGTGGGTCGCGATAAATCTCCATACAGCTTTTCTTCAAAAGCGGACGACCCAATGCTTGCGCGCGGACCAATTTCATTTTCGGTTGCGAGACGCCACTTGTATAAAAATACTCTTCAAGGCCCGGAGTGTGGCGTTCTCTAAAATATTCAGGAAATAAGACCGCTTCAGTGGCTATTTTCAAGCCTGTTTGCCAAATACGAGTTTCAATTTCGTTAGGCTTTCGGAGCTCGCGTGCTTGCCAAAAAAGTTTATCAGAATTTGAAGGTGGGCAAAGCGATTGACCAATTCCAGAAAGATTTTTTTTAGCAGAGTGTCCATCGAGATTCCAATTTGAAAATTGAATGGGCTGGGTTGGGACCTCGACGAGTGGTCCGAGCCCTTGGGCGTGTAAACTTGGTACAAATATTTTTGCCAGATCACTGTGGCTAGTTTCACGCGCTGTTTTGACATAATTGGCGCGATTGAGAATAATTCTTTCAACGGCAAAGGGATATTCTAAACCATCGTCAAAACAACGAGCCATTTCTGAATAGAGTTCTCTGGCATGAGCATCCACGGCGATAAGATCATCGAGGGTCATTTCAAGGCCATTTTCTTTTTTAAGAGCGGGAAGGGATTCCTTTTTCATAAAGGGCAGGATCATTTCGTCATAGACAATGTTGCTTTTAAAGTCTTGTGGCAAATCTTGTGGATTGTCCACCGGGCATCTGCCCACTTTTGTTTTGATTTGCTCGGCGATATCGACAAGGTTTTGATTGAAATGAACCTCACAATTTTTTGTTGGTGCCTTGTGGCTCTTCAGCGCCTTTTTGCAATCGACATAGCCCAGTATAAAAGGCTGGGTTGAAAAGACCGAGTCGTAAGCTTGAAGCTTCAAAGGATTTGCACGCATCCAGCCGCTGATGTCATTGAGCGTGGAATTCTCATCATGAGCACTGACTTCTAAAAAATAAACTTCATCTAATTCGCCATCGAAGGCATTTGGAAGCTCAAAGTCTTTTGTTCGGCCCGTCCAGGTCAGTTGCACATCTCTATTGACATAGGTCAAAATCTTGCAATCTGGAGCCTTAGGACAGCTCATCTCATCGAAACCTGGAGTCGAAAATATCGGTCGGCGGTCGTCAGCCTCAATGTCAAGATAGACGGCTTGATCCGGCTTTAAATCTTGAAGCTGTTCTGGAAGCGCCGATTGATCGGGCATCGAACTCGCATTTGAATTCGGCAATGAAATCGCAAGACTACATAAAAGTACTAAGAAATATCCTCGTGTCGTCATGAAATCTCCCTCCAGAGTATATGCGGATATGGCTTGCCAGGTGCGCCAACAAACAAAACAGAGACGCGACTAGCGCGCCCAAAGAGCGAGCAAGCTGAATTTTCCCTTTTGTCCAGAGTGACTGCTGGAATGGCGTGTTGACGGCCAACTTTGGGCAAAAGTTCGGTACAAATCTTAAAGATGTACAGCAAACATTAATTTTTGGTATTTTTCAACCGATTCGATAACAAATCTTGCGTCAAGCGTCTGTAATTCGTCACTTTAAAGGCCTTCCGGACGTCTATATTTCATTTGAACGCTAAAAAGCTTGGCTTCGCTTTTGCTGATAGTTCTAGCATTAGATAAATCGTTTTTGTTGTACGTATGTTGAACTTTTGAGGGTCTGGTGAGCAAAGTTATCCCCCCCACCCTAATTCAGAAATGAATTTTTCTTTGTTTGCTGCTCCCTCAGAAGTTATTTTCTCTCCCTCAGACCTAATCTACCCGAAAATAAAGACTTCCGACCGCCCATTAAACTAACTGACGAAGGATCCGAGGATTTTACAAAGGTTCTTCTAGGCTTTTTCGGTCACGGGAAAAAGCTGTATATTAAGTTGGTAGACGCGGTCGCCTTTTGAGCTTTGGCGTTTGACAGAAATGTCTTTGTGGATGCGTTTACGTAATTGACGGAGTTCAAATCGAGTTTGCTCAAACTCTTCTTGAGTCAGCGCTAATGTGAGGGCACCAAACTCGCGATCTTTTGGTGAGTCTCTAAAGAGCGATTCGATTCCTAAATAAATAAGCTCTGTTTGTAGTCTACGAATGAGAGCAACCGGCAAGTCTTGGGGAGCGTCGACGAGCTCACGTGGGCGTTTGAGCTCACCCGTTTCTGCATCACGAACAATTTCGCCCGAATTGATGAGTTTTTGCAGAGAATCTTTGACCTCTTGCAAACTCGCTTTGGCGCGAAAAAGTTTTTGCAATTGCTCGGGTTCAATTCCCGCATTTTTTTGATCCATGATCGCGTATAAAACCCAACCGATCCAACCCGGGACCTTTTCCCACTTTTGCTTATCGGCAGCGGAACTATTTTCTTGATCAGCTCGGATCTCAGCAAGATCCTTTAAATATTTATTTCTTTCAACCGGCTCATCTGCCTGACTGTAATGAACTAGCGCTTGAAATTCTTCAGCTTGTTGTTTTTCGAGTCGAAGGGCGCGCGAAAATCGCAAAATCATATCATCGGATAAATTGCGTTTACCTTCGATAATAAGCTTTAGGTAATTGGGCGATTTAATATCTGCAGCAGCCGAAAAATGTGAATAAGAATACGGCCTCATGCCCGTACTCTCGGTGCGTTTTCGATGCTCGTACATATCCTTAAGATATTTTCGGTAATCCGTATATTCGTGTATGAGAGGTTGTCCCGGTACTGGTGTTGGGACGACAGAATTTGTATTGGTTTCGTTGGTCATGCTTGCCATAATTTTTTGACCTCTCGGCTATGCTTTCACTGAGTTTTGATAAAGGCAAATGATTTTATTGAGTAAGGCGTCTTAAGTCCGCTTCATTATTTTAAATCCAAAGCTCCGACTTTTTTGCTAAGAAATCGGCTTCGAAATGGTGAACCCTGAGCCACTTTCTAAGCTCTCTAAAGTTCGGAAGCTCAGAAGCGACCAAATTCCAAAAATCTTTGGAATGATTGTGGTGTTTCAAATGAGCAAGTTCATGCACGATGACATAATCGATGACAGCGTGAGGGGCGACAATGAGTCGCCAATTGAAACTGAGATGGCCATTTATCGAGCAGCTTCCCCAGCGCGTTTTTTGTGAACGAAAGGATAGGTCTTTTGGAAACAGCGCCATTTCTTTTGCTAGGCTCGCGGTGCGGGACTCGATCAACAGACGACCTTGATGGCGATAAAATTGACGGATAGGCAAAGCCAAATCGGGATGTGTCGCCTGAGGATTAAATTTACGCAGGCGAAGCTGCGGAATTTCAATAATAAGCGAGTTTTGTTGCGAAGAGCGCTGCAGCGAAATTTGTCCCATTGCGCTTGAGGCTTCAACAAACTGCAGTTGATAGTTTTCGCCTAAGAATAAAAAATTTTCTCCGGAAGAATAGGTTTTTTTGGGATAGCGTACGCGAATTTTTGCGTTCTTTTCTAAGCGAGCCTCGATCCAATCTCTTTGCAAATTTAAAAACTTTAAAATTTCGTGATGGAGAGTGGACTTGGCGACTAAGATGCGAATTTCATCGTCTAAGCCGACCGTCAAAGAAATCCGCCTTCTGAAAGCTTCGCGATTGATTTTCACTAAATGTTTTCCAAAAGATAGATTTTCGTCGAGGGGCGGCGTCTTGAACTCCATCTTGACCTGAGTGTTGGCTTGGGGCGTAGCTGTAGCTTTAGCTGGGTCCTTTGTATGGGCTTTTGACTGAAATCCTTGGATGAAAGACGATTTGAATAGGTTAAACATAAATTTAAGTTTATTGTGAAAATACAAGAAGTGCAAAATGATCTATCGAAATCAAAATGACTTTGATGCCTTGACTCCACAAGTAATTCTCGAACTTGTTGAAGATGCGGGATTCCGACCAACAGGTGAGTACTCACAATTGAATTCTTACGAAAATCGAGTTTTTGATATCTTTGTTGAACCCGATCAACGCGTGATTGCAAAATTCTATCGGCCCGGACGTTGGAGTGACGAAGCCATCTTTGATGAACATCAATTCTTAGCAGAGCTAAAAACTGAGGGAATTTCGGCAGTGGCTCCTCTTGAACTTAAAAACGCTCAGACTTTGGTGCGTAAGGATCAATATCGTGCGGCTCTGTTTCCGCGTGTTGTTGGTCGTAATCCACAAGAATTTTTAAAAGGTGAGCTCAAACAGGTTGGACGTCTGCTGGCACGCATTCATAATGTAGGTTCAAGAAAAAAAGCTCGGCATCGTTTAAGCCTTGATGCAAAAACTTTCGGCTGGGACCTGCTCGATCGATTAGAGAGCTTTGTTTACCCCGAGCTCTGGCGAGGCTACGTCGATGTGAGCGTGCGGATTCTCGAATATTTAGAAGCGGAACTTATTCCTGAAAACTACATTCGCATTCATGGTGATTGTCATAAAGGTAATCTTCTTCATTCCGGAGACGAATTCTTTTTTGTCGACTTCGACGATTTTGTAAATGGTCCAGAAGTCCAAGATTTTTGGATGTTATTAAGCGGCATTTCGACAGATATTTATGCCAGCCGTGAATATGATGAAATCTGTGAGGGTTACGAAGAATTGCGACAGTTGCCAGATGATTGGTACCTGATCGAAGCTTTGCGCGGCCTGCGCATCATTTCGTATGCTGCGTGGATTGCTCATCGCTGGAATGATCCGTTTTTCAAAAGGATTTTTCCTGGTTTTAAAGATTATAACTATTGGGCCGAAGAGCTTCGACAACTCGAAAGGATTGCAGGTCAACTATGAAAATTGGTGTTTTCGATTCAGGAATCGGTGGCGTTACCGTTCTCAAAGAACTCAGAACACGATTTGCAGAAGATGATTTTTTTTATTTTGGCGATAATGCCAATCTACCTTATGGAACAAAGAGCCCAGAACAAATTAAAGCTTTGGCAGTCGCCGCCGCTAAATACATTCATCGCGAAAACATTGATGCTCTGGTGATTGCTTGCAACACGGCTTCTTGTATCGCGATTCAAGAGATCCGCGAACTTATGGATACGATCCCTGTTTTTAGTGTCGTCGATGCGGGTGTTGAGAGTATTGTAAAAGCGATTCATGAGTCCCAGGCTGAGGTCGAATCCGATCCCAATCCCAAGTCGAAGTTGAATCCACCCATTTTAATTCTTGGAACTCGGGCAACTGTGAGAAGCCGAGTCTATTCAGATCTGATCAAAAAATTTGTGAGTCCTGATGCACATGTGATTGAGCAAGAGTGCCCCCTCTTGGTGCCAATAATTGAGGAAGCTTGGATTGAACATCCCGTCTTAAATTTGACCGTTAAAGAATATTTGAAAACTTATGCGAAAATGAGTCCAGGAGTGGCACTGCTAGCCTGTACCCATTATCCATGGATTAAAGGCACGTTTGAGCGCCATTTGCCCGGCTGGAAGGTTTTTGATTCGGCACGAGCGATGGGCGAAGCTTTGAGTCAGCATTTTTCTCATAAAAATAGGTTTACAAAAGCTTCGAAGACCCGTCCAGCGCAGCTCCAGTGGCAGTTCAGTGATCCAGGCTCTGTCCCCAGCTTCATATTTTCTGAGGATCTGGGCGATAAACTGACGACTGAGAAAGGGCCAACAACTCTCCGCATAAAAAACACCTAAGGATCCGTTAAAATGTAAAGCGTATTGTTTAACGGGTCCTAAGCGCACGAACTTGTGTCAAAAAAAACTTCAGTTCTTGCTCCATGGGCGGCACTCAGTTAAGTTTAGGGCGGCCGGGTCCCATGCAATAAAACCGAGCTAACTCCGCTAGGTCCGGAAGGAAGCAACGGTAACTTTGGGATTATGTGATGTGGGGTGCTCGGCCACTTAATTTTTTTAAGAAAATCCTTTTGAGACTAGGCCTTTTGAGATTGGACTGACGAGTGGCTTATGAAGTTTTGGCCCGCAAATGGCGTTCACAAACATTTCAAGAGCTTGTCGGCCAAAATCACATCACTACAACCCTCATAAATGCTTTGAAAAATGATCGCTTGCCACATGCCATGCTTTTTGCTGGCACGCGCGGAACCGGGAAAACCTCTTCGGCACGTATTCTCGCTAAGACCTTGTGTTGCCCGAATGCCAAAAACTTTGTTCCTTGTGGAAGTTGTCAGACCTGTCAGGAAATTTCTGTTGGCCGAAGCCTCGATGTGATTGAGATCGATGGTGCGAGCAATAATGGAGTCGATTCCATTCGTGAGCTACGTGAAAGCGTTGGCTATATGCCTTCGCGAGGTCGGTACAAAATTTATATTATCGATGAAGTTCATATGCTTACGACCAGTGCATTTAATGCTTTACTAAAGACTTTGGAGGAGCCGCCTCCTCACGCGATTTTTATACTTGCTACGACTGAGGCACAAAAAATTCCAAATACGATTTTGAGCAGATGCCAGAGATTTGATTTTAGGCGAATTCCAACAAGGCAAATTGCCGATCACCTTGCTAAAATATGCGAAGCTGAACAAATTGAATTTGTCATCGAAGCTTTATGGGTGATCGCTCGTCAAGCTGACGGATCGATGCGAGATGGCCAAAGTCTTCTTGATCAAGTTGTGAGTTTTTGCGCAGGTGAGAAACTCACACACGAACGGGTCGTTGAGGTCCTAGGTCTCACCGATCGTACGGTTTTAGTTGAAACTTTGACGGCTCTAGCCAATCGAGATGCGCAAAATATTCTCCAGATTATCGAAAAAATATTTCGTGGTGGTTACGACGCCAAAATTTTTGCACAGGAACTACTTGAGGAACTCAGGCATGCCTTGATTGCTCGGATGATCGATCCAACGCGTGTTAATTTAGAAAACATGATTGATCTCCCTCAAGGTGAAATTGAAGCTTTGAGAAAGATCACGCAATTGCTGAGTGAAGAGGATTTACACTTCTTGTTCGATATGGCCCTCAAAGGCGTTAATGACTTGCTGAGAGCTCAAGATCCAAGGCTCGTTTTAGAGATTTTATTGTTGAGAATGGCCGCGGCTCCCCGCATTCATGATTTACAGAATCTGTTGAAGGCAAGAGAAGCCGTCGCGGCTGTTTCTGCAGGTCATTCAAATCAAGTGAAAAACCATGCTTTGGGATTGGGACCGAGTGGGTCACCATCGAGTCCATCGCCATTATTATCAGCGTCGGCGTCGGCGGCGTCCCCCGCCAGGGCAACATTCAATGCTCCGGGAGCGGCGGCGACGACAAAGCCCGGTCCGCAATTTTTTGATCAAAAAGGCTCGTCGGCAGCAGTAGTGGTAAATTTTCAAAATCCGACTGAGTTGTGGATTAAATTTGTTGAGAAAGTAAAAAAATCCAATGGACTTCTCGGGGCGATTTTAGAAAATACCGAGCTGATGAGTATCGAGTCTTCTGTCTTAAATGTCGGAGTTCCAAAAAAGATGAGTTTTTTGCTCGATAAGCTCAAAGAACCAGATAATTTGAGACGTATTGAAAAATTCATTGAAACTCTATGGAATAAAAAATTCACGATCCGTGCCCAACTCACCGGGGACTCTGAGGCGACCTCCGCGCCAAGGGTGATTGAGCAGAAAAAAATGCAGGAAGAAGAAAAATCTATAGAAAAACAAATTGAAAATCATCCACTAGTGCGATCAACTCAAGAATTGTTTAAGGCACAAATTAAGTCGATTAAAGAGCAGCCAAAAAAGGAGAATTTATGAAAGGTGGACCAGGCGGCATGCAAAATCTTATGAAGCAGGCTAACCAACTTCAAATGAAAATCAAAAAACTTCAAGAAGAGCTCGCTCACAAAGAATATCAAGCAACTTCAGGTGGCGGAGCAGTGACGGTTAAAGTACGTGGCGAGAGCGAAGTCATCGATCTGAAAATCACCGAAGAAGTTATGAAATCAAGTGATGTGGAAATGCTTCAGGATTTGATCGTTACAGCAACAAATGAAGCCTTAAGAACCGCAAAAACCACAAATGCGAAGGAAATGGAAAAGCTTACTGGGGGCTTTAGTTTCCCAGGATTATAGGATTAAATGTTTCGAATTAACTCGCTTGAAAAATTAGTTCATGAGCTCAATAGACTTCCCGGAATAGGACCGAAAACGGCACAACGTCTGGCCTATTATATATTGCGTACTCCAGATTATTCGACGCATTTACAAGACGCGCTCAAGCTCGTGCAAGAAAGCGTTCATACGTGCCCGCAATGCTTTTCGTTTACTGATGAGACGCATCTCTGTCGGTATTGCACCGATCCGACCCGTAGATTTGACCAGCTCTGTGTCGTTGAAGAACCCTCAGACATCATGAGACTTGATAGTTCAGGAGCGTTTCGTGGGCGATACCATGTTCTTCATGGGGCGCTTTCTCCGCTCGATAATATTGGCCCGCAAGACCTTAAAATTAAGGAGCTGCTGACCCGAATCGATGAGGGTGATCGAGAGAGCGGCGAGAAAATTACTGAGATTATTCTCGCCCTTGACCCCGATCTTGAAGGGGATACGACGGTTTTGTATCTCGCAAAGCTACTCATCAATAAAAATATTAAATTAAGTCGAATCGCAAGCGGAGTTCCACTTGGCAGCGACATCGATTATGTGGATGATAGAACTCTGGGGCGAGCTCTTGAAAATCGAATTGAGCTTTAGCCTCAGTCGGTATTCGGTAGTCGGTGATAGGTAATATCTTCAAAAGGATTTGCATCGGTGGCGTTCGTCAATCAAGAAGCAAAAGAGATTCACTGCAAAGTTGTCTACTATGGCCCTTCGCTTGGTGGAAAAACCACAAATCTTCAATGGGTCTATCATAACACCACGAAAAATAATGATGCTTCAGAGATTATGCGATTTTATTCAAATCCAGAGCGCACCATGTTTTTTGATTTTCTTCCACTTATGGTTGGGCAAATTCGTGGTCTTGAGACGCGCTTACATTTGTACACAGTTCCTGGGCAAGTGATCTACGATGCAAGTCGAAAACTAATTCTCAAAGGTCTTGATGGGGTAATTTTTGTTGCGGACTCACAAATTGAACGCATGGATGAGAATGTTGAATCCCTTAGAAATTTAGAAAAAAATTTAGAGCAACAGGGTTATAATATTCAAGAAATCCCACTTGTTATCCAGTATAATAAACGAGATCTTAAAAATATCGCATCGCTCTCCGAACTTCGCACCGCTTTGAATAAGTACAATGCTCCGGACTTTGAGGCGAATGCTTCAAGCGGTAGTGGCGTCTTTGAATGCTTGCGTACGGTTTCAAAAGGGATTATTACTTCGCTGAAAGGCGGCTCCCTTTCATAGCCCGCAGGCTTCTGACCATTTTTTTAGGAGCTTGTTAGCCGCGAGCCAGGCTTTGCAGAGAAGTTCTTTATGCGTTCAATTGAAAATGAAATTCAAGAATTAAAACAAACCCACAAGGCTTTGCTTCTTTCGCATTTTTATGAAGATGGCGATATCCAAGATCTGGCAGACGAAATTGGGGATAGCTATTTTTTAGCGAAACGGGGGCAACAGAGCGATGCAAAGGTCATTTTATTGGCCGGTGTTGTCTTTATGGCAGAGAGCGTGAAGCTCCTATCGCCTGAAAAAACCGTTTTGGTGCCGGATCTTGCGGCTGGTTGTTCTTTGGTGGAACATTCGCCGTTTGACAAATACCTTGAGTGGCGAAGGGCCTATCCAGATAGCATCTGTATTACCTATATTAATAGTTCGGTGGCCGTGAAATCGATCTCTGATGTCATTTGTACCTCAAGTAATGCCGAAAAAATTATTGCGTCGATTCCACCAGATCGGCCAATTTTATTTGGGCCAGACCGCAATCTCGGAAATTTTTTAATGAAAAGGACCGGACGAAAAATGATCATGTGGCCGGGATCTTGCCAAGTGCATGTCTTGTTTTCGAGCCGAGAACTCTTTCTTCTTAAAGAAAACTATCCACGAGCGTTGGTTCTCGCGCATCCCGAATGCAATGATGAGATTTTAAGTCACGCGGATGTCATTGGGTCCACATCGCGTCTCTTAGACGAGGTGATTCAGAATCGATCGGTCAATGAATTCATTGTCGCAACTGAATCCGGAATTTTGCATCAAATGCAAAAATCGCGACCCGAAGCCAAGCTGATTCAGGCACCCATGGAAGGTGGAAGTTGCGGTTGCAATCACTGCCCTTTCATGAAGCTCAACAATTTAGAGAAAATCAGAAACTCTTTGAGAACGCTTTCTCCGGCTATAGAGGTCGAAGAAAGATTTCAGGAAAACGCCCGGCTTGCACTTGAGCGAATGTTGAAAATCTCTTCCGGAGAGAGTATTCAGTGGCCAAGCAAATTTTCGCAATAAGCGCCATTTTCTCTTTTTGAGCCAGTTTGTGCTCACTCAAAATATCTTTGTCGCTGTCACCTGTCGAAGTTCTGACCAGTGGTTTTTATGTGTAAATTTATTTTTTGAGGTGTCTCAAAACGAGCTTTTGTAAGTATCTGCTTTCTTTGATTTTGCGATTCCTGAATTCTTCGCTGTCTAAGTTTTTACTCTTTATAAATGAAAGGCGCGTTCCGATAAAACAACATGATGCTTGAAAGTGACACCAACCATCATGTAATTGAATGGACGACGATTAAATAGATAACTCTAAAAATGGAGTGGAAATGGCAAAAGTAGCAGTCGAGAAACGTTTAGCAAAGCGAATTGAAACTGGGGCGATTACCGTGCGCAATCTCACTTCCCTCAATCATGCCGAAGTCATCTCAAAAGTTGCAACTGTGATCGATGCTTCAAATACCGGATTTCTGCTCCATGTTCGGAGGCAAGATTTGCTCGCCAAATTCACTCGTGAAAGTCTGACTTTAAATGAGGTCTTAGGTGCAAAAGTCATTTTGCTTTTAGAGCAAATGAATCTTGAAATGACCGGAAGTATCGTCCGCACTCGCAGAATCAATAAAAATCTTTTTGAAATTGGCATCGATTATTCTGATGAAGCTCCTGATTATTGGAGGGAATGTTTGATCGATCTACTGCCCCGCCCCGGCGAATTCGACTAGAAGCCGCCTCATAAACCCGGATGCTTCGTTGCTCGGTCGGTCTGCTTGTGCGACGTACTCAGGAAGTATGTCTCCGCGCATCCCTCGGTCGTGCCTCGCCTTCGAGTCTATGCGAGACAGCCTCTATAAGGCGCTACAGATCTATGAAGCCCGAAATACGTGTTTCGCTGACTAGGGCGATCGCGTAATGTGCGGGCAGAAACCACGAGATAGCCTCACTGATTCCGAGATGTTCATGAACTGGCGGATTGTGAAGAGACTCCAACGAAAATGCGAGATCGAAATTTTGCCCATCTTCGCTGATTAAAGTGATCCGGGGTTTTAGAATTTTCTGATCTTGAAAAAATTGACGGAGAATCTGGCGAGCATATTGAGGCAAGTAACTTTCTGTGGGCTCAGCGACATAGACTCTGTTATTTTTGGCAAGAATCTCCTTCGCTCCCGAATCGACATGCACAGTGAGAAATTCTCCGCGGACACGATAATTCCAGAGCATACCATAACTCAAAACAAAATCGGGTATGGACTTTTGCGGGTTGATAGCCAAACCAATTCCACGTTCTGACAACCACTCGATAATACGCGGAGCGGGCTCATCAGAGTCTTGCGAGATTTCGACAAATAGATAGGGCCAAGCATCTGGACCCGTGCGAGGTTCTGGATGAAGAACCCGCAGTCGAGCATAGGCCAACATTTGCAAAAAAGTTTTCTCCCAGACTTCGTCACGTTTTGCGGGAAGCACCCTTAATAGCTCGAGAAGCTTTTCCTGAGTTTGCAACATGGGTCGGTCCTCACTTCGATCAGATCGTAATAGTCTCTTTGAATAAGCCAAAAACGGCCCGCAAGGCATCTGATATCTCACCAAGCGTGACTTTGTCTTCAACCGCAGAAATGAATAATGGGATAAGATTATCCGACCCTAAAGCAGCATTGCGAATTTTTTCAAGGTGGGTTTTCACCAGAGCCTGGTCCCGATTGGCTTTGAACCGAGTTAATCGTGCGATTTGTTCAACTGAAACCTCTTCTGAGACACGTAGAATTTCTGAATCATTTTTATCTTCTTGAACAAATTCATTGACCCCAACAAGGACTTCTTCTTTTTTCTCAACCGCACGTTGATAGCGATAAGCTGCCTGTTGAATTTCGCGTTGAATCCATCCCGTTTCAATGCATTTGACAACTCCACCAAGATCTTCAATGCGCTTAATGTATTGCTCGGCTTGATGCTCAACTTCGTTGGTGAGACTTTCAACGTAAAATGAACCCCCGAGAGGATCGATGACATCGGCAACACCAGTTTCGTTAGCGATCACTTGCTGAGTACGCAGAGCAATCGTCGCTGCCTTTTCAGTCGGAAGCCCCAAAGCTTCGTCCATCGAATTAGTGTGAAGACTTTGCGTGCCGCCAAGGACAGAAGCGAGTGCTTGCATGCTCACGCGAATAATATTGTTCTCAGGTTGTTGGGCGGTCAGAGTGCTGCCTGCGGTTTGCGAATGAAAACGTAGTCGCCAAGATTTATCATCTTGAGCATGAAATCGGTCTCGCATGATTTTCGCCCATAAACGACGTGCGGCCCTAAACTTTGCGACTTCTTCAAAAAAATTATTGTGGACATTAAAGAAAAAGCTGAGACGACTTGCAAACGAATCCACGTCTAGGCCGCGATCGATAGCCGCCTGCACATAAGTGATCGCATTAGCAAGCGTAAAGGCCATTTCTTGAACCGCGGTGCTCCCAGCCTCACGAATATGATAGCCTGAGATACTAATGGTATTCCAGTTCGGAACCTCTCGAGCACAAAAATCGAAAATATCGGTGATGATTCGCATCGATGGCTTCGGCGGGTAGATGTAAGTCCCACGAGCGATATACTCTTTTAAAATGTCATTTTGAATCGTGCCATTGATCTTTCGTGAGTCGATACCACGCCGACGCGCGACCGCGATATAAAGAGCAAGTAAAATTCCGGCGGTTGAATTAATGGTCATCGAAGTTGAAATCGTCTCAAGAGGAAGATCGCGCAACAAGATATCCATATCTTCAATTGAACTGATGGCGACTCCGACCTTGCCGACCTCGCCAGTTGCCATCACGTGATCAGAGTCATAACCCATTTGCGTCGGTAAATCGAAAGCGACAGACAGGCCAGTTTGGCCCTTTTTCAAGAGTAATTTGTATCTCTCATTACTCTGCTTTGCTGAACCGAACCCCGCATATTGCCTCATTGTCCAAAACCGACCGCGATACATGGTTGACTGAACCCCACGTGTATAGGGGTAACTTCCTGGATCGCTCAGAGTCTGCTGAGCTTGAGAAGCATCCCAATCTTGCGGGCCATAAACTGCTTGGAGTTCGATCGAGCTAGAATTTTTGAAACTACTTTTGCGTAGTTTCGGTTTTTCATGAGACTCATCTGGTTGTGGAGATTTTTTCATGGTTTTTCGAAAGAGATGAGGATCGTACCAGTTTCAACGCTATCGCCTTCTTTCACGAAAATTTCTTTGATCTTGGCTTCATGAGAGGTGCGCATTTCGTTTTCCATCTTCATTGCTTCCATAATTAACAGCGGAGCGTTCGCTTTGACGATATCTCCAGCCTTCACCATGATTTTGACGATTTTTCCTGGCATCCCACTGCTGAGGCTTTCGCCAGAACCGAGACTTCCACCGCGCTTGAGACTCTCGTGGAGGATTGCCTCATCATTATAGATCTTCACTTGTCGGTACGCGCCCCGGGTGTAGACCATATAATCTGTGCCTGAACCAATCACATCCAAAACATAAGATCCGCCACCGAAAATTAAACTGATGACGTTTTCAACCAACATATAATCGCCTTTTGAAATCTCATACTTCGTCCAACCAACGGACTCTTCATGAAGATTAATAATCCAAGATTTACGCGATTCATTGATATCGATTTTATAATGTTTGTCTTTGAGATCGGCTTCAAAAAACATTGTTACCTCGTCGCGCTCATAGCGCGATTATATTAATCAGTTACATCAATTTGAACGCATCGACTTTTGTCGACCATAATTCTTCCATTTACTATCGCTGGGATATTCAAGTTCATTGCGTGACTTTTTATCATTATAGGCGGCAATCGCAGCCGTGATTAAAAACACGTGATCGTCAACCACTCTAAAAAGTTTTGGCATTTTAATTTCAAGATGTTTTTCAATAAATTGCGTGGTGTAAGAGCCGTCTAAAAATTGCGGAGCTCGTAAAATCGATTTGTGTAAAACAATATTTGTTTTGATCCCAGTGAGGGTGAATTCTGTGAGCGCTCGATCTAAACGATAAATCGCATCTTCGCGGGTTTGCCCCCAAGCAATTAGCTTGGCGATCATTGGATCATAATAAATTGGAACTTCATATCCTGGATAAGCGTACGAATCTGAGCGGATGAATGGCCCTTGGGGGTGACGACATCTGCGAATGACCCCTGGGCTCGGCGTGAAAGTCACTGGATCCTCAGCACAAATTCTCGCTTCAATAGCGTGTCCTCGAGGGGAGACTTCGGTTTGCTTGAAACTCAAGGGGTAGCCGGCGGCTACATAAATTTGCTCGCGGACGAGATCAATGCCCGTCACCATTTCAGTCACGGGATGTTCAACTTGAAGACGAGTATTCATCTCCATAAAGAAAAATTCTTTGGTGATATTATCGAAAATAAATTCAATGGTGCCCGCGCCGACATAATTGATACTCTTCGCTGCCTTGACCGCGACTTCGCCTAATTTTTTTCGAACTTCAGGAGGAACAGAAGGAGACGGACTTTCTTCAATAATCTTCTGATGCCGACGTTGAACTGAGCATTCTCGCTCAAAAAGGTGAAAGACATTCCCATGGGTATCACCAAACACCTGCACCTCAATATGTTTGGGCGCATTGATAAAGCGTTCGATATAAACGGTATCATTTTTAAAATAATTGAGACCTTCAGATCTTGCAGCTCGATAAGAACTTTCAAGCTCAGCCATATCGTGAACAACGCGCATGCCTTTACCGCCACCGCCAGCAGTTGCCTTGATAATCACCGGAAGACCAATTTTTTCAACGATTCTTTTTGCATCTTCAACGCTATTGACCGGACCACCACTGCCTGGAACAGTCGGCACTCCGGCTTCGCGCATCAGCTTAAGAGCCGAGAGTTTATCTCCCATCGCTCTGATGTTTTCAGGAGTGGGACCGATGAAAGTGACTCCTGCGTTCCTAACGGCTTCTGCAAATTCAACATTCTCGCTTAAAAATCCGTAGCCAGGGTGAACGGCATCGGCACCGGACTCTTTTATCGCCTTTAGAATATTTTCGATTTTAAGATACGAATCCTTACTCGGCGCAGGACCAATATTATAAGCTTCATCGGCAAGGATGACGGGTAAGCTATTGCGATCGGCATCGGAGTAAACCGCAACAGAGGCAATGCCGAGATCGCGTGCACCGCGAATGACCCTAAGAACAATTTCTCCGCGATTAGCGATGAGAATTTTTTTAAACGGCTTTGGTTTCATAAGGGACCTCTCTATCGAAGCGTTGAAAATTACAGTGGAATATTTCCGTGTTTTTTCGGTGGATTGGTATCGCGCTTATTTCTGAGCATTTCCAAGGCTTGAATAATTCTTTTGCGAGACATTGCCGGCTCAATCACCTCGTCGATATAGCCAAGTTCGGCAGCGACATAGGGATTCGCAAATTTTTCTTCATAATCAGAGGTGAGCTTCGCTTTTTCAGCCACTGGGTCTTTTGCCTTTTTGATCGCGTCTCTAAAAATAATGTTTACGGCGCCATCGGCACCCATCACGGCAATTTCCGCTGTTGGAAACGCAAAATTGACGTCTCCACGTAGATGTTTTGAAGACATCACACAATAAGCTCCACCATAGTCCTTACGGGTGATTAAGGTGACTTTCGGAACGGTCGCCTCAGCGTAAGCAAAAAGAAGTTTTGCCCCGTGAGTAATGATCCCATTCCATTCTTGATCGGTCCCTGGCAAAAATCCGGGCACATCGACAAGAGTCACAATCGGAATATTAAAAGCATCACAAAATCTTACAAAACGAGCTGCCTTAACACTAGCTTGAATATTCAAGCAACCGGCCAGCACCTGCGGCTGATTGGCAACAATACCGACGCTGCGGCCATTAAAACGTGCAAAGCCGACAATAATATTTTTTGCGAAGTGCTGATGCACTTCTAAGAAATAGCCCTCATCAACGATCGTCTTAACAATCTCAAGCATGTCGTATGGTTTTTTGGATGAGTCCGGGATAAAAGTATTAAGAGATTCGTCGATACGATCAGGGCTGTCAGTCGTCTTAAAAAGTGGAGCATCATCTAAATTGTTTGATGGCAAGAAATTGAGGAGCTCACGAATCATAAGTAAACAGTGTTTATCGTCGTCAGTTGCAAAGTGAGCAACACCCGATTTTTGGTTGTGGGTGAGCGCGCCACCCAGTTGATCTTTAGTAACCTCTTCGTGTGTGACTGTCTTGATAACATCGGGACCAGTCACAAACATATAACTGGTGTTTTTCACCATAAAAATAAAATCGGTAATGCTGGGTGAGTAAACCGCTCCACCCGCGCAGGGCCCCATGATCGCGCTGATTTGTGGAATCACCCCAGACGCCAAAGTATTTCTTAAGAAAATGTCGGCGTAACCTGCCAGAGCCTCAACACCTTCTTGAATACGGGCACCACCTGAATCGTTTAAGCCCACAATCGGAGCGCCATTTTTAATGGCCATATTCATCACTTTAAGAATCTTATTGGCTTGAGTGCGGGACATGCTTCCACCAAAAACCGTAAAGTCCTGGCTATAGGCATAGGTCAACTTGCCATTGATGCGACCGTAACCCGTAATCACGCCGTCACCTGGAATATGATTGTCGCCAAGGCCGAAATTCGTTGAACGATGGGTAACCATTCGGTCCATTTCAACAAAACTTCCTGGATCGAGAAGAATTTCAAGACGTTCACGCGCAGTTAAGCGGCCGCCAACTTTGTGTTTGGCGATGCGATCGGATCCTCCGCCCACCAGCGCCTGCTGATTTTTTTCTTCCAGCTCGCGGATTTTAAATTCAGTTCGAGATATATTTTCGGGTGTGCTCATGAGGTTTCTCCAAAAAAATTAGCCGTAAAAAAACCAGCCTTAATTCAGCCATAATTAACAGTTTAGCGATAATTAACTTAAGGATAACTTCTGCCATAGAGTCTCGGAAAGGGGATTGTTTCGCGGACATGCGGAAGTCCGCAAATCCACGCCACGGTTCTTTCAATTCCCAAACCAAATCCTGAATGCGGAAAGCTTCCATATTTACGTAAATCCAAATACCAATCAAAATCTTTTTCGCTCAATTTATGGAGCTGAATTTTTTGCCTTAAGACTTCGAGATCATCTTCGCGTTGCGCGCCGCCGACGAGCTCGCCATAGCCTTCGGTGGCAAGTAAGTCACAGCTCAATGTCATCCCAGGTTCTTTCGGATCTTCTTTCATATAAAAAGCCTTGATGGCCGCAGGGTAGTGATGCACAAAAACCGGGGTCTCAAATTTTGAAGAAATAATCGTTTCATCGGTTCCGCCGAAATCATCGCCGATAATGAAATCGGGATTTTCTTTTTTAATAATTTGTGCGGCTTCAGAATAATGAACGCGAGCAAAGGGCGCTTTTATATTTTTAAGCAATTCCGTATTTCGTTCAATCGCAGCAAATTCGTCTGGGCAATTTTTAATTGCACGTTGAACAATGTATTCAACCAGGCCTTCGATAAGCTCCATATTGTCTTTGAGGTCATTAAATGCCACCTCAGCTTCGACCATCCAAAACTCAATGAGATGACGTCGCGTTTTAGATTTTTCAGCGCGAAATGTAGGCCCAAAACAATAAACTTTACCGAGAGCTGCTGCCGTGGCTTCGATATAAAGTTGACCGCTTTGAGAGAGATAAGCTTTCTCATCAAAATATTGGGTTTCAAAAAGTGTCGAGGTGCCTTCGCAAGCATTTGGAGTAAAGATTGGGGCGTCGGTCAGCGTGAAGCCACGTCCATTAAAAAAATCTCTGATCGAATTGATAATCTCTGATCGAATTTTCATGATCGCGTGTTGACGTTTTGATCTCAGCCAAAGATGACGATGATTCATTAAGAAATCTGTACCGTGCTCTTTTGGCGTGATCGGATAGTCGTGGGCGACTTGGATAATCTCTAAATTTTTTGCATTGAGTTCGTAGCCACCAGGACTACGTTTTTCTTCTTTGACTATCCCAGTGACGACGACGCTGGTTTCTTGAGTGAGCTGATCGAATTTATGGTCAAAACTTTCGGGATCGCAATCGCCTTTAAAATAAACGCACTGACAAATTCCAGTGCCATCTCTTAGAAGCAAAAATTTTACTTTGCCCGATGATCTGGTGTTGTAAACCCAACCCTTGAGTTCGACATTTTGGCCGACATATTTTTTTAAGTCCGCGATATAGTAACGCAAAATTCCCCCGTTTACTCATATGAGTCGATTTACTCTAAAAATGAGTGAACTTGTGAAGAGAATAAACTATCTATCGCGCGCTGTGTTAAGCAAGCGTCGTTTTTTTACATCGACTTTTACATCGACTTCACATTGACTTGATCAGATCCACAGCTTTTTTGACATTCAAGCGCCCACCAGCCGAGTCAGCGATTGAGGTTTGGTCGACGGATTTTAAGAGAGCATCCTTGATTTGTGCGACGGTCGCAGTTGGTTTGACTCCAAAAAGAAGGGCGGCAGCCCCTGCTACAAATGGTGTCGCCATACTGGTGCCATCTAGTGAAAGCGTTCCGCCATTTGGAATGGTACTGACAATGCCTAAGCCCGGGGCGCCTATTTGCGTGAGTGTGAAACTAAAATTTGAGAACTCAGCTTGAGCGTCAAGTTCGGTGGTCGCGATGACCGTGATTTGCCCAGGTATAGCATATGCGGCAGGGTAAGAAGGGGTGGTATCCAGATTTTTATTATCATTTCCGGCTGCAGCGATAAAAATAATTCCTTGCGCTTCAAGTCCCGCGATCGTGTCTTGCAGGGCTTTGCTGCATTCGCTGCCGCCCCAGCTTGCGTTGATGACCTTCGCCTTGGCTTTGACAGCATATTGAATGGCTTTGATGGCGCTGCTCACGGCGCCGGCACCGCTGGCGTTGATAAATCTTAGTGGCAAAATCTTAGCTTGTTCGGCGATTCCATGAATGGGGCCTGCGCTATGTTTTGCGCCAATGATTCCAGAGACGTGGGTGCCGTGCTCATTGGTATCCATCGGATCGTTTGCCGCTTGTGGATGTTTAGGGTCATCATCTTCGGCAAAGTTATATCCGCGCACATCGTCGATATATCCATTGGCATCGTCGTCGATGCCATTATTTGATTTGTCACGACCCTGACTGTCGACACCCATTTCTCCCGCATTCAATGCGATTTGATCGCGAAGCTGAGGATGAGTGTAGTCAGCGCCTGAATCGACAACGGCAACCGTCACACCATTGCCATTTACACCTTGAGTCCAGACGGCAGGGGCCTGCACCATCTGTTGTCCCCAATCGATGGCCGGTTGTGAGGTACTTGCGCTTGAGGCTTGGGTGCTTTCACGAACGTCGAGGTGAATCATATGGTCCTGCTCGACGAATTCAACTTGATCTGAATTTTGCGCTGAATTTTGTAGGACAAGACTTTGCAAGACAGCTTCTTGGGACTCCGCTTCTTCATAAGTCGTCTTGCCGCTCTTCCATTTCACAATGAAATGATTTTTAATTTCAGAGCCAAGGCATGAGGCCTTGCTCGCGATGGGAGGAGTCGTTGGGTTCGAATTATCGCTGCCGTTATTGCAAGAGGTTAACGCTATGCCCAGCAGGGCTGAAAGAATTATACGGTGAACGACATCCATGTCGAGCCTCCAAGGAGAGGAGTCTTAAAATTAAGACTCGTTATTAAGCCCAAAATCCGTTTGGGCCAGGTGTGACATCAGATACTCATCAAATATCGAAGTCTCACGTCGGCGTATGGTTAAACCAAGTGCCTTTTTAATTGTCGGTTGAAGGGGTGTATTCGGTTAGTCCAATTTTGAGAAATCTTTGGAATCCACCTTTAGGACATCTTTAAGCGCTCCTCGCGCGTACTTTTTCGACGTAGCTTTAGGCTGTGCCTTCAAAAGTACTCTGTCCGGGGCGCTTAAATCTGACCTAAATCTCGGCGCCAATTCACGGATAAGTTATTTTGTCATAAGACTTAGGGCCAGCCTCTAAGTATAGCTGCTGATGAATTCGACTAAAAACTCGCAGAATTTGTCCTCGACGGCATGAGCCGTTTCTGTGACTTCGGCATGCGATAATTTATTTTTTGATATCCCTGCGGCGGGATTGGTGATGCAGCTCAGAGCGCAGACTCTGAGACCTAAGTGGTTAGCGGCAATAGCCTCTGGAACCGTGCTCATGCCGACCGCCTTGCCCCCGATCAATTGCAAATATTTAACCTCTGCCGGAGTTTCGTAGGTCGGGCCGCTGACGCCACAATAAGTTCCACGCCAATACGGAAACTCCAATTTCTTAAGAAGCTCCTCCATTTTATTCGTGAGCTTTAAATCATAAGGCTCGCTCATATCCGGAAAGCGCGGGCCAAGATGGGCGACATTTGGTCCTTTAAGTGGATTGTCTCCCATGAGATTAATGTGATCATCGATCAACATAAAATCTCCAGGATTCATTTTTGGATCTAGGCCACCTGCAGAATTCGTCAACACCAAGGTTTCGATGCCAAGCATTGCAAGTGTACGAGTTGGATAAACCACCGTCGCCATTTTGTGGCCTTCGTAATAGTGAATGCGCCCTTGAAGGACTGCAATTGGTACATTTTTGCAATGACCCAAAACTAATTTACCTTGATGACCATCAACCGTTGGCGGAGCAAATGAAGGAATTTCATCGTAGGGTAAACTCGTCTCAATTTGCATGTGTTTGACAAAAGCGCCCAGTCCAGAACCAAGAATAATTCCGATACGCGGTTTAAGCTTCGAATGTTTTCGAATGTGATCAACGCTATTCTCGAGAGATTCTTGAATCATAAAAAGCTACTACTCCAGCTCCTACTACGTGGCATTAAAAGATGATTTTAACACCTTTCAGCTATCAAACTGGGAGATCGTGTTTTTTGCAAGGAAATATTTGTTGCCGACAAGAGCATAATTTTAGCTTCTTCAAAAAGCGCTTCGTTTTCACCATAGACCGTGAAAAGAAGGTCGCCACGTTCGACCTCCTCAGAAATTTTCGCATGCACCTGAAGGCCAGCCGTGTGATCGATGACATCGGTGACCTTGCGTCTACCGGCACCAAGCGAGAGGGCCGCCAGCCCGATTTTTTCGGTATCAAATGCCTGCACACATCCTGACGACGCCGCGCGGACCTCATACTTCTTTGAACTTTGTTTAACGCTATTTAAATCCCCACCTTGAGCCTGGCAAAATTCTTTAAATTTTCTCAAAGCTGAGCCGTCTTGAAGGAGATCTCTTGCGATCTCATAAGCCTTTGTGGTGTTAGGCGCTTTTCCGCCTAAAAAAATCATCTCTGCAGCCAACGCCAGACTGAGTTCAACGGTATCGTCGAAACGATTCTCGCCGAGGAATTTTTCACCAGACATTATGGCCAAGCATTCTCCAACTTCGAGAGAATTTCCGATAAAACGCCCGAGGGGTTGACTCATGTCTGTGAGTAGTGCAGAGACTTTTCTGCCGGCCCGTCTGCCAATTTCAGCGAGCATTTGTGCAAGGACTCGGGCCTCGCCCAAAGACTTCATGAAGGCCCCCGAGCCAAACTTGACGTCTAACACGATAGCGTCGGCACCGAGCGCGAGTTTTTTGCTCATGATACTGGCGCAAATAAGCGGTATGGAATCAACTGTCGAAGTCACATCACGAAGGGCATAAATTTTTTTATCGGCAGGGCAGAACTCATCAGTTTGACCAATAATACTCGTACCAACACGAGCAATTTGCTCGCGAAAATTTTCAATCGAAATATTAACATTAAATCCCGGAATCGACTCGAGCTTATCGAGCGTACCGCCCGTATGACCAAGGCCGCGACCGGCGACTAGAGGAACTGAAACTCCTGCTGCCGCGACGAGAGGCGCAATGATCAAAGAGGTTTTGTCACCGACACCACCAGTGGAGTGTTTATCAACACATAAGTTTTTTGTCCCATAAAATCCCGCCGAAAAATCGATCGTTCGCCCCGACCGCATCATGATTTCTGTTAAAAAAGAAATCTCTTGGGTGCTTAAACCCTTGAAATAGACCGCCATAAGCCAAGCAGACATCTGGTACTCGGGCAAATCTCCTGCTGTAAAGGAATTCACGAGAAATGCGATTTCTTCGCGGCTGTGCTCCAGACCTAATTTTTTCTTTTGAATAATTTCAGTTGGTAAAAACATCTTTTACTCCAACGCTCGCACGAGCGGCCCTCGACACATCTAGTACCCCTGAGATCCCGGGAGAGCCTGAATCAATTGCACCCCCGAACTGGTCCCAAGGCGACTTGCTCCAGCAGCAATTAGCTCCGCTGCAAACTTAAGATCACGAATTCCGCCGCTGGCTTTAATTTCCATTTTCTCAGAGACACTTTCACGCATGATCTGGATGTCTTCCAAGCTTGCGCCTCTTCCTAAAAAACCTGTCGACGTTTTAACAAAATGCGCGCCACTATCTTCACAAATTTTACAGGCAGTGCGAATTTCATCTTGAGTCAGAAGCCCGGTTTCAATAATGACTTTTACTTTGCAATAGGCACTCATATTTGCGCAGGTGTTAACGACACTGCGAATATCGATTGCAACTTCGTCATAGGACTTATCCTTGAATAAGCCAAGATTCATGACCATGTCAATTTCTGAGGCCCCTGATGAAATTGCAAATTTGGCTTCGCGAGCCTTGATGGCGCTGATATGAGCGCCCAGTGGAAACCCGACAACAGAGGCTAACAGAACCTTTGAAGATTCTAAAAAAGTCTTGGCAAGTGCGACCCGGTTTGGGTTCACGCACACGGCTTTAAACGAAAAGCTTTTTGCTTCTTCGCAGAGTTTGAGAATGTCGAGGATCGTTGCGTCTGGCTTCAGAAGGGTGTGATCGATGAAAGGAGACAGGGCCTTTGGATCAGATAAAATATGGGCGGCGTCTTCAATAAGTTTTTTGTTGTTACGCATAATTGATACACTCTTTCTGCTGGTCATCATGCAGTATGTTAGTTAGGATTATCGAAGAATGCTTGGCTGTCACTATCTAGTTTTTGGAAAAGTTCAGGGTGTTGGTTTTCGCGCCTATACGCAGAGGCTAGCGCGTGGTCTGGGTTTGACCGGCTGGGTGAGAAATTTGGATGACGGCCGGGTTGAAGTTTTGGTTTTAGGCGAAAAAAACAAACTTTCTGAATTTGAAAAGAACCTCAAAAAGGGCCCGTCAAATTCGCAAGTTGAGAGGCTTGAGAGTGAGATCTATTCGCCGGATGAAATTTTGGGCGAGATTAGAGAGATCGATTTTGTTGTGCTTCATAATGGAGAAAAAACATGGCGCAGTTTAACTCGATAAATGGGACTTTTCAACGGACCCGGGCCCACATTGTTAAAGTCAGAAAAAGCTGGGTGGCCCTATTTATCTGCTTCTCTATTTTTTCGACTGGATTTGCGCAAACTCCACCGGCATCTGGCGCAGCTCCGCAAGAAGAAAAAACAAAATCGCCGAACGGGCCTCGCAAGCAACTTGCCACGATTATTTTCGCCGGTCTTGGGGGAGCGGTTCTGGGCCTTAGCACCCTAAGTTTTTATGGCCGACCACAAGATAAGCTTTCAAATATTGCGGTAGGCTTCGCCTTTGGTGTGATTACGGGTACTGCAATCGTGACTTATCGAGCGGCGACCAATCCAGCTGAATTTTATGGATCTCAATATCGTCCAGACGAATCTTATCAGCAGGCTGTCCATTTCGCCCAAAGCTCTGATGTCATCCCACTTAAACTCAGCTACTGGTTCGAGTTTTAGGATACTTTAAACAAATCAAGATCCGGTTTTTTTAATGGCACCAATGAGGCTGTTTAAAGGATTAGTTTTTTGCGGAGACGAATTTGGATTTAAAGATGCCCCGGGCGAGGATGACACTCCAGGCGCTGGTGTGGGGTTGGTCCCGAACCCCATCAGCGGTTTTCCTAAAAATTCAGTGCCGGTTTTTTTCGAAATCCAACCCTTTTTTACCAATTCTTCAATTGCGTTATCTTGCGTGATCATCCCCTCGCCACGACCGGTTTGCATGGTCGAAGGAATTTGAAAAGTCTTACCATCACGAATTAAGTTTGCAATCGCCTTGGTGTTGACCATGACTTCAATGGCAGCCACGCGGCCAGGCTTGTCTTCTCGCGGCAGTAGAGCCTGGGCAACGACACCGCGTAAGCTCTCAGAAAGCATAACCCGGATTTGCGCTTGTTGTTCTTGAGGAAAGACATCGATGATACGATCAATGGTCTTATGGGCATTATTGGTATGCAAGGTTCCAAAAACTAAATGTCCTGTTTCAGCGGCCGTTAAGGCGAGTTGGATCGTCTCAAGATCGCGCATCTCGCCAACAAGGATGATATCAGGATCCTCTCTCAGAGCTGCTCTTAGGGCATTGGCAAAAGATTTTGTATGTCCATGGACTTCACGTTGATTTACTAAACTTTTAATATTTGGATGAACAAATTCAATAGGGTCTTCAATTGTTAAAATATGGCAAGGTTCTGTCGTATTGATATGGTTAATCATCGCTGCTAAAGTCGTTGATTTTCCTGAACCTGTGGGTCCGGTCACACAAATTAATCCCTTTGTACAATTGATGAGATCGTGGATTGCGGATGGAAGACCAAGTTCTTCCATCGTTTTAATTTT
>Ga0207070_1070_pt1 | contig 24998 bp, 25 predicted proteins | sample Alteio_BWMinHeat_92_FD_153591 | JGI IMG/M metagenome (GOLD analysis project Ga0207070, IMG submission 153591) | Enriched cells from forest soil in Barre Woods Harvard Forest LTER site, Petersham, Massachusetts, United States -... | ecosystem: Environmental > Terrestrial > Soil > Temperate forest >...
GTTTATCCCAGTTTGAGCCTGCGGGTAAAAAACCAGGTACGGACGGATAGCAGGAGCGGCTGCGGCAATCAGGGCTGGAGAGGGCACAAACACGTTGCTACTGAATCCAGTGGTTGCGCGCAGTCCTTCGTAGTCGCCAAAGATGAAAGTCTTATCCTTGATGATCGGGCCACCGAACGAAGCTCCAAACTGATTGCGCCTGAATTCAGGAATCTTTGCGGGATCGAAGAAGTTGCGGGCGTCGAGCGCGCTGTTGCGGAGAAACTCGTAAGCGCTTCCGTGGAATCGATTGGTGCCGGCGCGAGAGATGGCATTGATAACGCCACCTGAGGTCCTGCCGTATTCTGCCGAGACGACCCATACCTTTTCCTCGTCGTTCATCAACAGCGCGCGTTTTGGTATCAGCCGGATCGCTGCAGACATCAACGGCTCAACGTCGGGAGCCGTGGCTGCAGCTAATGATCCCAAGTTGGGAGCTGTGCCCGGACAAAATGCTCCGAGCCTCATCGTTCCAGGCCTCGCTACATTTGGAGGCGGCGTCAATGGGCCCTCCGCTTATCACTATGGCTGGACTTCTATTCAGGCTTATGACGACGCTTTCCTGACCAAGGGCATTCACTTCCTTAAGGTCGGCTTCGCCTTTGAGCGCATGAGGAGCAATATCCTGGCGCTTTCCAGCCCCAGCGGCTTCTTTCGGTTCAACACAATCCAAGACTTCCAGAATGCTCTGCCAAACGAGTTCGACGCCGGTATTCCCGGGACGACGTCGCCGCGCAATCTCCGGCAAAACCTGTTTGGCGGCTATGTGCAGGACGACATCCATTTTCGTCCGTATCTCACCTTCAACGTTGGCCTACGATACGAGATGACCACCGTGCCGACGGAAGTTAACGGAAAACTTTCCACACTTCTCAATTTGACCGACGCGCAGCCACACCTGGGAGATCCTTATTTCTCTAATCCAACTAAGACCAATTTCGAGCCGCGGATTGGCTTTGCCTGGGATCCGTTTCATACCGGAACCACATCGATTCGGGGCGCTTTCGGTCTGTTTGATAATCTGCCGCTCCCCTATGAGTTCGAGCTTCTGTCTTCGCTCGCTGCGCCGTTCTTCGAGTTAGGCGCGGTCACCGGGCTGCATTCGACACCGGGAATCTTCCCGGGTGGAGCGTTCCCCTTGATTTCTGCGTCCCCGACGGCACTGCGTCAGACCTATGTCCAGCCCAATCCTTCGCGTGACTATGTCATGCAGTGGAACCTCAACCTCGAACGACAGATCGTTCGCGATCTCACGGTTACAGTCGGATACGTAGGGAATCGCGGCATCCACCAGCCCTTCCGCTCCGACGACGTGAACAGCGTGATTCCGACACTTACACCGCAGGGACTGGTATGGCCCAATTCCGCCACCAGCACCAAGCTTAATCCCAATGTGGGACAAATCGCTGCCCTTTTCTGGACCGGACACTCGTACTACGACGGGCTGCAGACACAGGTGGTTAAACGAATGAGTCACGGCTTCCAGAGCCAGAGTTCATTCACTTATAGCAAGACCATCGACGACGGATCCGCGACTCTTGCCGGCGATCCTTTTGGGAACTCGATCTCCGGACTGTTCTTCTTCAATGAAGCCTCAAGGCGCGGACCGGCTGATTTCAATGTGGGAAAGAACTTCGTGCAAAATCTCATCTGGACCGTGCCGCCAGCCAAATCGCTGCATGGTCCCTTGGGCTGGGCGGCTAACGGATGGGAGGTAGGCGGCATCTTTCAGGCGCAATCCGGCCTGCCTTTCACGCCGCTGATAGGCGGCGATCCGCTGGGAACCAAGGACACCGCACCCTACGATGTTCCTGACCGCAACTTCAGCGGTTCAGGCTGCGATTCGCCGACTAAAGTTGTGTATCTCGGGCCCGGACAGGCTCGTTACATAAACCCATCCTGCTTCAGCGTTCCCAGTCCTCTGACACGTCTCGGGAACGTCACGCGAAACTCTCTTACCGGGCCAAGCCTGGAAGATCTTGATTTTTCGTTGTTCAAGAACAACCGCGTGCCGCGCATATCGGAAAACTTCAACGTGCAGTTCCGGGCTGAATTCTTCAATATCCTGAACTTTACTAATTTCGCCCCTCCCGCCGGGGGAAAGACTCTGTATCCGGCTACCGGTGGGACCACTCCGGTCAATGGCGCTGGACTGGTGGCCTCGACTTCAACCGCGTCGCGCCAAATTCAGTTCGCGCTGAAAGTGAGTTGGTAGGTTTTGCGATAAGGGGTTGGACAAGAGCATTCGAACGGAGGTATCTCGAACATGGCGCCACCGATGGCAGGTCAGGCGGCGTCATCTCATGAGCGGCAATTCATTTTTCCTTCATTTGCGTTTCATCTGCGGCTGCGAAGGTAATGCACGCTCTGCATTTGTGCAAAATTCAATAGAGGTCAACAACCTATGACTATCCGAAAACTGGCGGTTTGCTCAGCCATCGTGCTGTTTTCCATCGCAATTTGTGCGCAGGAGCAGCAACCGCCGACGCCCGCCATCCCCCCGGCAACCAACTACGCCCAGAAGCTGGTGAACGAAACCTTGGGCAAGCACAAGGACGTGGTCATCATGGCCTTCCACGTCACCCCTCCCGACCAGACTGAAAACGTGATTATCGCTTCCAATATTGGCCGCATCGGTAAGAAGGCCGATGAAGACGACTTGCGCGTCATCGATACTGGCGCCACCAACCTCGAAGTCAACAAAGCCGGCAACCACTTCGAGGATGAGCTGCCATTGCTCGACCAGAATGGGAACCGAATTGGCGCCGTAGGAATCGTCTTCAACTACAAAGCCGGAGACGACAAAACCAAGCTCGCCAAGAAGGCGGAGCAGGTCCGCGACGAAATGGCCAAGCAAATCCCGTCCAAGGACAAACTCTTTGAGCCGCTGAAAGCGGCCCCGGAGGATATTAAGGTGCTCAAGTAACGAAGGGGTTGCCGCGGAGAGCAGAGGTTCAGGGAAGGGCATCGGCTTCCGGCCGTGCATAAACGAAAAATCAAAAAGCAACGGATGAACATGGAGTGCGCGGATGCGCACGGATCTGCACAGATCAGAATGGAGCGCGAGGAACGAACTCCCTCTTAAGATTTATCCGTCCGATCCGTTAAATCCGGGTCATCCGTGTTCGTCTTTTGCTGTTGCTTTTGGTTTTGGAGTTGCGCTAACGACGCACCGGGCTGGGTAATTCTTCCAATCCGCGTCCTTGCATGATGGCTTGCATCTCTTCCATCAGCTCCTGATGGATCGCACCGTTGGTCGCGAGCACATCGCGCGAAGCCGCAACATCGAACTTGCTGCCATCGATGTGAGTCACCTTGCCTCCGGCTTCCTGCACCAGCAGCACACCGGCGGAGGTGTCCCAGGCATTCAGATTGAATTCCCAGTAGCCATCGTAGCGTCCGGATGCGACGCAGCTAAGATCGAGCGCCGCCGATCCCGGACGGCGAATGCCATGCGTCTTCAGCGTGAGCTGATAATAGAAGTGAATATTGGGATTCAGATGCCGTTTCTTACTGGGAAAGCCGGTGCCAAGCAAGCTCTCACCCAGTCTGGTGATCTTCGAAACGTGGATACTTTCGCCGTTTAACGTTGCTCCGCCGCCACGCTCCGCGGCAAATAGTTCATTGCGCGTGGGATCGAAGATTACTCCAGCGATCACTTCCCCTTTCTGCGCCAATCCCATCGAGACGCAAAACACGGGAAAGCTGTGAGCGAAATTCGTCGTACCGTCCAGTGGATCGACATACCAAAGATACTCGCCGCTGCCTTGCCACCGTGAGCCTTCCTCGCCCACGATTCCGTGACTGGGAAACGCCTCCATCAGGCTCTCGACGATCAGCTTCTCGGAGGCTCGATCGGCCTCGGTGACTATATCCACCGTGCCCGTGCCCTTGTACTCAGTTTTTACGCCGCGGGCGAAGTGCTCCATCAACAGCGTGCCGGCATAGCGCGCTATCTGGGAAGCAGTGGAGATGTAATCAGGATGGCGGCCGTTCACTGACGCCCTCTGCGTCCAGTGTCTTCAGCGATGTACACGATCTCGTGTTTGTAGATAAAGAGGTTGGGCTGATGTTCGCGGGTCAGGCGAATCATATTAGCGTCGTAGTACTCAATCCAGCCACGCACCGTCTCTCCGCCAATCAGCTTCACCGTCACCGGCGTCTGCTTTTCCCCAAGCGCCTTCAAATAGCCGGCTTCCATTCCAGTGTCTTCGGGCGGTGTGTTCTTTTGTTTTCTCTGCAAGGCGGCGACGGTCCCCTGGAAACTCATTCACGCATTCTACTAGCTGCTCGCTTCCAGCCGCCAGCGTGGGGCTTCGATCAGTACCACCTGAGTCGGGGTCCCCGGCAAGCGCCGACGTTGCGCTTGACGGGGTGAAAGGTAGCGGGTGGGTGCGGCAGCCCCTGCCGCAGGCTGTTCTCTAAGTCTCTCGAGCCCTTTAGCTGAGCTGCGAATCAAAGGAAGGCTAGCTTTGCTCTGGAGGACGACATGGATCTGAAGCTCGGTGGGAAAGTTGCGCTGGTCACGGGATCGACGGCAGGGATCGGCTTTGCTATTGCTCAATCGCTGGCGCGTGAGGGCACGCATGTCTATGTGAATGGACGCACCCAGGAGCGCGTCGATGCGGCGATTGCCGCGATCAAGTCGCAAGTCCCTGCGGCCAAGGTCAATGGCATTGCCGCGGACTTTTCCGGCCCGGCCGGCGCCGAGACGGTGATTACAAAGCTGTCTGCAGTCGATGTGCTGGTGAACAACGTGGGCATCTTCGAGCCCAAGCCCTTTGCCGAGATTCCCGATGCGGACTGGCTCCGCTTTTTCGAGGTCAACGTGATGAGCGGAGTGCGTCTCTCGCGCCACTACCTCGCAGGGATGTTAAAGAAGAACTGGGGACGGATCATTTTCATCTCCAGCGAGTCAGCCGTGCAGATTCCGCCGGAGATGGTCCATTACGGGATGACCAAAACAGCACAGGTCGCCATCGCTCGCGGGATCGCCGAATCGGTGGCCGGAACGGGAGTGACTGTGAACAGCATCCTCGCCGGGCCCACGGCGTCAGAAGGCGTAGGCGGGTTTGTGGAAGCGATGGCGAAGCAGCAGAAGAAATCGAAGGGACAGGTAGAGAAAGAGTTCTTCGAGCATATGCGGCCGTCATCCTTGCTGAAGCGCTTCGCCACCGTCGATGAAGTTGCCGCCATGGTTACCTATCTGGCCGGAGAACTTTCCTCGGCGACCAACGGAGCCGCAGTGCGTGCCGATGGCGGAGTGATCAAGGCGATTCTTTGAGATCACATCGCGTTAGTCTAGCTCGGATTATCTGACGGAAGGAATTTCTGCATGACGTCCGACGATCGGTTTGCGGCGCGCCTTCGCGGATTCGGACCGCTGGGAGTTCTGGCGATTCTGTTAGTGCTTTTCCCTACCACAATCGCAGCCGGTGAACTTGGGGGAATGCCTATTCTCGTGCCGTTCGGCGCCATTAAGGCGCTGATCTGGGCCCGGCTGTCGCGCACTCCCTGGCGTGAGCTCGGCTACGTGCGACCTAAAAGCTGGATTACCAGTCTGGCGATCGGGGTGGCATTCGGTGTCGCGTTCAAATTCTTGATGAAAGCGGTTGTGATGCCGCTTCTCGGCGCCGATCCCGTCAACCGTGCGTATCATCTTCTGGCCGGAAATCCGGCGGCGCTCCCGGCAGCCGTGTGGTCCATGATCGTTACCGCGGGCTGGGGAGAAGAGACCTTGTTCCGCGGGTATTTGTTCGAACGTCTCGGGAAGCTCTTCGGGCCGCGCGTCAGCGCCAAAGCTTGGATTGTACTCATCACCTCGATGGCATTTGCGCTGCTTCATTATTCTGACCAGGGGCTCGCGGGCGCGGAGCAGGCCGCCATCACTGGTCTGGTTTTCGGGACGATTTTCGCAGTCACCAGCCAACTAACCTTGCCGATGTGCGCGCACGCCGCCTTCGATCTCACTGCGATCGCGATGATCTATTGGAATCTAGAAACCAAAATTGCACACTTGGTATTCAGATAAGTTCGACCGCCGGGTGCCCCACTCATCGCGGATTTCGATGAGTGGGGAGTGGGTTCCGGAATCCTATTTCGGGAACTACTTTCCAGATATTACTATACAGCCCTTCACTCTGCGAAAACCGAGGTTGTACGAAAGTTGAAACTTGAGTCATATAGGGATTCTCGTAGAAGAGCCAGGATGGGGCGTTGACGACCGAGATATCGTGGGAGATCCTTCGCGGAGGACCGCGTCAGGATGACAGTGCCTGGGGACTCTGAGGGTCTTCTCAACATATACAAACTGTCATCCAGAGGCCCGGATTTGGCCGAAGGATCTCCCGGAATATGTCGAACCTTAAATGCGTTATCCTGGCTCTTTCACCATGACCTAATTCTTCGAGAGATTTCTTGGCACCACACTTTGGCTTTGCTTTTCGTGGATAAACCTACGCAGTTGGGTGTACTACTTTCCGCGATGCCGCGAGGAGTGCCGCACAGTTTGGCGGGTCGCACACGCTGTTTCCTCGCCATGGTTTTGACTTCCCGTTGCGATACCTCGCTGTGGGTGCCGCACTGCGCGCGCTTTTTTGCTGGGGTGCGATATCCAAACTGCTCGGTGCATTTTACTTTCGGTTTCTTCTGTATCACTTCGGGAAAAGAAGTCGTACGACAGAACGTGAATCAATGGCAATCTCGTAAGCACACCCTTTTGAAAACCGCAAAAGCCAGGGTCCCCAGCGACTCGGTTTTGTCGCTGGGGTGGAAAAGAGTGCCGCACCCACAGCGAGGTGACACAACCCAAAATCAACACCGATAATCTGAAAGGGTCGGCCACTCGCCCAAAGGATTGCTCAGGCTGTCTCGAATAAGAAAAGCGATTTACACGATTCTGCGGAGCGCCATGAACAGAAACTACTTGCTCAACTTCTCAAGTCTCTTAGCTCTAGGACTGGCCGTTATTTTTTTGGCGCCGGAATCTTTTTCGCAATCTACAAAGACCTATGCTTCGCAAGTGCCGATTCTCCTCGGCCCTCATTCAGGACAACCTTTAGTCGCAGATTTCCTCAAAGAGCAGGCGGCTGCACCCGATTCGCAACGAATAGCAAAAGACGATCGTTTTAAGCACCCGCGTGGACCCATTTCCGATCCAGGTTTAATTGCTAATGGGTCACAAGAGGATATTCAACCTTGGATCGAGGATACTGTAGGAGTAATCGAGGCAATTCCAGTTGCTGGTTCAACGGCGGTAGTGATTGGATTAGTGACCTCCGGTCAAGCTCACATCGGCTACGACCGCAGCTCTGTTTATTCTGAGTACAAGATAACCGTTCAGCAAATTCTGAAGCAAGACTCGCAAATCCCTATTCCTCTCGCGGATGCGATTATCGGTACGCGTGAAGGCGGTACTGTCAAATTTCCGTCCGGACACATTCGTCACTACCTCAGGATCAACCAAGGATTTCCGCAAATAGGAAAACAGTTCGTCTTCTTCCTTTGGCGTAGCCCTAACACGACGACCGCTGACTACGGAATCGTCACCGCATATCTAGTTGATGGCGGAAAAGTGTACCCAATCGATCCAGGCAAGCCTTATGAAGAATATGAGGGAGCCAATAGCACCCAATTCATAAGCAACATAAGTACTGCCATAACTGCGAATGGACAGGGTTCCACGGGAGGCCGTCAATGACTCCCGGCGGGTGGCACATGCTGTTTTCTCGCCTCGAAGCTTCGCAATCGGAGACAGGCGGGGATTGAAGTAACTTGCGACAAATTCGAGGATCGACGCAACCAACTCTGCTTCGCGCGCATCAGAATCAGGTATGCGGCATGTTGTATAGGGCTCCAGCCGCAGATCTTCGATTGAGTAAAAACGCTCTGCCAACCAGCAGGGCATTTTTATTACATTACAAGCCAATTCTCCATTTAGCGCCTTCTCAGAACGGGTTGGGGCACAATCCATATTACTTAAAATAAACATCAGAATCGTTGAGTGCCGCCGGGTGCGGGTGCCTCACTCCGCGCGATTTTTCGATGAGTGCGGAATGCGTCCAGAAGCCTATTTCGGGAATTCGCCCCAGGACATCGCTATACCCCTCTGCATATATTGTGATCTATCTCCCCACGCTGCGAAGACCGAGGTTGCGTGAAAGTTGAAACTTGAGTCATATAGGGATTCTCGTAGGAGAGCCAGGACGGTACATTCATGACCGAGGGATCGCGGGAGATCCTTCGCGGAGGACCGCGTCAGGATGACAGTGCCTGGGGACCCTGAGAGTCTTGTCAGATTTAGAGGAGTGCCGCACAGTTTGCGGCACGCTTGAAAATAGCCCAGGGCTAATCTCAAGCGTCCCGCCAGGTAGGCGGGAACGGCGCACAGGGCACAGTTCCGCGATTATCCTCACCGTTTCCGATGGCAAGATTTCGCGCTTCCAGATGCTGGAGGATAGCTTCGCGGTGTATCGGGCGGCAAAATCATAATGGCGTTTGTTAATTTCTGGCCGGCGGCACAGTCTAACAGAATACAAGCACCAATTGTCGAGCCAACAACCACTGGAACCTCCGCACCAGACTATCCGTATCTAGAAGAGGGTCCACGCTCGCGGACACGCAGTAATAACTCTGGAATCGGCCAAGAAACAATGAAGCGACAGGAGACTGCCATGTCGAAAGCTTTGAACTATTGCCTTGTTCTTGCCGTTGCAGCTTGCCTGCTTCTGGCAGATCCATTCGTAGCGAAAGCGGAAGAAGGAATTCGAGGCAATCTTGTCGATGTCAACTGGCTCCAAAAAAATCTTAAGAACCCCGATGTTGTGATACTCGACGTCTCACCCGAGACCTACGCGGCAAATCATATTCCCGGAGCAATCAGCGCCAATATCTACGACCTGTTCGCCTACGGTTTCGGGGGAATATCGGACGCCAAGGTGGAACAAGTCTTCCAGTCCTGGGGAATCAGCTCCGGAAAGAAAATAGTGATGTACGACGCGGGCGGTCAAATAGAGGCCACCAGGCTCTTTTTCGACCTTGATTATCACGGTGTCCCGGAACAGAACCTTTTCATCCTCGACGGTGGATTGTTCAAGTGGCAGAAGGATGGACTGCCGCTCACGAAAGATGCCACGCCTCTTCCGAAGAACGGCAGTTTCAAAATCACGAAGCTCCACGAAGACGTGAGAGGCGGGCTGCCGGAAGTGCTTGCCGCCTCCGGCGACCCCGCCAACAATGCTTTGGTGGAAGGGCTTGATCCGATGTGGCATTTTGGAACAATCGCTCCCTTTGACAGGCCTGGCCATATCCCGAATGGCATCCTGGCGCAGAGTGCCGACTTTTACAATCCGGACAAGACCTTCAAGTCACCGGAAGAAATAAAGAAGATGCTGACCTACTTAGGAATCCGGCCGGAACAGCAGCTCTACACCTATTGCGGAGGCGGAGTAGCCGCCACTGTGCCGTTTTTCGCCGCCAAGTTCATAGCGGATTACCCCAAAGTTAAAGTTTTTCCTGAGTCCGAACTGGGATGGCTCTCCGATGAACGCCAACTTCCTTACTGGACCTTCGATGCCCCATTCCTGATGCGGGAAACAGGCTGGCTGCAATTCTGGAGCGGCCAGATGATAAGGATGTACCTGGGCGCGCCTGTCAGCATCGTAGATGTGCGTCCTGCAACTGCGTTCAATCAGGGACACGTGCCTTTCGCGCTCAACATCCCTGGAGATGTGTTCAGAAACAATGTCGCCAATCCCGCCAAACTGGCTGAGATTCTGGGTCCGGCCGGCGTCAATGCGTCTGACGAAGCGGTGGTAATTTCAGGCGCTGGGATTACCAAAGACTCTGCCCTGGCCTTCGTAATGCTGGAGAAACTGGGACAGAAGAAGGTATCTGTCTTCACCGATTCCATGGATAAATGGGCGCAACTTAAGTACCCCGTGACAAAAGACGCAACCGTTGTGGGTCCCAAAAAGGGACCGCACGATGCATCGATACCTCCCACTACTTATCCCGAGAGCTTCCGCAAAGACGTCGTAATTACCGATCCCAAGAGCACCCAGGGAGCCTATCCCAAGGTATATATCGCGTCGGGCAAGGATATGCCTGCTAAGTCCCAAGACGGGAAAGTTGTTCATGTCCCATACTCAGACCTGCTCAATCCCGATGGAACGCCCAAAGCTGCCAAAGATATCTGGAACGTCCTGGCCAAGGCCGGAGTCCCGAGATATGCGGAGCTGGTTTGCGTCTCCGACGATCCCGGCGAAGCGGCCGTCAACTATTTCATCCTGAAACTGATGGGCTTCCCCGACATAAAGGTGCTGGTGACGTAACGGCCAGAAGTTAGAATTCGAGCTTCGACAAATCGGTGATTAGAGGCGGAGAGTTGATTTCATGTCGTCGCGCTTTTCCGGTTGGAAAAGTGCCGCCACGCTATGAGCAAGCAGCGCCGAGAGGACAAATGGTAAAAACGCCAGAATCACGGCAGACGGACACATTTCCGTGCATCTGGACAAAAAGCCAACAGCCACCACCAGCCACGCACCGAGGCAAACTCGACCGGCATCGTTGGAGTTCCAGGTCTTGTCGGAGTAGGCCAACGCCGCGAAGGGCAAGGCCGAAACAAGGCAAAGCTTCACCAGCGGCCCCATCAGATTGCCGGCTTCAACTCCGTCGGGTGACACGGTGATGAGCTTGAAGTAGATCGAGTAGATGATCACCAGAGCGCAAAACAGGCCGAGATACTGGAAAACTTTGCGGCGGGTTATCCCAAACGCTGCACACACCTCGGAGACTTCACTCTCTGCAGCAGCCTGGAATAAACGCATCATGCGGCCTTATTCTAGTGCCGCTACCACGGAAGAGTCGTCCTGACCGTCGCGAATGGATTACTTTGGTACTGACCTACCGGGATGACACCGTCTTCCTCTTCGAGCCGTCAGCGCTGGTAAAAACGCTGACTCTAAAACGCGCGATGCATGAAGCGATTCTTATCGCGAGGCGGACCCCCGAAATGAATTCGGGGCTTTCCCCAAATTCAACCGCCAGCGTGAATCGTCCGGGTTGAGCCTTTCCGTGCCGATCCACAACCTTTTCCGCCTGGAACGCGTAAACGAATTAGTCTGTTCTCCGTCCATTCCTTGAGATCTGGAGCTGCCATGCCATTCACTTATCAACTTCGCTATGCCAGCCGGATGTTGCGGTTGAATCCTGGCTTTGCCGCCATCGCCATCATCACCCTCGCGCTGGGGATCGGTGCAACCACTGCGATGTTCAGCGTTCTGGATGGCGTGGTGCTGAAGTCGCTGCGCTATCCCGACGTGGATCGCATCGTGGCTGTCAATACCAGATTCATCAACGAGGGACGCTCGATCCCGCGGGAATCCGGCGGCGATCTGGAAGACTTGCGCGCAGAGACGACTTCGTTCGAGGCCTTCAGCTTTTACCAAAGCTGGGAGCAGGGCGTGCAGGTCGCGAAGAGTGCCGAGTTTGTCCAGGCTTCCTTCGTGGATACCGATTTTTTTCACGTGTTCTCTATCGTCCCGTTTGCAGGCAGGGCCTTCACGCCCGATGACGGCGGGCGCGCGGCGGTTGTGAGTCTGGCCTTCGCCCAGCGCAATTACGGATCGGCATCTGCGGCGCTGGGACAAACTCTTGGTGTCGGCGGCACGGCGTACGAAATTACCGGCGTTCTGCCGGCGATGTTCGACTTTCCCGATAAGGGACAGGTCTGGGCTGCGGTATCGACCATTCCGGAGAACCTCACCCGGAGTGGCTACAACTATCACGCAGTCGCAAAGCTGCGGAACGGAGTCTCCGTGTCGGCGGCCAACGAGCACCTGCAGGCGCTGGGATCGCGATTGGCAGCCGCGTTTCCTCGCGACGACGGCAACAAGACATTTACCGTCAATCCACTTCAGGACCAACTTTCAGCTTCGGTTCGTTCAACGCTTTTCATCCTAATGGGCGCCGTAGGGCTGGTATTGCTGATTGCCTGCGCCAACGTGGCTAACCTGATGCTCGCGCGTGCCACCGCCCGGTCGCGTGAGCTGGCCGTTCGCGCCGCGCTCGGCGCCAGCCGTGCGGACCTCGTCACTCAATTGCTGGCTGAGAGCGTCGTGCTGGCCGCGCTTGCGGCAGTGCTTGGCATCGCCTTGTCGGTCGTGGCCACGAAGACTCTGCTCAGCGTCGGCGCACAGTTTGTACCCGTAACGCTGCTGGCTGGGATCGCGCTCGATTGGCGTGTCCTTGCCTTCGCGCTGGCCGCGGCATTGCTGACTAGTTTCCTTTTCGGAATCGCTCCCGCGTGGCAGGCTACGCGCGTGGATCTGCAAGACGCATTGAAGCAGGGCGGCACTCGCGGTCTTCTGGGCGGCGGTTCATCGCGTCTTCGTAGCGGGTTGGTTGTGGCGCAAATCGCGGTTTCTCTGGTGCTCGCCATTGGCGCGGGGCTTCTCTTCCGCACGTTGTTGGCGCTGCATGACGCCGATCTGGGTTATCGCACTGAGGGGATTCTTGTTGCCTATGCGAACATGCCCGCGCACACACCTGCGGAGTACGAGGAAGCGGGACGCTTCTTCGATCAGTTGATTGGCCGGCTGCGGCAACTTCCCGGCGTGCTCGGCGTAGCTGATGCCTATGGCCTTCCCTCGGGCGAACTCGGCTCCAACGGCTATTTGGCAGTGGACGCCCGGCAGTCATTCACGACCGGCGACTGGCGCACGCTTCCACATGCTGACTTCAGCGCTGCGAGTCCCGGTTATTTCTCAACCATCGGCATGAAGGTGCTGCGCGGACGCGATTTCAATGAAGGAGACACCAGCGATCGGCCCTTGGTCGTGGTGATTAGCGAATCGCTCGCGCGCCAGGCTTTCCCGAATGAGGATCCCCTGGGACATCGCATTGTTTGCGGCTTCGACATGGTGTCAATGAAAGGGATGACCGTTGTTGGCGTGGTCAGCGACGTTCGCCAGGATTCCCCAGCCTCCCAACCCGGACCGGGACTCTACGTTCCTCTGGATCAGCATCCTCAGCGGGCCGACCAGGTGGAGGTAGTGGTTCGCACTTCGGGAAATCCTGACGCAATGGTCCCGGTAGTGCAAAAAACAATTCAAGAAATGAATCCGCAGGTCGCAACCAAATTTACGACCATGACAGAACTGGTAAACGATTCCGTCAGCGCCCAACGCTTCCGCAGCGCGTTGGCAGGCAGTTTCGCCGGACTGGCGTTGCTACTGGCGATATCCGGCATGTATGCGGTGATGAGCTACGTTACGACGCGGCGCACATCGGAGTTTGGCCTGCGCTCCGCGCTCGGCGCGCAGCCCGGAAGCATCGTTGGCCTGGTGCTCGGCGACGCCGCGAAGATGGCAATGGTGGGCGTAATCGCAGGCGTGCTCCTTTCATTGGCCGCAAGCCGGCTGTTGCAGGCGATGCTCTTTGGACTGAAGAGCACGGATGTCGTCACTTACGTCGGAGTAGTTGTGGTCATATTGCCAATCATCGTGTTGGCAGCGGCGCTGCCGGCGTGGCGCTCCTCGCGTGTGGACCCAATGATTGCGCTGCGTAACGAATAGGCTGGGCATATCCCAACGCTGATCGCTGTTGGAAGTTTGTTGATCGCAGGCGTACAGTGCCGATCATGAATACATGGTTGAAAGTAAAGACTTTTCTTGCGTTGTATGTCCTGGTTTTTGGCCTTGGGTTAATGTTCGGCCATTCGGATGTGAACTCAATGGTTGGTGCGTTGCTCGTGTCGCTCGGCCTCAGGTTCCTGATTCCTTTCGCCGTGGCATTCGCTCTAGCGCTGCGCCAGATCTGAGTATCGACCAAGATTCAACCTCGCGCGCCCATCGCAAAATCTTTGTCTGCAGATCCGCTGGTCCACACTCCGAGGCTCCGGCGCCCAGATTCGACTGATAAGATTTTTCTGTGCCCGTTGACGGACTGAACCATCTTTTCGAAAACAATCGCCGCTGGGTGGCGCAGATGAACGCCCGAGACCCTGGATTTTTCCAAAGGCTTTCCCGCCAGCAGACGCCGAACTATTTATGGATCGGCTGCGCGGACAGTCGCGTCCCCGCCAACGAGATCGTCGGACTATTGCCGGGCGAGCTTTTCGTGCACCGCAACGTTTCCAACGTGGTTGCGCCTGAAGATTGGAATTGTCTTTCCGTGATTCAGTTTGGGGTGGACGTCTTGAAGGTTCGACACATCATTGTTTGCGGTCATTTCGGATGCGGCGGAGTGCAAGCGGCTCTGGAAGATCGCAAGCTCGGCTTGAGCGATAAGTGGTTGCAGCATGTACGCGACGTGCGAGACAAACATTGGGACCAACTGGGCGCGCTCGAGAAGAGCGATCGCTTCAATCGACTGTGTGAACTGAATGTTGTCGAGCAGGTGTTCAACGTGGCCCAAACCAGCGTCGTGCGCGACGCCTGGTCGCGACAGCAGGAGGTCAGCATTCACGGATGGATTTACGCCATCGAAAACGGCCTCCTGCGCGACCTGCGCATTTCCGTAACCAGGCCAGGGGAGGCATCGCAGCAATACCAGTCGGCGGTAAAGAACCTGGCCTTCCCGAAAGAGGACGTAAGTGTCGAAAACACTTAATGAAGAACGCCCAAAAGCGACTACGAATTTACGCCTTTAGTGACCTTGGTACTCTCCCTTTCGATATCCCACTGAAGTAGCATGAGGGCCGGGTCGAAGCAAAGTTCGTTGAGCGCTTCCACCCCTCGGCAAAATGCTGGATGTCGCTCAAATACCGAGACTCCTGATCGTTCAAAAAGACGCTGAACACGTCTATGGCGTGTGCTCGCTCTGCGCACACCGCCTGCACGCCTTCATACGCAACACTGAACAGCGAGCCATGCTGCTATTGAATCGTGGCTTCAAGTTCCATTGCCGCAGGAGACATGCAATGCTTGTTCCGGTCCCAACCAAGGTTTCCACGCCCCGACGCAGCACGCGCATTCCAACCGACATACTCATCGAGTTGCACGACGAACGCTTTGCCTATGCGGGACAGGCCATCACCGCCAACCTGCATGGAGCGCTCATCAGGATTGCTGCCCCGCTGAAGCTTGGTGACCGAGTCACCATTCATGTCCAATCTGCGGGCAAGGCCGCCGAGGCCGTCATTGTGTTTGCCGACAAAGAGCAGTCACAATTCGGCCTGGAGCTTGAGAGTCCCGAAAATATATGGGGTGTGGATATGCCACCCTCCGACTGGGTACCGTCCTAGTCCCGATGAAATTCGGACCCAACTCAGACTGGCCGGCGACTGAAAAAATTGAGCTTTTCTGAGACAATCAACATCAAACCACCGTTCATCTTGTTTCTTCAGGATCGTGCGCGATGTCACGTTCGGATGGAAAGCTCTCTGTCATCAAGGTCAATCCACGCCATGCAAAGCTCATCGAATCCTATTGTCCTGCGTGCGGACTTCTCATCGCGGCCAGCCCTCGCCCCAGAGTGCTGCGAATTCTCGAACGCATTCATGCTTGTCCGGTTTATTTTCAGTACCCAAAACGCGCCTGAAGACGCACTCCATAAGTAATCATAAAAGTCGTTACCAAGACTTCCCTTCTGACTTTACGACAGACTAAAATGAACAGCCGAAGTCACAAAGGTGACATCTCACTCCAACCAGGGAGTGAGGCATCAATAAGGGTTGGAGGGTTCAACTTGCAGAGCGGACGCCAAGCCACGGCCAAAGAGCATGCCCTGCGGACCGGATGCTCGGTCCCCGACAGCGGCATTTATCGCGTCTTGCACTCCCAACACCGGCTTCCCAGCGAAGTCACGCTAATCAAGGATCAAACATTCCCGCGCTGCTCCAAATGCTCGGAACCTGTCTATTTCGCCTTGGAGCGCTCCGCGCCCGAGGTCGGAAGCAGTCCCACCGGCTTCAACGTCATGCTCTACGAACTTCCCGAAGTCGCGGAGCAAGAGGACGAATTCCTGGCGGGATGATCGGCTCGGTTTCCCTAAGATTTCTTAGCCAGACTTTCCAGAGCAATTCCCGATTTGGTGTATCCCGGTTTGTTGTGGGAGCCTCTGACTTTCCATCGGGGAAGCTCCCCCCGCACTGCGGGACCAGCGCGGAGGGGACATACTCCTGAAGACTGGGTTCAAGCTCGGGCGGTGTGACCCGACCGGCGCTTAACAGGCTACGGAAGAATTCTCGTTGAGAATATAACCGCAGTTCTCAAGCCATGCGTCGAGGGCCGGAGGCCCGATTGCGAAACGTCAGCCCACGGCGGAGAGCCGCAGGCTTGGAGCCGTGGGTGCCGAAATGAAACGTGAGAGCGCCAGCGGCGCGGAACCAAACTCGCGCCAAAGCACAAGTTTAGTGCCGCGCCTACGGCGCTCCGTCATGCTTGAAACATACCCACGGCTTCGGCCCTAAACGGCCTGCGCCGTGGGCTTACGTTTGGCGATCGGGCCTACGGCCCTGAAATCTTGGCTTGCGGCATCGGTTAGGCTTTCCCGGAACCCATTTTTCCGCAGTTCGAAGCCAGACACTAGACCGAATTGTCTTTTCAGGCGCGGATGCGAGGTTCTCACGAGACAAAAGACTTCGTGGGAACCTTTGCATGTTGAAGAAGGCTCTGGAGCCGAAATAGGTTTTTTTTATTCGTCCCTTCTACGCCGACGCTTTGCCTTCACTCGCGCCTGAATCTGCGGACCGACGAACCACATAGGCGATGCCTATTTCCACAACAAAGAAAGAGAGAAGCCGCCGATTTGCGGCAGCAACGGAAAAAGTCTTGCGCTTCAGCTCTGCTTATCTTCATCTCTAGTAATATCGGTAAGTCTTCATGACGGCCTCTGCCCTGCCAACACTTCGATGAACCAGCCCAACCAAAGTCGCAGGAGATGAATGAACGGAATGAGATGGTCAGAAAAGTAGTGCGCGGATTTTAACCCGGTCTGAAGTAGTCACAAATCTTCGAAGCCATCAATCGCGAAACCAGTCAACTCCAACGCCCACCCACAGACATCAAAGGAGAATCTCAATGCCATACGTGAACGTCGGTAAAGAAAACTCCGCCAACATCGATCTCTACTACGAGGACCACGGTTCCGGCCAACCAGTCGTCCTCATCCACGGATATCCCCTGAGCGGCGCTTCCTGGGAAAAGCAAACCGCGGCGCTTCTAGAGTCCGGTCGTCGTGTCATCACTTATGACCGCCGAGGATTCGGCAAGTCCAGCCAGCCCACAACCGGCTACAACTACGACACCTTCGCCGAAGATCTGCGCAAACTGGTGAGCCATCTCGAGCTGCGCGACTTCGCGCTCGTCGGCTTCTCGATGGGCGGCGGCGAAGTGGCGCGCTACCTGGGCAGATACGGATCGAAGGGCGTGAGCAAAGCCGTAATCGTCTCCGGGGTCCCGCCATTCCTGCTCAAGACCTCCGACAACCCGGAGGGCGTGGACGGCAGCGTGTTCAAAGGAATCGAGAAGGCTGTAACCGCCGACCGTTATGCGTTCTTCACCGAATTCTTCAAGAACTTCTACAACACCGATGTTCTCATGGGGAAGCGCGTGAGCGAACAAGTAGTCCAGGCAAGCTGGAACATCGCCGCCGGCGCTTCGCCCACGGCCAGTCTGGCTTGCGTCGCGACCTGGCATGAGGACTTCCGCAACGACGTAGCGCGCATCGATGTTCCCACTTTGGTCCTCCACGGCGACAACGACCGCATTCTGCCGATCGCAGCCTCGGGCCAACGGACTGCCAAGCTGATCAAGGGAGCCCGCCTGGTAACAATAAAGGACGGCCCGCACTGCATCACCTGGACCCACGCCGAGGAAGTGAACGCCGAACTGGTGAACTTCCTGAGCAAAGGAGCGGCCAAGCAGGTCGCATCAGGATCACAGAAAGACGCGGTTGCCTAACCAAAGCACCACTTAACAAAAGGGTGCCGTCACAAAGCGGCACCCCGTTTTTCTTCCGTGCTGATCCGTCGCACTCGGACAGTGCTGGAGCCAGGGTCCCCGGCGCTGCCGCTGTTGTGGCCGCTGGGGCGGAGGAGGGGCGGCAGAATTCTCCACCCAAACCGTAATTAGGGCCGGAGGCCCCTTTTGCTAAACGTCAGCCCATGGCGCAAGCCGTGGGCAGGTCGAAGGAGATTCGAGCGCTGTAACCGGGGGTCCCCGGCGGACGCCGATGTTGTGGCCGTTGGGGTGGAGGAGGCGCGGCGCCAAAACGTTTAACCGAATACATATTTCGCATCGTATCCACGCTCGCCTTCTTCAATATGGTGGTCACAAACTCTTCCTCGAACGTGGTTTCTTGTGATGCTCCTTTCTGATTGCGGATGTATGCCTTTACACCACCGCCAATTTGGTGCCGCGCCTCCGGCGCTCGATTTCGCGAACTCCAAACCCACGGCTTCCACCGTGGGCTGACGTTTAGCATTCGGGCCTCCGGCCCTGTCCAGATCGCGCCGAGTTTCCCGCTGGGGCGGAGGAGGGGCAAAACTCAGAAAAGTTGTCTTACGTATAGTGAGGCGTTACACTATACGTAATGATCAGGAGCTTCCGGCACAAGGGTGTCGAGCAGTTCTTCAGGACGGGTTCTAAGCGGGGCATTCAAGCCAAACATGCGGAGCGATTGCGCAAGCAGCTCTTTGCCCTGGACAATGCCAAGTCTGCGCGCGACATGAATGCTCCGGGCTGGAGACTGCATTCCTTGCATGGCGATCTGAAAGATCATTGGGCGATAGACGTCGGCGGGAATTGGCGCCTCACCTTCAGTTTCGCGGGCGAAGACGCCGTGCTGGTGGACTACCAGGATTATCACTAAAGGAGTTTGGTTATGCGCATGCACAATCCGCCCCATCCAGGAAGTGTATTGCGAGACTATCTCGGATCTACGTCGGTCACCGACGCAGCCAGGCACTTGGGCGTCACGCGAGTAGCGTTGTCTCGCGTCTTGAACGGCTCCGCGGGAATCTCCGCCGAAATGGCATTGCGTCTCTCCCAGGCTCTTGGCACCAGTCCTGAGCTGTGGACGGGAATGCAATCCCAATATGACCTGTGGCGTGCCGCGCGGCATCGCCGCAAAAAGATTCCGCGGCTCGTCGTTCGCACAGCCAGCTAGCTGTGGCGAGGTTGAAACAGATTTCTTGAAACGCTTCTTCTTGAAACGCTTTTCTTGAAACGCTTCTTCTTGAAACGCTTCTTCTTGAAACGCTTCTTCTCGAAACGCTTCTTCTTGAAACGCCTTTTCTTGAAACGCCTTTCCTTGAAACGGCCTTATTGAAACGCTCCTCTTCCCAAGCCGGAAGCCGGCGGCCGGTAACTGATAGCCTGTGGTCGCCTCCATGCAACGCCCGCCGAACATCGAAACCGAACGCCTGATCCTGGTCGTGCTCTTGCCGGAGGACATCGAAGCGCTCATCGCCGGCGAACTGGAACGCGCCGCGCGCCTGACCGGCTACGCCTTCACGCCCGATCCCGAACTGGGAGATCTGGGATGGCATCTCAGCGCATTGCGGCGTGACAGCCGCCATCTCCCGTGGCGCATGCGGGTGATCGTCGAAAGGTCGTCGAGTACCGTTGTGGGATCGATCAACCTGAAGGGTCCGCCGACTTCCGAGGGCGATGTGGAGATCGGCTGGGGCTTGATCGATACCGCGCGCAACAAGGGATACGCCACCGAAGCCGCCGCTGCAGTGATCGACTGGGCTCTTCAGCAACCCGGTGTAAATTTGGTCAGCGCCACCGTGCCCGACGATAACCATCCCTCACAGCGCGTAGCCGCAAAACTCGGGCTAATTCGCACCAGCGAAACGCGCCGCAACTTGCCGCTATGGAGCCGCGAGCGATAACTCGCCCGGGAAAAGAAAACCGCGCCCATAAGAAACAATCGCGCGGTTCAGGAGCCTGTCGGAGATGGATTTTCTTCAATGAAAACTCAACAGCTTGCAGATAATCCTTTGTCTGTAAGTTATTGATTCCTGGTTCGGGAATGTTTTTCTCCGACAGGCTCTCAGGCTGTCCCCTGTTGGCCTGCGCGTACTTAAAGTTCTGCTCTATATAGAACAGTGTTACTATCTCTCCGCGCTTACTCGCAACAATTGACTTATCACGAGCCTCACGTTCAAGCCGATTACATTCGGCAAAGCCTTTCGCACGACAAGCGGCCTATTGGTGTTTTTATAGGGGCCGGCTGCCCTCTTGGCGTGAGGGTTACACGCAGCGGTCGTGATGAACCTCTTATTCCTGACATTGCAGGCATGACCGTGCATGTGGACCGCGTTCTCAGATCATCTGCACATAAAAATATCTACGAACTTGTGCAGAAGCATTTCAGTGACGATGGCCTGCCCGTCCCAAACGTGGAGCAGTTGCTGAGCCATGTGCGGTTCTTGAAGCAAGTCGCAGGCAAAGATAAGGCGCGGAATATCTCGGCTGTCGATGCCGAAACTCTCGATGCCACTATTTGCAACGAGCTAGCGAAAATGGCTGACCAGAGACTTCCTTCACTCGAAACGCCATATCATAAACTTGCGGCTTGGACAGGCGCTATAAACAGAAGCTTTCCGGTTGAGATCTTCACGACTAATTATGATTTGCTCATCGAAGAGGCCCTCGAATCGAACAGGGTACCGTACTTTGACGGGTTCATAGGCGCCAAAGATAGTTTCCTTGATTTGCAGGCAATGGAGGGGGACGTACTGCCTCCACGCTGGGCACGCCTATGGAAGATTCATGGATCACTGACTTGGAGCGAAGACCCGAGCGGTAACGTCCATCGCGGAGGTACAAGCGGCAGTAGACGCCTAATCTATCCTTCGCACCTGAAGTACGATGAGAGTAGGCGGATGCCCTATTTAGCCATGCTGGATAGGTTGCGCGGGTTTGTCCGTCAGCCCGCTAGTGTTCTCATTGTGTCCGGCTACTCTTTTTCGGACGATCATCTCAATGAAATTATCGTTCAAGGGCTTCAGGGGAACGCCACTGCAGCGGCTTTCGCCCTTATGTACGGTACATTGGATAACTATCCTAGCCTGATTCAGTTGGCTCAGAACCGCGCGAATTTGAGCGTCCTCGGGGCCGACAAGGCTGTAATTGGAACGAGACTCGCCGAATGGACGCGAGGTAGGCCCGCGACCCATTGCCAAACCTCGTCTGCCATTGAATGGATCGACGATCCGGATCAACCTGGGACCAAGAAGGCTCTTTTCATGCTGGTCGATTTCAGGGTGCTTGCTGCGTTTGCTGCAGACCTAGTCGGGGAACAACAGAGGAAAGCTTAGTAGATGAATACTGCCACACTCCTTGGAACCGTGCAGGACGTGAGGGGCGGCACTGTCAGCATTTCGCTCGAGGCACAGACCGTTTCGGGCTTAGCTTTCATCGAAGGTCATGGATACAGGCTTGGTCAGGTTGGAAGCTTCGTTCGAATTCCCATGGGTTATGTCGATCTTTTTGGAATAGTGTCCCAAGTGGGAGCAGGTGCTGCGCCGGCGCGTGTGGCAGATGCCACTCCTTATGGATTTCGATGGATGACGGTACAGCTCATCGGCGAGGGGCAGCGAGGCCGCGAGTTCCAACGAGGCATCTCACAATATCCAACGGTCGGCGACCAAGTGCACTTGGTCACAGAAGCAGATCTCGAAAGAATCTACGGGCGCGCAGATCTGCCCCAGTTTGTTACGGTTGGATGCCTTGCAAGCGCAGAGTCGGTCCCGGCGCTGATAGATCTCAACAAGTTGCTTACGAGACACAGCGCAATAGTCGGAGCCACAGGCACGGGAAAGTCAACCACGGTTGCTAGCCTCTTGCGAACGCTCTCGAACCCCTCTCGTTATCCATCAGCCCGAATTCTGGTTTTTGACATCCATGGGGAGTATGCGCGAACGGTAAAAGACCGAGCGATGATTTTCCGCATCGGGTCGCGACCAGAAGAGAATCAACGCCCCCTGTTTATTCCCTACTGGGCGCTGACATTCGATGAACTTATTCCCGTCGCCTTCGGTGCCTTAGACGATTCCAGCAGGGCAGCTGTTCTTGAACTGATTAGTGAACTCAAGCAACAGTCGATTGCAGGGGTTCCCAGAGCAGGCGTTACCGCGGACACGCTAACCGTAGATACGCCGGTACCATTCAGTATTCACCAGCTATGGTTCCATTTCTATAGGAAGATGCATGCAACTCATACAGTTGCTGGTGGCCAAAGTGAACAAACGGAAGCTTTGCTGGAGGATGCGGCCGGACAACCCGTTCAAAGAGGCGACGCGGTGCGGGGCATTCCGCCTCGTTACAAACCGCAGTCCCAAGCGGCAGGCGCCACAAAAATCTTTCTGAGCCAAGCGCCGTATAACTTTCGCCGCCAGTTGGACCATCTTCAGTCGCGTCTACGCGATCCTCGATTAGATTTTCTCTTTAACCCTGGAGAATGGTTACCAGGCCTGGACGGCGCAGTGCAGAAAGATCTCGACGTCTTGCTGAAAGAGTGGATCGGAGGGCCACACACCGTAGCTATTCTCGATCTCTCCGGCATACCAATTTCGATACTGAATAACCTAATTGGGGCACTTCTGAGAATTGTGTACGATGCGCTTTTTTGGGCCCGCAACACAACTGAAGGCGGGCGAGAGCGTCCTCTCCTGGTCGTCCTGGAAGAAGCACATACGTATTTGGGTCGTGACGATTTAGGCGCTGCTGCAACAGCAGTAAGACGAATTGTTAAAGAAGGCAGAAAATATGGCGTTGGCGCTATGGTTGTTAGTCAGCGACCAGCCGAAATTGACTCCACAATCCTTTCCCAATGTGGAACCATGATTTCCCTTCGCCTATCCAACACGGCTGATCGTGCTCATATTACGGGGGCTGTTACCGACAACCTTGAGGGGCTGTTGAGCATGCTTCCAGTGTTGAGGACTGGCGAGGCAATAATTGTCGGTGAGGCCGTACACCTTCCAGTAAGAACACTCATTTCGGCGCCGCCTCCAGCCATGCGCCCGGACAGCGTTGATCCGCTGGTGTTCAACCCAACCGAAGAAAGCGGCTGGAATCGTGAACCAATAGAAGCTGATTATTCGGATGTTGTAACTATATGGAGAAAGCAAGACCCCAACTACGAACCTGAACACTGAGGATTGTTTATGGAGCATACTCCAATCGCATCATCGACTATAAGTAGTGCAGGATACGATCGGGAGACGATGACGATGGAAGTATTGTTTGTGAACGGCACGAAATACGAGTACTTTGATGTTCCTGAGCACATCTTCCAAGCGTTGCTTTCAGCTCCTTCAGCCGGAGCATATTTGAATTCCAACATTAGGAATACATACCGTTACGCTAAGTGCTGACCGCTGCCTTCGCTGATTTAGCCAAAAGGCGACAGCTTGATCTTAGGCGCGGTACTAGGTTCGTCGCAGTTTTTCGTGGAATACACGGTATGCACGAACGGCTCATGAGACGCGGAATCATAACACCGAGAGTTTAGTGCCGCTCCTACTCCACCCCAACGGCCGCAAGACCGGCGTCCGTCGGGGACCCAGGCTACGGCTATGCGGGTTTTGGAGTCGTACGGGCGGCTCAATCGCCGTGGGCTCACGTTTGGCCACGCGCGCCTCCGGCGCTCTGTGAATACACGTCCTAAATTCCGTGATTCGGCGAAGACCGGAATCGGCCACATGCCCTAAGGCCTGGAGGGCCGATTGCTAAACGTGAGCCCACAGCGGATTAGCTGTGGGTTGGCTGAGAACGATGATCGAGCGCCGTAGGCGCGGCACTCTCGCTGGCGGAAACGTCGTGGGTTTGGTGCCGCGCCTACGGCGCTCAATCGTGGCGTTCGTCCACGTACCTACGGCTCGGTCGCCGTGGGCTTACGTTTCGTGCCGCGCCTCCGGCGCTCTCGGCCCCGTTCGTCCACGTACCCACGGCTCGGTCGCCGTGGGCTCACGTTTGGCATCCGGGCCTCCGGCCCTCGCTGTGCGACTGTCAACTAGCCAAACACGTATTTCGGATCGTAATCCACACCCGCCTTTTTCAACATCGCCACAAACTCTTCCTCGAACGTCCGCTTCTTGTGGTGCTCCTTCTGATTGCGGATGTACGCCTTTACCTGATCGACGTGCGATGCGGAAACGGCGAATGCGCCGTATCCTCTTTGCCACTCGAATTCGATTCCCTGTTGACCCATGAACCTCGACGAATTTGCCTTGAGAGCATTGATCGCGTCGGCAAGCGATTTCGTTGCCGGCAGCAGAATCAATAGATGGCTGTGGTTAGGCATACCGCCGGCGGCGATCAATGGAATTCCCTGTTCACGCGCTACCTCGGCGACAAAAGAATAAAGACGTGGCTCAAATTTCGACGAAATCAGGTTCTCGCGGTTTTTCGTGGAATACACGATGTGCAGGTGATTGTTGGCGTAGGAATGGCTCATGGCGGCGGAATCATACCATCCGGGGGTTCGTGTCGTGGAGTTGGTTTGGTACCGCGCCTCCGGCGCTCGTGTGCATTCGCATACCTCACCCACGGCTCCCGCCGTGGGCTCACGTTTCGTGCCGCGCTTCCGGCGCTTGAACACCCGGGCGAGGCGGCCGGTTCCACGGACCTGTTCAAGAACGGGAAAGGACGCGGCGGCGGTTCCACCAGATTAGCGGGCCGGTGATGGCCAAGACTGGCAGCATGAGGCTGAAGAATGCGGCCAGGATGCGTGTGGGCAGGTTGAGGATGTCGCCGGTATGGATCTCGCGGTTCCACATCTGCGCGTATTTCATTGGCGACGACATCTCTCGCGAGCTTTGCACGCGGAGTACTCTCCCGGTATAGGCGTCGATGGTCATTCGTGTGCGCCCCAGAGGCGTGCGATCTTCGGGAAATTTGAGCGCTAGCGACGCCGGCTGTTTTGGTCGGGAAGGCATTTGCAGAAAGACTACTTTTGCGTCCGGCAGCGTGTTGCGTGCGATCTCAACCAGACGGTCGGCT
>Ga0207070_1045_pt2 | contig 24821 bp, 20 predicted proteins | sample Alteio_BWMinHeat_92_FD_153591 | JGI IMG/M metagenome (GOLD analysis project Ga0207070, IMG submission 153591) | Enriched cells from forest soil in Barre Woods Harvard Forest LTER site, Petersham, Massachusetts, United States -... | ecosystem: Environmental > Terrestrial > Soil > Temperate forest >...
CTCGTGCTTCCCCGGCCTCGCAATTTCATCGACATGCTCATGGAATCACGCACGGATACTCGAATTCCGAGCTTACAAAACATATCGGCGATCAAACTAGCGCCGGATGTGCAAAAGCACCTTCGTTCCCTGGACGGCTTCCTGCAACTCCAAAGCGACCCGGTATGGGCAATCCTCCCCGCTCGCGTGGAAGTGAGATGACGGGCCGATCGACGACCGGCGAGTCCATAAAACCGCGCGAAATGAGTGGTCGGCGGATTTCGCGCCGGCTCTGAAAATGTTCTATACTTCTTGAGACTCGCCCCCATCTTCAATGTTGCAGCATGGACTTATGTTGATCGCATAAACTCGCGCGATTTTCTCGGTCGGTTCATACTCGCCGATGCTTCCTCAAGAACTGGCGAAATTGGAGGTTCGTTTTCTTTAGGAGACAGGAATGACTACACAAGCCGTGGAAACGGATCTGCCCTCGGTTATCATTCGTCACCAGGCCACGGTGGGGAAATCAAAGGCCCACATCTACCTGGACCGACTCGCGTCTATGGCACATCCGCAGGGCGGCTGGAGCTACGCTCCCAATCTATTGCCGCATCCCGAACCTACCTGCTTGGCGCTCCTGGCCCTTTCTTTGGACGTGGATTCTTACGTGGACGCAATCCGAGGCGGGTGGGAATTCCTGGATCGGTGTCAGACTTCGAATGGCAGCTACACGGCGCCGGGAAGTCGAGAGGAAGCGATCTGGCCGACCGCCCTCGTCCTTTTTACTCGGGCATGTTTGGGGTTTGGGCCGGCGGAATTGAGTCCGCTGGTGGCCCGATCACTTAGCCTTTATAGCCGAATTCCGCGCGATCCAACAAAGACCGGGCTGACCGATATGGATCTAACGTTGCCCGGCTGGACATGGGTCACCGATGACTATGCCTGGGTCGAGCCGACGGCTTGGGCGTGCCTGGCGTTGCGCCGCGCGGGTCAGGGAGCTCATCCCCGTGTGATGCAGGGTCAAGAAGTGTTGCTCGACCGAAGCTCCGAAGAGGGAGGCACGAATCATGCGGGCCGACGGCTCTTCGGGCAGCCAGCCCGATCTTTGGTGGAGCCGACCGCCATGGCCCTTTTGGCGTTGCAGGGTCGAGGGCAACACGGGAGAGTTCAGTCGGCCGGCCGGTATTTGATTCAAATCAGTGATCACTGCAACGATGTGCGCGATCTCTGTTGGACCAAGTTGGCCTTGGACGCTTACCGCGGACAAGCGCTGAATTCTGCAACCGGCTTCGATTACATGCCGGATGCACTGGCGGCGCGCATCGAGTCGGCATATCAGGCTCGCGCGGAAGCCTGTTGGTGCTCACCTTCTCCCGCCCTTGAGGCGCTCGTAGCTCTGGCCTTGAGCACCGAGCGAACCAACTATTTTCGCATGGCGGAGACGGAAATCACCGAGCCGTTGGTGGAAGCAGCGCCGCCGCCGCGCTATCGCTCCTGGCCGGGGCTGGTTCAATCATTCTTGCGCACCATCGGCGTCGAGGCGACCGGCTTTTTCCGGCAGACCGCGACGACGTCCTCGGTCCACGCTTCTCTCGTTCAGGAATACGGGACCAAGATCGCTGTCTACATGGAAAGGCAATATGAGAATTTTTGTAATCAAGTGCCGCTCAAAGGCCGCCGAGTTGTGATCAAGGTTAATCTCGCTGATTTTCAAGCGAATCGGGCGATCCACACGCATCCAATGGTAGTGGCCTCCGTTCTAGAGTTGTGTCGCAAATGGAAGGTGGCCGATGTGGTGGTGGCCGAGGGATCGGGATTTCTGCGCAATACCGAGCAATTGGTGGCCGCAAGCGGTTTAGGCGATGTGCTGAACCATTTTCGAGTGCCCTTCGTCGATCTCAATCATGATGAGCCGATCAAAGTCGCCAACAAGGGACGCTTATCGGGCTTGGATCACCTTTATCTCGCTCGAACCGTGGCCAGCGCCGACGTGCTCATATCCGTGGCCAAGCTCAAGACTCACGGATCCCTGGGGGCAACCTTGTCATTGCCCAACATGTTGGGGGCGTTGCCCGGCACATGTTACGGCTGGCCGAAGAATGAGCTGCATGGACGCGGGATTGAAAATTGCGTGGTCGACGCCGCGGCCACCCGCTTACCCGATCTATCTATTGTGGACGGGATTGAAGCGATGGTCGGCGACGGGCCGTTGAACGGAACCACCCAAAAGCTCGGCGCTCTGGTGTTCGGCGGCGATCCGGTGGCTGTCGATGCCACGTGTTTTCGCCTGATCAATTTGAATCCTGAGGCGCCGACGGGCTACTTGGCTTTGGCGCATAGCAAGAATCTCGGTTTGCTCAAGGAATCTGAAATCCGGCAAGTTGGCGAGCCGATTACCGCTTTTCAAGGGCTTAAGTCGTCCGGGGCCGCTACAACAACCTCTTGAGAGTCCTGGCCAACCTGACAATTTCTCAGACTCATTAAGTACCTACTCAGCGACGCAGCGTGGCCAGGTCGCCGCCGCGCCATCATCATCGTTCGCCGGAAAATTCAATCGGCGCGGAGGCTTCTTATTTGGTAAAGTGCTTTCTGGTGTTTCGATCTAAAAAGTGAGGTGCGCCTCGATGCCTCAGCCGCTCTTTGTCTGTCACGCCAATTGTTGCAGGTCGGTCCTCGCTCAGTATTTGTATGAGAGTCTGAACCCGGGAACTTTCGCCTTGTCGGCGGGGGTGGAGATCGGCGACGCCATCAACCAAAATGCTCTCTTGATGCTGCAACAGTGGGGCATTGACGCCAGCAATCATGAGCCATGTCAGATCACCCGTTCGCTTTGTGACCGGGCCGACGCCATCTTTGCCATGGGTCCGAAATACTTGCGATTAATCTTCAAGACTTTTGGCGAAAAGCTGGCTGGGAAATCCTATCTGTTCGCCGATCCGTTCAAATTACCGAAGTCGTTTGCGAACGGGGAATACCTCGTCCGCGATCCCTCCTTCGATCATCTGCCCATCGCGGATCTCATCAAGGAGTTTTCCTGGTTCCGAGAGCGGGTGGTGGATATTCACGAAGGGCTGAACGGTGGGGGGAAGAAGCTGGTGCCGGCGACGGAATATTTAGAGCTGCTGGAAACGGGATGATTACCGGGGAAAACAAGCCCACGGACGGCTGTCCGTGGGCTTTGCCCTCTTCCGAATGGAGGCGGCGGGAATCGAACCCGCGTCCCGAGGCACTTCAGCGCCGGCATCTACGTGTGTAGCTAATCATTTTCGAACGGCCTCGGCCTTGCGGCCTTGCCATTCTGTTCGCCTCATCCAGTCCCGATTAGCAAGGCCCGGGTGAGACTATCCGGCCGTGAGATTTAGCGGTCGCCGCCTCCGGGACGGCCGACTCCGAAGAGCCGACCTCGAGCGACCACGAGCCTGACTTAGCGACCAAGCCGAAACCTCTCAGGCGAAGCTTCCGGACCTGGGGCTGCCTTTAATTAGGCAGCCATTGCGAACTGCGGTTCAGCAGTTAAAGTGTGATCAGATTTTTACGTGGCCTTCTGATCAACCACGACACGCCGCACAGCACCTCACTTTACCCGGTCGAAACCAGATCGCCCCCCTTCTTACTAGAGGTACGTGATGAAGCACTACTCGACACTTAAATTATATCGGTAAAATGCCGCTCAAAACAAATCGTGTTCCGATTTATCGGTTCGTGATCGGAAAGCGAACGCGAAACGATAAGTCCAATCATTCCTATTTGTCGGGGAGATTCAGTTTGGGGTTATCCGGTTCCGGTGTGTAATCGACGGTGACCGGCTGATGCGGTCGAGGCTGTTCAATCGGTGCTTCGGGCTTCGGCATCACTTCGGCGCCGGCTTGATTCAACCCCGCTTGTCGACCTGAAAATCTCGTGAAGCAATATCGGCCGACAGATTGAAAGAAGACGCGGAATCGCCCGGGATTCCGAGCCGAGACTGGTTGGGCTTGTGGCAAGCGAAAGCCAACATCACCCCGGTCTCCCAGGAAAGCCGCCATCACCTCCGGTTTGCTCAACACGATCAGGGCCCAAATCCCAAAAGGCAGTCCCAGAATCCAGCCGGGAGACCATGGGATTAACGCCAAGGCGGACGCCATGACTGCCATCAAATACGACCGAAGCCTAAACATCCGCACGGCCGCCACAAGCACAAAGCCTGCTCCGAGTGCCACGGGCAATGCCAAAAGCGACACAAACTTGTCGCCACTTGACTCCTGGATGTTAACGACTCCAAAGACGACGGAGGTGATCAGAGCCATCAGACCGGTTAAGAACAAGCCGACAAATGGGCCAACAAGTTGCCCGCGAATGCTTTTGAAGTCGGAAGGCTCTATGCGTCGCAAATCCTTCTCGCTCCACGGTGAGCGTGGCGTCGGCGTCGGCCGCACGATGCTATCCACCAATTTTTTGGGCGGCATCCTTGTCGCTTTTATGGACCAGGAGCCGGCCCCGACCATGTTTGCCTTCTGGCAAGCCGGCCAGGCTGTTCGGATGCGTGGGTTTGATGACGATTTCCGTCGGTCCACCGGCCTTCATCCATTTGGGTAACTCGGGAATGCCCGGCCATTTTTCGGTCTGGCAGCAGATCGAATTAATCTCCGAGAGGGGGATGCGAGTCTCCCGGAGCTGGGATTTCCAAGGTCCAAAATGTTTTTTGTACTCCACGATCAGAGAATTATCGTCGCGATAGATTTCGCCCCTGGCCTCCGCGTTCCACCAGGTCACATGAGGGATGGTGAACCGAACGCTGGGCCAACCTCCCCCCGCGCCAGGAAGTGGAGGTGAAATGACCGGAGCGTGCCTATCTCGCGGGGAAAAAGCATGGCGGGCAAAGGCTGAATCATGGATGCTGTCTACCAATTCTTTGGCGGTTTCTCGATCTTTCTCGGGAATCAAAAGTCGACCTCGCTTCCCCTTGCTCCAGGGAAGACCCGACAGCGTCTCCGGTCGAACAGCCTTGATGACAATCTCGCCCGCTCGGCGGCGGGAGCGGCAAGAGATGGACCGCAATTCACTGAAAGGAATGCGAACTTCCTTCGACTCCGATTTCCACATGCCGTTATCGATTTGAAACTCCAGGATCAGGGAGTCCTCATTTCGATAGATCTCCCCCTTGGCTTTCCCTCCGTGCCAGGAAATGTTCGGGATAATGAATCGGGCCGTAGGCCAATTAGGGCGGACCGGCGGGGAACCGATGGACTCCATCCGCCGGAAGACTTCACCCGCCCGCTGTCCAAAGGCCTCGAAGAATCCGGGCGGAACAAACCCTTGGGGAGCCGCATTGGCGGGACTCGGTTCTCCTGACTTCACGGCATCCACGTCCTTCTTTAGGTCGGCGGCGTCTTGATAGCGGTGTTCCGGCTCTCGTGAAAGGGCTCGCAAGACAATGTTATCCAGTCGGCTATCGACTCGAGCCTTGTGGGAAGGCGGCGCGAAGCGACCGACCGGCAGCTCTCCCGTCAGCATCTCATAAAAAACCACGCCCAAGGAATAAAGGTCGGCCCGATGGTCCACAGTGTGCGTCCGCTTCATTTGCTCTGGCGCCATGTAATAGAGCGTCCCCATCACCTCATGCGTGCCGGTCAGCGTGAGATAAGCCGGCGACAAACCGACGATTTTCGCTAGCCCGAAGTCGGCGATCTTCACCCGGCCTTTTTTGTCGAGCAGAATGTTCTCCGGTTTGATATCGCGGTGGACAACTCCTTCGTCATGGGCGTATCGCAAGGCTTCGCAGACCTGGGGGACAATTTGAAGAGCCAGGGAAGGCGTCAATTCCTCGGCCTCCATGAGCTGACGCACATTTTTCCCGTCCACGAACTCCATGCTGAAATAAAAGAGGCCGTCGCTTTCGCCGAAATCAAAGATCGTGACGATGTTGGGATGATTGAGCCGAGCCAAAGACCTCGCTTCACGGGTGAAACGCTCGGCAAAGGTCGGGTCGCGAGCCACCTCGGGCGGCAGAATCTTGAGAGCCAATAGTCGATCGAGCTTGGGTTGACGGGCCTTGTAAACCGCCCCCATGCCACCCTGCCCTACCAGCTCCAAGATCTCGAGTTGCGGAAAATGGCGCGCGAGGTCGGCTGTCGAGGGCGGTACAAAAGCCGGCGAAGGGGAACGCTGCTCACCGTTGGGCGTCTGCACCTCGGCCTGACCTTCCATGACTTGCATATACAGGCACTCGGGACATAGACCTTCCGGCGCATCGATCGAGACCAGGCCTTTGCACCGGGGGCATTGGAGTTGTTCGGCCATGACGATTCCTGTTGTAGGTGATAAGCGTTCGCATAGGTCCCATAAGACCCATAGGACTTAATAGGACTTATAGGACTCTCGCTAAACTACTTACGCAAAATGCGGCAAAGGTTACATGCCGGTTTGCGATTTCTGGGAGCGAACAGCCTTAAACAGATCGCGCAGCTCATCGTCGATTTCGTCGTTAGTGGCCACCGTTTGGGCGATCTCCTCGCGCAACAACTCTTTATATCGCTGTCGAAGGCGGTGCACGGCCACTTTGACTGCTTGCTCGGACATGCTTAGCTTTTCCGCAATTTGGGCATACGGCTCGGCCGATCCGTCGCCCGTAAGCGTATTCTTTAAGACCTCGAAGAGCTGCTGTTTGCCGGCCCCGATAAACTCTTGACGCAGAAGCCCCAAGGCCTGCTCCAGGAGAGTCAAAGCCCAGCGGCGCTCGTAAAGAATTTCCGAGGTGAGGTGGTCCGATGGCTCGCGATGATATCGGTTTTCGCCCGCTTGGAAATCAAGGGGGAGAGCTGCCCGGCCGCCGCCGCGTTTCTGGGCCTGGGCGCGATCGCGCTCCTTGCTCATGAAATGCTTGAACGCGGTCAAGAGGAATGATCGAAACTTTCCGCGATTGGGATCGGCCGCCTGAAGGTAATCCTTCTCCAAGAGCTGAGCGAAGAATTCTTGAGTCAAATCTTGAGCGTCTTCGATGCTGGCCAAACGCCGCCGGGCGTAAGCATAGAGGGGATACCAATAGAGCCGGCACAAGGTCGCCAGCGCTTCTTGAGCTTGCGGGCTCGACCCTTGCCCCACGGCCGCGACGACGCTCCAGCGCGTCGAGGCGAAACGCCAAGGCGCTTGCAAAGCGGGACTGCCGGATTGGTCGTTCGCGGCCATCGCCGAGACACCCTTCAGGGAGCGCTGAACTCATCATTATAGCGATGTCTCGAATTTGATTTCTGAACGATTCATTACTTTCCGAAATTCATGTAATCATCCAGCGTTGGTTCTGGTGTGTCGCCGGATGATGGCCGGGGAGATTGCTCGGCCATTTTTTGCATCGCGAGCGCCATCGCGATGAGCACGGGAACAGTGGTCAGAACGATGCCAACGCCGGCCCGCAGCTTTGGGTTTATCCGTCGAAAAGGTGGCAACTCGGGAAATGCAGCTAGTACCGGCGCGAAAAAGAGCAACGCCGCGTTCGTCCACGTCAGTTCGCTGAAAAAATGTCCCATTATAAGGAGGGCGAATAAACCGACCACGGCCAAACCAAGAGTATTGGCAACGCAAGATGCGTTTCTTAATGCCAGGGAAGCGGCGAGAGCTCCGACAACCCCGCCCGCCAAAGGCATGGCCAACGGACCTCCGCTGGCATACCCCGACATCATCATGATGACGGCCGTCCCGCCACAGGCGATCGCAACCGCAAGGAGCGCCGCACGTCCAAGCGGCTGCTGAATCAACCAGGCAAGCAGCAACCACACTGCCAGCAGTGATGCCGCCAAGCCGGCGAAGATCATCCATGTTTGCTGGGGCGTCCATTGCCGCGTGCCGGGACCGGCATCACCGGATACATAAGTCGTCCCATAAAGAAGAATGGGTGTAGCCGCCGCTGCAACAAGAAATCTCAAGAGCCATGCAAGGCCTGAAACGCGAAATCCCATGTTCGAAGCACGATCCTCGGATTTCGAACTTGGGATTTGGCGTTGGAGGTGGGCAAGTCTGGCCCCAATCAATGCGGCCAATATCTCGACCGCGATAACGGCTGGCAGAAGAATGAAAAGCAACCGGTCCTGGTCTTCTTGAGGCGGCCAACTGGGCCGGATGTCAAGCCACCAGCAACCGACCGCGAATCCAAGACCAACGCTCACCACTCCGCCAAGTCGAGCGCGGATCGGTCGGGGCGCCCGCCAGGGCCAGCCAAAAGCGAGCATCAACAAAGCGGACACGAGCGCAGCAACCCCGGCCGCAGGCCCTAATTGGCTTCCGACCTCCAGGCCTTGCTTGATTAATTCGTCGAAGGACACGGCATTCCTTACTTCTTCTGAACTCCTTCGAAACTGATTTCGATATGTACGTCTTCTCCCAGGGCGCTGGCGAACTGTGCTTTACCGACGCCGAAGTCCGACCGCTTGAGAATCAGCTCCGTAGAGTATCCAGTGCGCTGCACACCCTTGGGAAACTCGGCTTTTTTGCCGCCGGCCAGCGCGAACGTCACCGGTTTGGTGACTCCATGCATGGTGAGATTGCCGGTCACCTCGTAACCGTCCTTGACGGCCTTGACGCCGGTGCTTTCGAACGAGATGGCGGGAAACTGCTTGACGTTGAAGAAATCGGGGCTGCGCAAATGGTTGTCGCGCATGTTGTTGTTGGTGTCGATGCTTTCGGTGTTGATTTTCATTTCGAAGGAGCATTTGCCGGCGTCATCGGGATCGATGGAAAAGGTTCCGGCGTAGTTATTGAATCGGCCGTGGATCCAGGACAGGCCGATGTGCGAGATTTTGAAATGGACCCCGGAGTGCGCCGGGTCAATGCCATAGGTTTCCGCGGCCCAAGCGGGCATCGCGTTCCCGGCCCATAAGAGAAAGGCGCCTGCGAGAGAAAAAAGACGTCGGTTCATCTCGAACTCCTTTAGAAATGAAATTGTCCACGCCGACCCTCGGTTCGTCTTGATAGACGAACATTGTCCACATCTTATTGAATTTGGAGTTGGCGGATTGCTTCCAGGATTCAAGAAAAACCACCGAAAATTTCCAGGGCCAAACAAATAGATTGAAAATTGTGCCTTGGGTGTTCACAATTCTATGTTCTTCCCTACTTTTCTATTCGAAGGCATGGATCTTTCCTGAAAGGTGGCCCTTTGATCTGGCTGCTGCGGTACGGACTTTGGCTATTGGCGCGGATGATCCTTCCCCTGCGCTATCGGGTTACTTGCGTTGGTGAAACCAACTGGCGCGATCTTCCCCGACCCGTTCTCATCATGCCCAATCATCCGGGTTACATTGATCCGGCTATCATGCTGACTCTCTTGTGGCCAAGTCTTCGGCCAAGACCGCTGCTCTGGGAGGGAATGTTCCTGAATCCGGTTCTCTATCCTACCCTAGGACTAATGCGCGCGGTGCGAATTCCTGATTTGAGCCAAGGTGGCGATGAAGCGCGCATGCGAACCGAGCAGGCCATTGCCGAAGTGATTGCCGGACTTCGTCGGGGAGAGAATTTCTTGATCTGGCCGGCTGGGCACGCCGAACGCGACGGTCAGGAACACCTAGGCGGGGCGCGAGCCGCGTCCGATATCCTCCGAGCTGTTACGGAAGCGACGGTCATTCTGGTCCGGACGCGCGGCGTTTGGGGCAGCAGCTTCAGCTATGCTTTCACAGGATATTCGCCACGCCTCGGCCGGCGATTGCTGAAAGGCTTCGGCTTGCTCCTGGCCAACCTTATCATGTTCATGCCGCGAAGACATGTGCGCATCAGCTTCAAACGCATCCGGCGCGATCAACTTCCCGAGCTGCGTCGGGAGACGCTCAATCCTTGGCTCGAGAAGTGGTACAACCCCGACGGTCCCGAAGCACAGACCTTTGTGCCCTATCATTTCTTATTTGGGCCTCGCACGCGCGAATTCCCGCCCGCGGCATCGGCTGATGAGGAAGATCTAAGCCTCATCAAACCGGAGACCAGACAGGCGGTGGCAAACGTTCTTGCCGAAAAGCTCGGCAGGCCTTTGACCGAGGCCGAACAACAGCCTTCCACCACGCTCGACCAGCTTGGTCTCGACAGTCTAGATGGCATGGAACTGACGTCGACGTTTGCAAAACGCTTCGGCTCCTCCAACGGTCAGGTGCCGGAGAACGTGGGTCAACTTTGGGCCATGGCGGAAGGCTTGACAAAGACTGAGCCACCCAAGCCGCCTCCACCGACCTGGTTCCAGCCGCTCTCCGCTACCGGACTTGTTGAGCCGTTGGGCGACAACATTATTCATGCGTTCGTCAATCGAGCGTTGGCTCAACGGCGCGACGTGATCGTCGGCGATGATCGAGCCGGCTGTTTGACTTATGAGCGGCTGTTGGTGGGCACGCTGGTGCTGGCGAGCCGATTCGCTAAACTCCCCGCGACCAACGTGGGTTTGCTTCTGCCGGCGTCCGTGGCCGCCGATGTTTCTTTCACAGCTCTCCTGCTCGCCGGCAAACTGCCCGTGATCTTGAATTGGACGACGGGACCGGCTCACTTGGCTCACGCCGCCCAACTCATGAAGCTGACCCACGTCATCTCTTCGCGGGCCTTCATCGACCGCACGGAAATCAAAGTGAACGGCGCCCAATATCTCTATCTGGAAGATCTGAGGAAAGAAGTGGGGAGACTGGAACTGACCATGAGTCTCATGAAAGTCCGTTTTCTGCCTGGGCGAATCCGCCGTCTCCTGCCGACGATTGATCCGGGACAACCGGCGATGGTTCTCTTTACGAGCGGCTCGGAAAGAGCGCCGAAGGCTGTTCCCCTGACGCACAACAATATTCTCAGCGAGATGCGGGCAGCGGTCGCGTTCGTCGGTTTGACGCATGCGGAAGTAATCTTGGGTTTCTTGCCGCCCTTTCACAGCTTCGGAATCGCCGCCTGCATGCTGCTGCCGCTTTTGGGCGGCATGCGCGGGGTGCACCATGCCGACCCCACCGATGCGGCCGGCTTGGCCCAAAAAATCGCGACTTATCGCGTCACGATGCTCGTCGGCACGCCGACGTTCATTAGCTATATTTTCGAGCGCTCGAAGCCTGGGGACCTTGATTCGTTGCGGCTTATAGTGGTCGGGGCGGAAAAATGTCCTGCGTCACTTTACGATCGAGCCAGGAAGTTGGCGCCCAAAGCCGAGTTGCTCGAAGGGTACGGCGTGACGGAGTGCTCGCCCGTGGTGGCCGTGAATCGCCCCGGCGCCGCCCGGCCTGGGACGGTGGGTCAAGCGCTGCCGGGGGTCGAGGTGCGTGCGGTGGAGCTGGAAACCGAGCAGACGGCCCCGACCGGCAAAACCGGCATGCTGTGGGTGAGCGGCCCGACCGTCTTTCCAGGGTATCTGGGTTATGATGGCCCATCGCCATTCCGCGACTGGCAAGGGAAACGCTGGTATGTGACCGGCGATTTGGCCGAGATCGACGCCGACGGCTATATTCGCCTGGCGGGACGCCTGACCAGATTCCTCAAAGCCGGAGGCGAGATGATATCGCTGCCGGCTTTAGAAGAGCCGTTCGCAAAACGATATCCTCCCACGGAAGACGGGCCGCGCGTCGCCGTCGAGGGGATTGAGACCGAATCCGGTCGCCATATCGTCCTCTTCACCACGGAATCGCCTTCTTTGCAAGACGCCAACAAGCTTTTGCAGCAGGAAGGCTTTCGCGGAGTCATGCGGCTGGATGAGGTGAGACACGTCGATCGGCTGCCGTTATTGGGCACGGGCAAGGTCGATTACAAAATGCTCCGCGCTCAATTAACCGATAGTAAGAAGTAGGATGGACATTCCTGTCCGTCTACGAGCGATCGAGCTTCTAGACGGCCAGGAATTTCCATCCTACGCTCTTAGCGTGCTTGACTTCATGGGAAGGGTCAATAATCTTGTTTGAGTTAAGTTTCCCACCGACGGTAATCGATCTTGGCTTATCCCAAATATCTTTCCTAAGGAGAAGATTCCATGAATCGAACGATGTGGCTTGGGTTGGTTGCAGGCATTTTGTTATCGGCGGGCATGGCGCGCGCGGAGACCAAAGTGGAGCTGAAGGGCGTGCACCTCTGCTGCCCGGCTTGCGCCAAAGCGGCGGGCGATATTCTGAAAGGTGTGGACGGGGTCAAGGGCGCTTGCGACGTGAAGGCGAAGACTGTCACCATCACCGCCAAGGACGATAAGGCTGCCCAGAAGGCTTTGGACGCCCTGGCGGCGGGCGGCTTCCACGGCGACACGGGCAACGCTGACTTCACCATCAAAGAAGACAGCGGCGCGCCTCAGGGCAAAGTGAAGACGCTGACGCTGTCCGGCGCGCATAATTGCTGCGGCGCCTGTTGCAAGGCGATTAAGTCCACCGTCAAAAAAGTCAACGGAGTTTCCGACGACACTGCCAAGCCGAAAGCCACCACGTTCACCGTCAGCGGAGACTTTGACGCAGGCGAGTTGGTCAAGGCCCTGAATGCCGCCGGCTTCCACGTTAGAGTCAAGGAGTGATGAACAAATTAAGGAGCCGCGCACGAAGTATGCGGTTGAGATTCCACGTACTGCGTGCGCGACTCTTGCTCCATTATTTCGGTTTGATCCAAGAAGTGTCCTTCCCCTTGAGCATTTTGGAAGCGATGTCCGGGGCCGAGGATGCTGATTTTGCGGCCCTAGGTTGTGGAGCCTTGGTGGGACGCTCTGGATTCACATCCGGCGAGCTGTTTTTCTTCCACGCGCCGGGCGGCGGTCCCGAATCTTCCTCGTCTAAATCCAGAAGCATGTCGCCAATGGCGTCTTCATCGACCTTTCGCGGCTCCTGGGGCCGAGGCTGTTCTTGTGGTTCCTCCAAGAGCATGTCGCCCATAGATTCCTCGTCGACTTTCCGCGGCTCTTCGGGCGCGCGGGTCTCGGCAATAGGCGTCTCATCCGCAGGGGCCGACTCGGAGGCTTTTTCTTGCTCGTGGCAAACCACAAATGTCAGTGAGCCGATTTTAAGGCGATCGCCTTCGTGAAGCTCCTCTTCCTCGTCAACTCGTAGATCGTTGATGAAAGTGCCGTTGGTGCTATGGCAGTCGCGAATCGTGATCTTTTCGCCGTCGGTTCGCAGCTCGCAGTGATGGTGACTGATGAAAGAATTGGCCGTCCGAAGATGGCAGTCATCCTCTCGTCCCATGAGGAAGGGGGATTTTCGAATGGGAATGATTGTGCCTTTTTGCTTCCCTCGATCTACCACAAGAGCCCATTTCATGATAGGCCTCCAGAGGATGTGCTTGATGATTGAGCTAGGGAATACTTGTGCCCTCCTTCGTTGCAGGGACCCTTAATATCACTTTACCACGTGATAAGAACAATGGAAGAGGTTTCAAAGAGATTTCTGCGAGTTCCACCTATAGGGCGCGCGTCGTTACGAACGTCGCCTCATCTGGTGACATTAGGGTTTTGTTGCCCACGCCTTTGGCTCACGGCGTGCCCGGGCAGGGCATGGTCATGGGTAGTGGCATCCCACAAATGAGACTTTGAAAGTGAGCGATTTTCAGGGACTGGTTCCTCTCTTGGTGGCGGGATATGGCCGGAGCGGAACCACGGCATTAATGGCGCTTCTGGGGACCGATAGCCGGGTCGCGATGGGACGGGTCTATCCTTTCGAGGCGCGCCCGTTAAGTTATTCGGCCAAGACGGCACTACTCCTGTCTCGAAACGCAGCAGAGTCTCACGTCGGAGGGGAACAGTTTTTCGCCTACGAAGACTGCGCTCTCGGGGTGCCTCCGTGGCTGGCGCCGGGGTTCAAGGAGATTGCACCGGGCGACATTGGATCTCCGAGTGCCGTGGATTGGTTCCAAACTATATGGGCGTCTTTTACCGGGAAGGTTCAAAATGACACTCATCTCCCGCACCGGTCGTCTCAACCCTCGCTCCAGTGGTATGCGGAAAAAGTCGCCGCTTGGGCGCCGGCTTTCGTCCGGTCACATTTGCCGGCTCGCACGCTATATCTCTTTCGAGATCCGCGCGATATGTACTTGTCGGCCAATGCCATTATGCGGCAACGAAACTACTTCAGCTTTGGACGAGGACCCCAAGATTCGGATCTCGACCATGCCCGCAATCTGGCCTACGAATTTCTTTTGTATTTCGAGAATTACCGAGCGGACAAGCAAAGGGAAGACTGTCTGCTCATTCAGTATGCCGACCTCGTGAGAGATATGGGTGGGGTCGCGAAGCGGTTGCAAGACTTCGCGGGCTTGCGCTGTCTGCCCAATGAGATGGCCCAGGACCTCGGATTTCACCGCACGGCAAGTAGTCCGGAGGCATCGATTGACCGATGGCGGCGCGAATCATTTCCTAAAGGCGTCTTGAATTTTCTTGAGAATTACTTGCGAGAAAGTCTCGACGCCCTGAAATACCCAATCGACGAAAAACCTCGCGTATGCCCGGGAATGGAATTTCGAGTCAACGATGAGAACGGTATTCGCGTCCGGTTCAAAGAAGGCAAAGCTTTCGTTGACGTGCCGCTCGACCCGTTGGAAGCGCGCTCATGGTGGGAGCTTTGGATTTCGCTTTATGGGCCGAGCCTTGATCGAGTCGGCATTTCTTGGCGGACGGCCAACCAAGATTACTCTGAAGGCAATTCGCTGTTTCAGCCCTGGTATGACGCCCGGCACTGGCGCGTGCTCCGGTTTCCGGTGGGCCAACAGGAAAGCTGGCAGGGGAGAATCACCGGACTCAGAGTTGAATTAAAAGCTAATCCCGCGCCGGACCCATTCGCCTATCTGCGTTGGGTGCGGCTTGTTGAATAAAGAAATTCATGAGAATTTCCAGGATTTATTCTTGTGAGCCAGGATTCAAGCAGGTAGGATTTATCTTTCGTTGACGAAACCCCGGACAATCCAAGTTGGAGCCTTTCTCGTCTATAGAATGGTTGTCGTGTCATATTGGAATCCGCGAAAGAGCATCAAATAAACTAGGAAGAAAACCGGACAGGAGAAATTGCCCATGCGTCGGCTCGCTTCAGCGATTGGCAACCTACTGAATCAAACAAAACATCGAAAAACAAGGACGCCCAGCAAGGCTCGCAGGCGTTTGCATCTTGAAGCTCTCGAAGATCGCTTCGCCCCGTCGGCGAACGCTTCGGGCGTGATCAGCGGCCTGGCTTTTGCGGATATGAATAGCAATGGAATATTCAACTCAGGCGAGGCGACTCTTCCAGGCATTAGCCTTACTTTGACGGGCAAAACCAGCCAGGGCGCTCCGGTAAGCACGACCACGACGACCGACGCCGCGGGCGCCTTTAATTTTGCCAATGTCTTGCCAGGGACATACGGCATTAGCTCGACCGGCGGGTCCACCGTGTTGGGCAGTCCGAGTGTTAGCGGACTGTCAGTCGCCGGCGGCCAGACGGTGACGCGGAATTTGGCATTCCAGGGCTTCGCCCCGGGGGTCATTTCCATGCGGCTGTTCTTGGCCTCTTCGACCTCGGCGGATTTGCCGTTCGCGCCGGCCGGCTCGGGAACGGGTCTCGCCAACTTCCGGCCCAACAACGCCCCGACGGTGGTGCCGACAGCGAGTACTGCCGTCACCTTGGGAAAGAACAGCACCAATCATCCCACCATCGTTGATCTGGCGGCGCATTTTACCGATCCCGACATCACCAACAGCATAGTCCGCTTCGATACTTCGGATGGTCCGATCAACGTGCAGCTGTTCGACACCCAGGCGCCGCAGACCGTGGCGAATTTCCTCAACTATGTGAAATCCGGCGCCTACAACAACTCCATCTTCCATCGTCTGGTCAACAATTTTGTAATTCAAGGTGGCGGGTTCACATTTAATTCGACGCCGGCGAGCGTTACCGCCATCCCCACCAATCCTGCCGTGGCGAATGAATTTGGGACTTCCAATACCCAGGGCACCCTGGCCATGGCCCTGGTCGGCAGCGACATCAACAGCGGGACCGATCAGTTCTTCTTTAATCTGGTGAATAACGCAAGCTCGTTGGATGCTCAAAAGTTCACGGTTTTCGGCAAGATTGTCGGCTCGGCCGATCAAAACGTGCTTAATTCACTGGCCAACACATCCAGCTCCAGCGGCACAACGATTAAAGATGAGAGCGCTTCTAACCCGTCATTGGGGTCCATCCCCCTCAATAACTACACCCCCAGCACTCCCAGCAAATTCCCCACCGACACCAAGGCCGCCAATTACCTGATGGTCAACGACGTTGCCGTCGTGAATCAGGACGAATTTCTGACCTATTCCGTGGTGTCCAATTCGAACAAGAATTTGGTGACGGCCTCGGTGGATCCGAAAGACAACGCGCTGCTCGATCTGACCGCGGCGAATCAAACCGGAAATGCCACCATCGTGGTTCGAGCGACCGATCGTTACGGCGTGAGCGTGGATACTTCGTTTACGATATCGGTCATCAATCAGCCCCCCACAGCTACCGTGGCCCTCAACACTTCGACGCCCTTGGCCACGGACAGTGTGACTGCCACGGCCACGGACTCCGATCCGAACGGCGACCTGGTCACATTGACCTATCAATGGAAAGTAAACGGCACCACCGTTCGGACGATGCCCAATACCGGGAATCTCACCGATACGTTAAATCTCAGCGGCATTGCCAAGGCTGGAGATGCAATCACCGTCAATGTGACGCCCAACGACGGCAGCCTGGACGGAACGGCTGCGTCGGCGACCGCGACAGTTGCGGCTCCTTCGGCCGGAACTGTCTCCTTTACCCCCAGCAGCCCCACCAGCACCAGCACTTTAACCGCGAACCTTAGTGCCTCTAACGCCCAAAGCTTTACTTATGCGTGGACGCTAAACGGCAACGTGGTTCAGACCGACGCCATCACGGGTACGAGCGATGTCCTCAACCAGGCCCTTCACTCGGGTGATCACATAACGGTTCAGGTTACGCCCAGCGACGGCGTCAACACGGGCACGCCGGCCACCGCGTCGGTCACCGTGGCCTAAGCCGATCAGAAGTCGTATTGCAGTCCAACGTTGATGGCCTGAATCCAGGCGTCGCCGATATGAAAGCGGAAGCTGGGCTCATTGGGGCTGCCTGCCGCGGCCGTTGCAGGCGGGAATAGGCCGGGGTTGATGTTAAAGTTGAGTTGGTCGTGAGCCCGGACGATATCGTTCATGAAAAGAAATGAATACCCGAGTCGCATCTCAAGTCGTGGGGTAATGTGCCAAGATAGGTTGGCCCCAAACTCGGGAAAAATCGTCCAATCTTCGCTCCGATGATTGCCAATGTTGCTGCTTAAGGCGAGGACGCCGCCCGACCGAGTCACGGGCGCCGCTCCGGGTACCGTCGTGGTCGTGTTGCCGCGGATTTTCACCTCGCGAAAGATGCCTCCGGTGGCCACTTTCGTCAGGAAGTCCAAAGTCCAATTGCTGCCGCGAATTTCCGTGCGAAAGCCTAGGTCGAAGCCATTGAATTCATTTTCCGCCACGAAGGAGTCGGTCGCCGAGATTCTCGTTCCGGGAACAAAGGCAGCGCCGGTCGGCGACGTCGTTTGCTGAATCCGCAGTCCTTCGTCGTACCGGAAAAAACGGTACCCAAGAAGGCCGTCCACGCGAAACCAGCCGCAGCCGCAAATCCGCTCGGAAAGATCGATATGGGTTTCATAGAAATTGCCGGAGTTGTCGCGCGCGGCGATGGATCCGGGACTTCCGGGAAAGGCGACCACCACGCTGTCGGGCAGGCCGGTCACGGCATTCGTGAAAGGACGCGCCAAGATCAGTGACCCAGTGGAAGAAGGGGAAAAAAACGTCGCTTGGCTCTCGAACATCATAAAGCTGACCTCGAGGCCCCAGGTTCGCTCATCGTTGAACCAGTAACCGCTCGAGATGCGAAATCCGGACCGCACGTCGCTATTGACCTCGCCTCCAAAAAGGGTGCTGGTTGTGGATAGCCCCAAGACCCCCGCTCGTGCCCGAGGTGTGCCTGCCGGGCTGGTGGTTACTAACGCCGGCAGTCGAGCGGGTTGGAAATATCCGAGCAGATAGTCGCTGCTAATCCAAGGGCCCGCGCCTGCACCGTTCGCCCCCGCGCCGTCGAGCGCTTGGTAGGGGCTGGGAGCAATAACCGGAGAATCAGAAGGCGACGCAGCCGGGCCAGGACTCGGCGGCGAATCCATCGACGCCGGCGGCGGCAAGTTCGTCGTCGCCCCAGCGTCCGATTCCTCGGCTATCGTCTGGGCGGATGACATTCCGACGAAGAGTCCCAGCGTAGCCGCGGCGATCCACATTGAACGGGTCATGGCATGATCTCCCTTTGCAAACCATGTAAATCATCGGCGCTCGGAAGCGCCGAACTTTCCTGATTTGCAGGAAAGAAGGGTTCTGACGCCATCCCCACCAACTTGCCCCGCTTGTCAACTTTCTGGGAATCCGGGAGATCAGAAGCGAGTTTTCCTAGGAGGCAACTTCAATTCCCAGCCCCGTTGGATTCATCGCCGCCGACCATACGATAAGCCAGGTGACCAAGAGAACCTGAGTACCGAGACATGTCGACATGGAAAAAGTTAATCTTCGGAACAAGCTTGATTTGTTCAAAGAGCACTGGAGCCCTAAGATCGTCGGCGAGTTGAACGGGCAGCAGGTCAAGCTCGTCAGATTTCTCGGGCCCTTTGTCTGGCATCACCACGACCATGAGGACGAGCTTTTCCTGGTGGTGAAGGGGCGGTTCCGCATGGAATTCCGCGACCGAGATCTTTGGCTCGAAGAAGGAGAATTCCTGATTGTTCCGCGAGGCGTCGAGCATCGGCCGGTCGCTGACGAGGAAGCCCATGTGCTTCTCTTTGAGCCGGCTTCCACACTCAACACCGGAAATGTACGCAACGAACGCACACGAGAACAACTGGAAACGATATAGCGGTTCTCCGGGCCAAGTGCAGACGAGACATTTTCTCCCTCCTTCCGCTGTCAGGATGGAGGCTTTTTCTCAATTCTAGATTCGCCAAATAGAATGGCACGAGCCGTTGTTGCTCGAATGCCTTGATTTTATTTCATGAGGAGGATTGGGTCATGACCAGTCGCGCGCAAAACGAATATCGTTATGAAAAACTGACTTGGCCCGAAATCAATGACGCGATTGAAATGGGCAAGGTCTGCGTCGTGCCGTGCGGGGCAGTCGAGCAACATGGCCCGCACTTGCCGCTCGATGTCGATATGATTTGTCCCACGGAGATCGCCCGCGGCGCCGGCAAGAACGTTCCCGACAAGATGCTCGTTCTTCCAACCGTGTGTTACGGCTACACCGGACATGTGATGGACTTTCCGGGAACGATCAACAATGATTTCGAGCATTTCATGCACCATGTGCTCGACATCACGAAATCGCTCGCCTATCACGGCTTCAAGAAGATTGTTCTTCTGAACGGCCACGGCTCCAACATGCCGAACTTGGATCTGGTCGCCCGGCGGACCAACCTCGAAACCGATGCCGAGTGCGTCCTAGCCGCATGGTGGCGATTGTTGGAAGTCGACAAAGAATTCTTGCCGCGATGGCGGCAAAGTAAATTTCCCGGCGGCTGCGCCCACGCCTGCGAATTAGAAACTTCCCTTTACCTCTATTTGGACGGTGACAATGTTCGCAAGGACCTCATCAAGAACGGCACGATTAGCTTCAATGAAGAGAACAACCCCTTCAACTGGGTGGATCTCTTCGGTCATGGGCCGGCCACTTTAATCTCCTGGACAAGCAGCTATTCAGAAACCGGTGTCTTGGGCGAGCCGGAGCTGGCTTCGGCTGAAAAAGGCCGTCAAGCGTATGAGGAGGCGGTCAAGCAGCTCGTCCGCTTTGTCACATACTTCAAAGCTCGTCCGCTCGATCCCCGCCGCGATCGCCATAAGAAGCAACCGACCATGCCCATCCCCTGGGGTCAAAGAGCGATCATATAAAACGCATTCGACTATGCAACCAAAAGCCCACTTGAGAATTCGCATGCCTATCCGTAGGAACAGGCTTTCTTCTTAAGTCAGTGCGAAGAGCCATTTTCGGATACGTAGCGAGCGTTTTATCACGGCATAGTAGTTGCTTCAGTTTACAGCGTGGGCTAATCAAAAAAACTGATTTCAGGAAGAAAGGAATTGCACCATGCAATCATCAAAACAATCAGCTCCCCGAAGCGAATTTGAGAACATGCCTGGCGGTCTCGGTCACGACGCCGACAAAAAGACCTTCCCGTCGGACTTGGCCTCGCGTGGGGCCGAGAAGGCCCAAGAATTAGCGGCGGCTGCAGGCCAGAAAGCTTCTTCGGTCGCGGAAAAAGCCAAGGAAACGGCGCGAGACGCCGCGAATAAAGCGGGCGAAGTGGCCAAAAACGTCGGCCACAAAGCGGAAGATGCTGTGTCCTCCGTGGGCGGCCAGATGAAGACTCTTGCCGGCACCATTCGCGAGAAGGCGCCGCATGAAGGGATCGTCGGCTCAACCGCGTCCGCCGTCGCTAGTACTCTGGATTCCAGCGGCGCCTACTTGCAAGAGCACAACCTCAGCGGCATGGCGGAAGACATGACCGATTTGATTCGCCGCTACCCCATCCAGTCTCTGTTGGTCGGCATCGGCGTCGGATTCCTTCTTGCGAAGGCCACACGGAGTTGATTGTCATGATTGACCAGACCACAGAAAATACCCCTCGGGTGTCAGAGCCTTCCCTTTCGTCCCTCGTGGGCGGAATCATCAATGACATCCAAGTCTTGATGAAGCAGGAAGTCGCTCTGGCCCGACGGGAAATAGCGGAAGAACTTCAGAAGGCAAAGCAAGCGGCGATTTCCCTGGGCATTGGCCTGGGGATCGCCTCGGTCGGAGGACTGCTGCTTGTCTTCATGCTGGTCTTCCTGCTGAACTGGGCTGTGCCGGCTATCCCATTATGGGCGGCGTTCGGCATCGTCGGTGGTCTTTTGCTTTTGGCGGGCATTGCTTTGTTGGCCCTCGCCAAGAAGAAGGCCGAGAGTATCCACGTCGTTCCTGAGCGGACGGCGGAGACCATGAAGGAGAATTTGCAATGGATCAAGAACCCGACCTCATGAATAAAGACCCCGACGAAATTCGGGAGGACATCGAAGACACGAGATCCGCTCTGACTGAAAAGCTCGAAAACCTGGAGCAAGGGGTCAAGGATACCGTGTCCGAAGCCAAGGCGGCCGTCACCGGCACCATTGAGAATGTCAAAGAGAGCGTCAAGGAAACCGTGGAGACGGTTAAAGAGACACTCGACATTCGCGGATACGTTGAGGAATACCCCTGGCCGATGATGGCCGGATCAGTCGCCCTCGGATTTACTTTGGGCCGGTTGATCCCGCTCGGGCCTGCGAATGGTGACCGCATCAGCCGACTCGCCTCGAATGGCGCGCCCATGATGCGGTCCAGAGATTACTCAGCGCCCGGTGAAAATGGGCACAGGGAAGACCGAGAAGACAGAGGCTCGCGAAAAAGCCTCCTCGGTTCCCTGATGGAAAAAGTCCGGCCGGAAATTCAGGAACTTGAGGGGATCGCGATCGGCGCCATCGGCGCATTGATCCGCGATCTCATCAAGAAGAATGCGGCCGAACCCCTTGCCCAGCACCTTGAGCCGATGGCGAATCGACTTACATCCAAGCTTGGCGGACGGGTGATCGAAGAGCCTTTGCTTTCCCAGTCCCGCGACGAAGAGTAACGGAAATAGTGGTCAGTGGCTGGTGGTCAGTGGCTAGCGGCAAGGTCCACACTAACCCGAAGCGTTAGCGAGGTCTGCTACGTATGCCTCGCTTATGCCTCGGGTTAGTGTCCCTGGCCACTAGCCACTAACCACTAACCACTAGCCACTTAGGCTCATTTCCCTGCTCGATCGACTGGAACTTTCAAGTTGACGAATTCATTTTCGTTCGTTTCAAGCCCGTTCGTTTTCTTCTCGCAACGAATGCCCACGGCCTTTGGGTTGGGTTGAGTGCCGCCGATAGTGTTCTTGCGAAAAACCAAATCGTCATGATGGCCGCGGATGAGAATTCCCAGGCCGCCTTCTTTCAGGCCGTTGTCCACGATGCGATTATTTTCAAATACATTGCGATGAGCGCCCATGGCTTGGCTCTCTTCGCGGAAAAGGACGCCCGCTTTCACATTGCCGCTAATGTCGTTGCCGCGGAAAACATTGTCCGAATCTTTGTGCCCGATGCTGACCCCGGCGCCTTGGTTGTCGCGAACTTCGTTCTTCTCAAACAGGCCATGCTGCACGCGCCAACAAACGAATAACCCGTCGCCTCCATTGTGAATTGAGCGATTGTAGCGGACGACCGGGTGCTGCGAGCCGCTGCCCGGATGCAGGCCGAGACCGGAGTTCTCTTCACAAAGGCAATCCATCACCGTGACATGTTGGGAAGTTTGAAAACTAATGCCGTCGCCCTTGTAATGGCGGACCGTGCAGTTGCGAATGGTGACATTCTCGCAGTCAAAGAGATAAATGCCGCCGCCCCGACAGCCGTCCAGATACTCCGCCCGGCTGCCGTTCCCCTCGATCGTGAGTCCTTCGACCACGGCATTCTTGATGTTCGAGCCGCTGACCAATGGAAAAGCCAAACAGGCGACCCCCTTGCGCGACACCAGATAATCGAGATAAAGAGGAGAAGAAATTCGAAAAGTTCGATCATCGACGCGGGCAATCAAGGTGGCCGTCGTCACTTCAAAGCCGCTACGGTAATGCTCGTCATGAATCGCCACGCCGTCGCCGATCTGGAAACCGGACCCATCCGCCAATGTGATTTGCCGTTCGTTGCAATCGCCGTCGGCCGTCAAAGGAACCTTAAGGCCGTCGCAGGCAACCAGGTTCGTTTTTCCGGGAACGCCGATCACCCGGACGTTGTCGCGCAGTGCCAAGGCGTTGCGCATCTGATAGGAGCCGGCTCCGATGAGGACGGTGCCGCCGCCCATCTTGGCGGCATAATCCACCGCCGCTTGAAGGGCACGGTGGTCGTTGCCGCGAATGTCGCCGCTGGTAATGCCGACGTGGACCTTGGTCTCTTCCGCCGGAGGGGCGGGCTTTTGCGCTCGGCTTTCTGTTCCCAGCAGGCAAAAAATCAGCAATAAAACTGCGCTGGGCGTCTTCGCCGCACGAATCATTCTTGGACACATTGCCCCGCTCCTTTCAATCGCCTGACGAACAACCGCTTGCTGACAAGCATCCATCGGCTTGAGTATACCCATTGGGGAAAGGATAAAAAGGCGAAATGTCATGTGCTCAGTGGCTAGCGGCAAGGTCCACACTAACCCGAAGCGTTAGCGAGGTCGGTTGCAGTATACCTGGCTTACGTCTCGGGTTATGTCCCTGGCCCTCACCACTCACCACTCACCACTCACCACTAGCCAAGTCACTATAATCCTTACATGGCACTTGCAATTCAATGTCGCGATCTCCGCAAGCGTTATCCGAGCCGCAAGGCGCCGGTGGATGCCGTGAATGGTCTGGACCTCGAAGTTCAGGAGGGGGAGTGTTTCGGCTTGCTGGGCCCCAACGGCGCCGGGAAAACCACCACGATTGAGATTCTCGAGGGGCTGTTGCCGCCAACGTCCGGCGAGGTCTTGATTTTGAGCCGGCGCTGGGGTGAGGACGATCAGGCCCTCCGCGAGCGCTTGGGAATCTCGCTGCAAGAAACCCGGCTCGGAGAGAAACTCACGGTTCTCGAAACGCTCGAGGTTTTTCGAAGCTTTTACGGCCGAGGACAAACACCCGAGTCGGTCATGGAGCGGGTCGAGCTCACGGAAAAGGCTCACGCCTACGTGGGGAAGCTCTCCGGAGGACAACAGCAACGCCTGGGCGTGGCTTGCGCGCTGGTCGGCGATCCCGATCTGCTCTTCCTCGATGAGCCGACCACCGGGCTTGATCCGCAGTCGCGGCGACAGCTCTGGGACATCCTCCGCGGCTTCCGCGCCCAGGGCCGAACCATCATGTTGACCACTCATTATATGGACGAGGCCGAGCGCTTGTGCGATCGCGTGGCCGTGGTCGATCACGGCAAGGTTATCGCCTTGGGAACGCCCGCCGAGCTGGTAGCCCAGATCGGCGGCGACCATTTGATCGAATTTGCCTTGAACGACGGTATGAGCGTGGACGAAGGCACGCTCCGCGCGCTGCCGGCTGTCGTCTCCGTGCGCCGGCAGGAGGATTGCTATACACTGGCGGTCACGGCCCCGCACGTCGCCATCCCGGCTTTGCTGGAGCATCTCCGTCAAAACGGCCGCGACCTGGCCCGTCTCACCACACGTCACGCCAGCCTGGAAGATGTGTTCGTGACCCTGACCGGCCGACATTTGCGCGACGAGGAAGCGCCGGCGTAGAAATGATGGACAGTTTTCTTGCCAACAAAAGAAAAGGGCCGAAACAAAAGGGTGAGTCTTTCTAAAACCGGTTTTGTGAAAAGACTCCCGACTCAACTCCCGACTCCTTTTCTTTCTTCGACTCCTTTTCTTTCCTCCCTTTTCTTTCCTCAAGAGATGGTGGAAGAAATAAGAGCAATGACTAGACTGGGAAGAGAGAGTGGAAGAAGACAGAACCACGTGGATGAGCAAAGAGTTAGCGGACAGCTTCGTGGACGAATTGGCCCCCGAGGCTTTTCGACTCTTGGAAAAATTATGGTGAGATCAACCTCGGGTATGGTGCCGACTCCTTCCCACGGTTCACCAACATTGACAACGTGTTCGATCACGACGAGTGATCCAGTCTGAGTGGGTAAGGGATAATTACTGGACGGAGCGAGTGATTGACCCGACTGACGGGTACCAAGACAGGATCTGAGACCCCCGTGTTACGAGAACCAGGAAACGTCAAATAGGAAAGAGTGGTCAAGGATGACAAAGACAAAACGGAACAAAACGCTGCGGGCGGCACTCAATTGTGAACAGTTGGAA
>Ga0207070_1071_pt1 | contig 24720 bp, 20 predicted proteins | sample Alteio_BWMinHeat_92_FD_153591 | JGI IMG/M metagenome (GOLD analysis project Ga0207070, IMG submission 153591) | Enriched cells from forest soil in Barre Woods Harvard Forest LTER site, Petersham, Massachusetts, United States -... | ecosystem: Environmental > Terrestrial > Soil > Temperate forest >...
AGATTTCCCCCCCATAAGAGTCGGTGATTTCATCGCACCACAAATTTCAAAAAAATAATTGTGAATAAATTCCCGACTTTTCCCTCTGAGAGATGAAGTCTTATTTCATCTAGGAGGATATATGGAAAAGAATAAACAGTTTGATGAGCGGTATTTGGCGTTTGGGGCGGCGGTGTTACGGTTATTGCCGCTGTTGCCGGAGGGTAAGGTCGGGGCACATATCAGCGATTAATTATTTCGGAGCGGGACTTCGGTAGGGGCGCATCTTCAAGAGGCACGTGCCGCGGAGTCGCGCGCGGATTTCATCCATAAGATGTCGATGGCGCTCAAAGAAATGCGCGAGGCCAAATATTGGCTGGCTCTTGTGCGACTGGCAGAGGTTCTTACAGAAGACGTCACGAACACCATATTCAAAGAGGCTGGAGAGCTGCTTGCGATATTATCGCAGGCAGTTATTACGGCCAAGATGAGGGATAACAGCACCTCAAACCTCAAATGTAGGACCTCAAACCTTAAAGATCTTTAACATTTGAGGTGACACATTTGAGGTTTGAGGTCTTTTTGCGATGGGCGCAAAAAGCTGGGGTGGCTAACGGGACTTGAACCCGCAACCTCCGCCGCCACAGGGCGGCGCTCTAACCAATTGAGCTATAGCCACCAGAAAAGGTTGGAAAATCTTTGGTAAGTATAGAAGTTATGCTCGTCGATCTACAATGCTCTTGAAAATTTGACAGCCTTTTCAGCTTTTAAGAAAACATTCCCGTTGATGCCAAGGCAGCATTTGTTTAGGCGGATCACACTGCCTTGCTGATGAACGATCTCAGATAATTTTCAAGATCACGATTCGATCGAAAATATATCAGTTGATGAAACGCTCGAGCATAACTCTCAAGATCTAGCTTTAATGGACCATAAATGTCCGCTATAGAAGGGAAGTTGCCAACACGAACATTAGCCAAGGAGCTAGACATCAAATTTTCAATAGAAAGCGTCGGAATTTTAGAATCACGTAAAACCATGCGAAGGTCTCGTCTTGCATCATCTTCAGCGGCGACGCCTACTTCCACATGAATCGTCTTGATTTGGAAATCCTTTTGTCTCGCGAAAAGTGAACCCAGGGTTGGAAAATTAGGGTGCATGCCCACATGGAATGTTCCCGCAATGATTAATGCTCGACTTGCGGGAAGGCTTGCATCGAAAGATTCCATGATTTTCGAATAGAATGCCTCGTCTATCTGAGCACCAGCAACCTGGCTTCCGGTGCGAACATCGAATCCGCGCAGGGATAGTCCGTTTTCATGCGCAACGCGAAGCATTGGGAGATAATTTCTCTCCGTTGCATACCATGTTTTACTTCTCGTAACACCGTGCTTCTGTTGGAATTCATCTAGATCTTGAATATTTGAATTGACCCATTCTTGAATATAAGGGATGAGTCCCTGCTCCATAAAACCCGGTGAAACCTCTAGATACACACATGTCAAACCTGCTTCTTTGATTAATTGACTCATTAAGAACTTTAGAAAATCGGCATACGCTATCATCTCGAATATTTCAGGATGGGGGTCTCCCAAAAGAACAACTCTCGCACCATTACGATAATTATTGACCACCATCTCGATCGGTTCCGGGAGGTGAAAAACCCAAGCAGGCCTCAGCGCAAAAGTTTGCGTTGCCAATTCCTCGGTTATGGGTACGACTGAAATGGGATGATTGAAAGAAGCAAAGCATGCCTCGGGAATGATGGGATCAAAAAGCAAACACCCAACACATAAGACAGCCACAAGCTGAACACGTTTTTTGAACATAGTATCTCGGGCGCAAATGCGCACTCCTTAATTTAATAAACTAAAGTTACAATCAGGTAAAGAATTAGGCCCAAACTTGAGCGCACTAATAGACCCAAAATCAGTGGGTCTATAGGATGTGAAGGACACCAATTGAAGACGCAGCCCGATTTTGATGCTCTAGTGTCCTTCGGAAAAGAACTCGCCGATCACTACCACTTGCCGCAGGCCCCGGACGACAAGATGCGCGCCAAGCTCCAGGATATTTTAATCACCCGCGGAAATTTCGAAGCCTTTCAAATGGAAATTCTGACGCGTGAAGAGCTGCGCAATGTCCTTCTCGCCCATATGGTCACGCTCATCGCCAGCACCGCCGGAATCCCAGAACCCAATTACCACGAAAATCCCGACCTAGACCAGAAGGTCGATGCGGCTCTCTTTGGCCAAAGTCGATAACAGACCCAAGAATATAGAAGGCCTTTCGGTCAGCGTCTTTTGAGTCTTTTGATTCATTATTTTTTTAACGTGTTTCTAGTATTCTCTTAGAACACCATGAATAAACGCCTCCGCCCTTGGATCACCGTCGGGGTTGCTTTCTTTTTGGCCTCCGATCCAACCGCAGCGACTTTCGCAACGTTTTCAGGAGCTTTTCCCCCAGTTCGTCACATTCGTGCCACCATTTTCCAAGAACAAGCACTGTCTCCTAAGGCCATTCCATTTTGGCGACCTCAATTCAGCCGCTGGACATTACGGCTCCGTCTTTTCCAGCCGAGATTCTCCAGATCGTCCAATTCTATTGCTGAAGGTCGCTCATTCGAGATTGATGGCTACAGAATTCCGGGATTCATAGCTCCAACAGCGATAACTCATAGGCAGGGCGATTTGTGCATTAGAGAATTACCTCCTGACCAGGCTGCGGAACTCACGAAAGTTTCTGGCACAGGGGTTTTGATTTTTCTTCCGGCAGATATTAATGAGATAAAAACTTATGAGTCTGTCGAGGAGGCCGAACAGCGCATTCGGACAAAACTCTTTACCAAAGCGTCTGGCCGCCAGTTCATGGGATGGGCGTTTCATTTTGAAGAGACGATTTCTGAAGAGCTGCGATATAGACCTTACATTAAGCGTCTCTTTGAGAAAATCGTAGGGAGCGGCGAAGTTCGACTTTTTCACATCTGGCTGAATACGAGCAAGGCGGAGACAGCAGACGACGTTATCCGTCTGATTGGCTTCGGATTACAATGGATTACAACGCCCTACGTAAAAATTGAGGTAAGAAATAAGGGCCCCAATCGCCTGCTGACCGACAATGCTGAAGTGCTAGAGGCCTCAAGACGACTCATACAATTAAACGATCGGCTCAAACTTCTTCCCTTAGTTGGAAACAAGATATCCCGGCAAGAACTGACGGAGCTGCTGGGAATCGAGCAGGTGGTTGCCTTACGCATCGAACTGACGGAACCCGGCTCTAACCAAGGGTTAGGAGACCGAGCAAACAGAAAACGAATCAAGAATGTTGTTCAGATGGCAAGAGAAATACGGCCAGATATTCAGCTGATTGCGGAATGTGGGATCGGGAGACCAGAAGACGTTCGAGAAACCGTCAGAAAGTTTGGATTTCCAGCTGTCCTGGTTAATGCCGCTATTACCGAAGCGCCCGACCCTGTTAAAAAAGCCATCGAGTTCAAAAAGGCTTTTACGACGGAAAGCCCTCCGAAAAGGGCTCCCGTTCACATTTCTTCCTGGCGTGAAGGGTTAACGCTGCTTTCCAAAGCAACGAAGTCTGGTTGGGGAACACTCAATTGCTCTGTCGGGTTTGTTTGTCGATTCGTCGATCCTCGGAGTAGTGAGAATGTTTTTTCTTCGGGATTCATCCCACAGGGTGTTTCCCGGCGTGATTTTTGGACGCAGGGGTCACATAGTGTCATTGCCAGGCATACAGATGAAGCGCCGTCCTCCGCGGGCAGTTCCGGAATATTATTTGAAATGCGAGAGGAAACGGCTCGACGTAAATATGGCTATGACTCTATGCGCGAATCTTCTCTTGCTCCTGTCCGCCTGACGGATATCTCGCACGCCTATGTGGTGGAACATCGTTCGCCTTACGACGACGTCGACCATGTGCTCCGTCTCGTCGAAGTCTTTTTGCCGGGAATGAAACGTCCCTGGAATAGAGCAGGGATCACCCATCGACTCGTAGAAGTCGCCGATCGCGTCTTTTCGTTTCCGCCATGGTATCGGTTAGCCCCGCTACGCTCGGCCTAAAATTTACTACAAGGCATCCCCCCCTCCTTGCATTTGACTGATCAGTCAAGTATACTTCTGCCATGCGACAGGAATCAGAAACGAAACAGAAACTCCTTGAAACGGCGCTCGATCTCATCTGGGAGCACAGCTATGGCTCGGTGAGCGTGGATGATATTTGTAAGCGCGCCGGCATCTTAAAAGGAAGTTTCTATCACTTCTTCCATTCTAAGTCCGATTTGGCGGTCGCAACTTTAGAATCCTATTGGGATCATTTTCGCCGGCCGCAGTTGGATCAGATTTTTTCCCCTCAGGTGCCGCCGATGGAACGGTTGAAGAAATATGGCGAGCAGGTATATCAGAATCAAAAAGTTCGTTTTGATAAGAGTGGACGGGTATGCGGATGCCCTATTAACTCGCTCGGCTCGGAGCTAAGTTCTCAAGATGAGAAGATCCGGCTGAAAAGCCAAGAGATTAGTGACCGCGTCCGCACCTATTTCGAATCGGCGCTCCGGGATGCCAAGCGCGAAGGGTCTTGGCAAGGCAAGGATATTGCGGGCAAGGCTCTGGAGTTGTATTCTCTCATAACCGGCACCCTGCTTCAGGCGCGCATTCATAACAATTTAGACATGATCAAAGGGGTCAAACCTGCCATGATGCGCCTATTAGGGCCAGAAGTCTCGTTGACTAGGTAGTCAATATTTTATGTGGATCGTCCGTTTAGCGCTTAAGCGCCCATACACGATTGCCGTCGCCTGCATGCTTATCTTTTTAATGGGAATTCTTTCCCTAAAGAGCATGTTGGTCGACATTTTCCCCGTCATCAATATTCCCGTCGTAGGTGTCGTCTGGTCATACACCGGACTATCCGCCGAAGATATGGAACGGCGCGTCATCATCATTAGCGAACGCGCCTATTCGTCTACCGTCAATGGAATCTCCAAAATTGAATCGCAATCCATTCCTGGAATCGGCCTCTTGCGGATCTCGTTTCAGCCGGATGCCGATATCGGCTCCGCTATCGCCCAAATCAGCGCCGTTTCCCAAACCATTCTGCGCATCACGCCTCCGGGCATGACGCCTCCGATCGTCATTCAATTCAATGCGTCCAATCTGCCGGTCGTGCAGATGACGCTGGAAAGCCAGACGCTGCCCGAAGAGAAAATCTTCGACTATGCTTTAAATTTTATCCGCATCAAGCTTTTTACCATTCCAGGACTTTCCACGCCGGCGCCCTATGGCGGAAAATCGCGGCAGGTGAATATCGATGTGGCGCCTGAAGTGTTGTCATCCAAGGGCCTGTCGCCGGCGGATGTGGTAACAGCGCTGCAGGCGTCCAACGTGATTCTGCCCGCCGGCACGGCACGCATCGGGAAATTCGAATATAACGTGCTCTTAAATTCAAGCCCTTCGGCGGTTGAGCAATTCGGACAGATTCCGGTCAAAATCGTCGGAGGACGGCCAATCCTCTTGGGAGACGTTGCGCGCATCTCCGATAGCTTTGCCGATCAGGAAAACGTGGTTAGAGTGAACGGCCACCGAGCCACCTATTTGAACATTCTGAGAAAGGCCAATGCCTCGACATTGGCCGTTGTGGAGGCCGTGCGCAAAGCGCTTCCGGATATCGAGGCGGTAGCGCCGAAGGGGTTGGGCGTGAAACTTAATTTTGATCAATCCATTTTTGTGCGCGCAGCCATCGGCAGCGTGCTGCGCGAAGCGGTTATTTCCTCTATTCTCGTGTCCATTATGATCTTGGCTTTTCTTGGCAGCTGGAGGAGCGTGCTGGTCGTCTGCACGTCCATCCCTCTGGCCATCATCGTGGGCATTATTGGCCTCAAAGCGACGAACAACACGATCAACATCATGACCTTGGGCGGGCTATCGCTGGCCATCGGCATGCTCGTGGACGACGCCACCGTGGAAGTGGAAAACATCCATCGCAACCGTTCTCTGGGTCATCCACTCACCGTGGCCATTCTGCGCGGGGCGAGCCAAATCGCTTTGCCGGCCATCATGGCGACGTTGGCCATTTGCATTGTATTTTTCCCCGTCACACTTCTCACAGGACCGGCGCGTTATTTGTTTGTGCCCATGGCGCTTTCGGTCGTGTTCTCGATGCTGGCTTCCTATGTATTGTCCCGGACACTCGTGCCGACTTTGTCGCGCATGCTGATGGAGCACGAACATCATGAAGGGTCGGCAGAATCGGATCAAACGCAGCATCTGAAGCTCAACGCGTTTGAAGAATGGATGGAAGGCTTCAATAAGCGCCGGGAAGTTTGGTTTGACAATTTCCGCGGACGCTACACGGGTCTGCTGGAGACGCTTCTGGACCAGCATCGGTTCACGCTCATCATTTTTTTCTGCCTCCTGGGGATCACGGCATTTCTGCCTTTTGTGGTGGGAACGGACTTTTTCCCCACGACCGACACCGGCATCATGAAATTCCATTTCCGGGCGCCATCCGGCACCCGCGTTGAGGAAACGGAAAAACTGATGGAACAGGTCGAAGCGCGCATTCGACAAATCATTCCCGCCAAAGAACTCGACACGATTAACGTGATGATTGGCGTGCCGACCTCCTACAACCTCTCGTTCGTCCAGACTGAAAACGTGTCGCCGATGGATGCCGAGGTGTTGATCGCGCTGCATGAGAAGCACCATGCCACTATCGGCTACGTGCGTCAGATACGCCAAGCGTTGAACGAGCAATTCCCCGGATCGCACATCAACTTTCTATCGGCTGACATCGTGAGTCAAGTGCTCAATTTTGGATTGAGCGCCCCGATCGATGTGCAGGTCGAATTTTCCGACATCAATAAAGCCTATGAGTATGCTCGGCTCGTGCGCGATAAGTTGCGGCGGGTTCCCGGTACCGCGGACGTGACGATCAAGCAAGCGTTCGATTACCCCACGCTGCGCATGAACGTCGACCGCGTGCGCGCGGCGGAATTGGGCATCAGCGAACGCGATGTCGCCAACAGCATGCTGACGACCTTGTCTTCAAGCCTGCAGGTGGCGCCTTCCTATTTTCTCAACCCTAAGAACAGCGTGAACTATTCCGTGGCGGTGAAGGTCCCATTGCCTAAGCTGACCACGATCTCGGATCTTCTGGACACGCCCATCACGCCCGGCACGTTTTCCCCCAACACGGTCGACCCTGGGGCGCTTCCTTTACCGACCAATTTGCCCGCGGCCCAAACGCAGCGCCTCGGCAACGTGAGCCAGCTCGAAAGTCTTTCTACGCTGGAACAGGTCAACCACAGCAACGTGCAGCGCGTCGTGAATGTGACCTGCAACGTCGAGGGACGAGACTTGGGGACTGTTTACAGTCATGTTCAAAAAGTGGTGCAGTCGCTAGGCAAACTCCCCCCCGGCATGAAAATCAGCGTGCGCGGCCAGGGGCAAACCATGACTGAAGCCTTCGGACAATTGGGACTGGGCTTGATCATTTCAATCTTTCTTGTGTACATGCTCATGGTCGTTTTATTCCAATCGTGGCTCGATCCCTTTATCGTGCTCGTGGCCGTGCCGGGCGCTTTGATGGGCATTTTGTGGATGCTCATGCTGACCGGCACCACGATCAACGTGGAATCCTTTCTGGGATCGATTATGGCCGTGGGAATCGCCTCCTCCAATTCCATTTTGCTTGTCAGTTTCGCTAACGAAGTGCGTATTGAAAAGGGCATGTCCGCTATTCAAGCGGCGCTGGAAGCCGGCAAAACGCGTCTGCGCCCCGTGCTCATGACCGCGCTCGCCATGCTGTTGGGAATGCTTCCCGCAGCGCTCGCGTTGGGGGAAGGCGGCGAGCAAAATGCGCCGCTCGGGCGCGCCGTCATCGGAGGACTTTTGGTGGCGACCCTGGTCACGCTATTCATCGTGCCGGTCGTCTATTCCCTCCTGCGCAAAGAATTGCCGACTTTGCATTTACTGGATGAAAAGTTTAAAGCCGAATCAGAAGGTCATTCGGCGGAAGAAGCGATGGAGATCGCCCAGCGCCGCGTGAAAGAAGAGATGCAAGACCCGGACAATCTCAATGGCTCTAACGGAAAAACGGGCCCCCAAAAGGAAAAGGTGAAAGGTCATGAAGTGCATTAAGAATTTGAAAAGCAAGTGGGACAACGCCGGATCGGTGCAACGGGTGGGCGTCCTCATCGTCGCCGTCGCGCTGGTCGTGCTCCTTATCGTTTTTGTTTTTAAAAAGGTGAGCTACGCGCTCGAAGCCAGCCGGCGGCGGAAAGATATCGATGCCGGACCACACGTTCAGGTCGCTCCCGTCGAGCCTTCTGCCCCCGAGCAAACCTTGACGCTTCTGGGAGAAGCGCGTCCCTATCAGAGCGTCACGCTCTATGCCAAAGTCAGCGGCTTTCTGAAGGACGTTCGGGCCGACAAAGGGGATGTGGTCGAATTGGGACAGCTGTTGGCGCGGATCGAATCTCCTGAGACCAATCAACAATATGCCGCGGCCGAGGCGGATGCTCAAAATAAAGAAGCGATCGCGGAACGCTATAAGCCATTGCTCGAACGTAAGCTCGTCTCGCAGCAGGAAGCCGACGAAGCCATCTCCGCCGGACACATTGCGCAGGCCAATCTCGAATCCATCGGCGCGGTCAAAGGGTATCAAGACATCCGCGCGCCCTTCGATGGAATGGTCACCGCGCGCTTTGCCGATCCCGGGGCGCTCATTCAAAATGCCGCCAATGCCCAAACCGGGGCACAGCCGCTTTTTACCGTGTCGCAGATCAATCGCTTGAGAATTTATGCCTACGTCGATCAAAAATTCGCGGCCTCCATCCATAATGGTGTGCCCGTGCACATCACGCTGCAGGAACGGCCGGACATTCAACTCGATGCCAAAGTCACGCGCTTTTCCGGCGAGCTCGACGCCAAGACGCGCATGCTTCTGGTGGAAATCGATATTGACAACAATCAGCATCAGGTCGTGGCCGGCAGTTATGTGCAGGTGGCCATGAAAGTGCAGTCGCCGGTCTATCTCGAAGTGCCGGTGGAAGCGCTTATTCTCAAGGATGCCAAGGATTACATTCCGGTTGTGACCTCGAGCAACACCCTCACCTATCGGCCTGTGACACTGGCGGATAACGATGGGCAGCATGTGAAAGTGCTGACCGGACTTGCGCAGGGAGAAATGGTCGCGCTCAATCTCGGAAACAGTCTCGATGAAGGCGCTCGCGTCCAGCCCATCGCGGCCGCGTCGCCTGCGCCTCAAGTGTCCTCTGGAACCACGACAGCAAAATGATCGTCACGAAACGTCATCTCATTTTTTTGCCGGTCGTCCTGTCTGCTATAGCAGGGCCTGCGATCGGTATGGACCTTTCACTCTCGAGCGCCACCGTAGAAATCTCGACGCCTTCATTACCCATTTCCCCTCAGAATAGCGTGCTTACATTGCCGCAATGCATTCAACTGGCGATCCAACAGGCTACGACCGTTCTCAAAGCCAAAAACAACGCGGAAGTGAGCGGTACGCAGCTTGTGCAAGCCTACATGCAATTTCTACCGAACTTGGCAGCCTCCGCCAATTACGGTTATCAAACCGGCCGCGAATATTTCGCACAAGTGACACCGACCTACGTACGGACCACAAATCGCAGTGGTCTTTATCAGCTCTCCAGCACGCTCAACATTTTTAACGGATTATCCGATATGGCCGGTTGGCGATCGAGCACGCGCAGGAAACAAGCCGCTGATTTGTCCCTCTACAGAGCCAAGCAGCAGATTGCTTTCGATGTGACACAAAGCTATTTGCAGGTGTATCTCGACCGCCAAATCGTCGCCATCGATGAAAGCAATCTTCAGGCATCGAAAGAACGTGAACAGTTGATTGATGCGCAAGCGCAGGTGGGCAGCCGAAGCTTGGCCGACTTGTACCGTCAGCAAGCGGAAACCAGCGCCGACGAATTAGCATTGATCAGCGCGCGCGCCAAAGCACGAAACGATTTGATCTTTCTCTTGCAGCGTTTGAGGGTTGACCTTCTTACTCCGTACGACATTGCCGACGTGGCGTTGGATACGCCCACCATGTCCTATCCCTACAGCGATGAAGGAAACCTTGTGCGCAAGGCGCTGCAGCAGCGTGCCGACTTGGAAGCGCAAGAAAAACTCGCCCAAGCCACGCGTTGGGATGTAACGAGCGCTCGAGCGGGCTATTTTCCGCAATTGAATCTCGTTGGAGCTATGGAAGGCACCGCCACCCATCTCAACAGCCAGGACGTCGACGGCGTAGACGCCGTGCCGCCGTCTCAGCCTTCGGTCATGCATCAATTTGGAAGCCAAATCGTCTACGACGTCGGCATCAATTTGAACTGGGGATTGTTTGATCGTTACCTCACGCGCTTGACGGTCGCGCGCGCTCAAGAAACGGCGTCTAATTCCGCAATCGATTCCGAAGATCAACGCTTACAGGTGGAAGGCGATGTGGAATTGGCGCTCAACGACTATCAAGCCGCGGTGCAGCAAGTCACCGCCTCCGAGAAAGGCTTAAAAGCCGCGCAAGAATCCTACGATGCCGTCCAAGAACGCTACAAGGTGGGCGCCTCCAGCATCGTCGACCTCTTAACCGCCCAAAGCGCCTTAGTCCAAGCCCGCGCCGCCAAAATCCAAGCCCATAGCGACTTCACGCTTCAAGAACGCGCCATCGATCTCGCGCTGGGCACGTTGCCCGCGCAATAAGCGAGGCAGTCACCCAACAGACGTGCCTCCGGATAGTTCGAAATGCTACACTTATGACCCGTCAGGTGTTTTGGCGGAAATCGACTGTAAAATCAGGTCATCTTAAGCATTGAATTGGGGCGGAGCGCGAGCCGATCGCCTCGGGGCGTAGCGCAGTTGGTAGCGCGCCTGGTTTGGGACCAGGAGGTCCCGGGTTCACCCGCCAGACGTCAGGCGGGTGCCCGCCTGTAGTGTGGCGGGCAAATCCTGTCAACGCAGTCGGGGCGTAGCGCAGTTGGTAGCGCGCCTGGTTTGGGACCAGGAGGTCCCGGGTTCAAATCCCGGCGCCCCGACTCCATTGACCGGGGCTTGTGTCATCCGTTTTGCCCCGTTAGCTCAACGGATAGAGCGCCAGCCTTCTAAGCTGGACATAGTGGTTCGATTCCACTACGGGGCAGATCTTTAGCAATTTAACGGGTCGGTAGCTCAATTGGTGGAGCAAGGACCTCTTAAGTCCAAGGTTGAGGGTTCGAGTCCCTCCCGGCCCAGTTTTTTCTTTAAGCGCCCGTAGCTCAACTGGATAGAGCATCAGCCTTCGGAGCTGAGGGTTACAGGTTCGACTCCTGTCGGGCGCAGTTTTTATATGGCGATTGTTTATGTGTTATTGAGTTTGAAAACTGGCAAGAAATATGTGGGATCGACCTTACAGAACCCGGTTGATCGACTGACGGATCACAACTCCGGAAAAGTGCTATGGACAAAAGCACATAGGCCACTGAAGCTTGTATACTTCGAAGAATTTGAAAGCAAAGAAGTAGCTTTTCGCCGAGAACTATTCTTCAAAAGCGGTAAAGGTAGAATAGTTTTGAAGTCCTTATTAAACAGTCGAGCTATACCGGCGGCTTGAAGATATGGTCGGGTGGTGGAATGGCAGACACGCAAGGCTTAGGACCTTGTGTCCGCAAGGACGTGCGGGTTCAAGTCCCGCCTCGACCACCACTAAATAGAAAAAGGGAATGCATTTATGGAAACATTGGAAAAGCCTTTATCGACAAAAATTAAAGTCATCAAGGAAGAAGATTGCTTGGTGACGCTATCCATCGAATTGCCGAAGGACGAAGTCGCGCAGGAACTGGAGTCGGTGTATCAGCACATCCAGTCGCGGGCGTCTCTCCCCGGATTTCGCGTCGGCAAGGCGCCGATCGATATGGTGCGTAAGAATTTTGCCGACAAAGCTCGCCAAACCGTGCTGGAAAATTTGATCAGCCGCGCCTCCACCCAAGTTATTCGCGAACGTAAGATCGAAGCCATCAATACACCGCAAGTTGAAAAGCTGGAATACGATTTAGGCAAACCGCTCATTTTCCACCTGAGCGTCGAGAAGGATCCCGTCATCAAAGTGAAGGACTATAAGGGCATTAAGGTCAATCGTCCCTCGACGGTTGTTACGGACGAAGCGATCACCAAAACTCTGGAAGAGATCCGAGAACGCAACGCCACCTTGGTCGCCTCTTCCGCTCAGACGGTCGACAAAACCAATTTCGCCGTCATCGACTTTGAAGGAAAGATCGATGGCAAAGTGTTTCCCGGTGGCACGTCCAAAAATTATCTACTGGACATGAACCAACCCCAGACGATCGCCGGATTTAGCGATGGCATTTTGGGCGCGGAACTGAATAAAGAACGCACCGTGCAGGTTCGCTTCCCCGCCGATTATGCGCGAAAAGAATGGGCCAACAAAGAAGCGGTGTTCCAAGTCACCGTGAAGGAAATCAAAGAGAAGAAGCTTCCGAATTTGGATGATGAGTTCGCGAAAGATCTTGGACTAACATCTTTGGATGAGTTAAAGAAAAAAGTTCAGGAAAATCTTCAAAAAGAACAAACCTCCAAAGCCGAAAAGGAAGAAGAGGAACAGATTTACCAGGCGCTTGTCGACAATCACAAGTTCTCCATCCCCCCCACGCTGGTTGAAGAACGGGTGCGCACGCTGACGCAGCGCGCGCTGTCGAATCTGCAACGACAGGGGTTGGTGTCGCAGGGCGACAAGCAGGCGGAAGAAACAATCCGCGGGAAGACTCGTCCTCAAGCCGAAAAAGACGTACGATTGTCTTACCTGCTGAAGGCGATCGCGGCTCAGGAGAAGTTGGAAGCCAATCAGGCGGATGTGGACGAGTTGAAGAAAAAAGCGCTGGAGGAGACCAAAGATAACCCGGGAAATGTGGACAAATACTTCCAGGAACGAGATTTGGCCATTCGGGCCTCTTTGACCGAGACGAAAGTACTTGATTTTTTGAAGAAAAACGCCAAGATTAAGACTACTAAAGAATAGAAGAGAGGAGACTCCATAATGGTTTCAATGATTCCTACAGTCCTTGAACGGGTCAGCCAGGGTAATTTAGTCGGCTACGACATTTTTTCGCGGCTTCTCAAAGACCGCATTATTTTTGTCGGCGGGTATGAAGGCACCGTCACCACCGATTCCGCGAACTTAATCATCGCGCAGTTGTTGTATCTGGAAGCCGATGACCCAGACAAAGAAATTAATCTCTACATCAACTCCCCCGGCGGCATGGTGACAGCGGGATTGGCTGTGTACGACACGATGCAGTATATCCGCTGCCCGATTACAACCATCTGCATGGGAATGGCCATGTCTTTCGGCGCAGTATTGCTCTGCGCGGGAACCAAGGGAAAACGTTTTGCGCTTCCCCACTCGCGCATCATGATCCATCAACCGCTCATCTCGGGCGGCGGCATTTCCGGCCAAGCCACGGAAATTGAAATCGAAGCCAAGGAAATTGTCGACACAAAACGACGCTTGAACGAAATTATCGCCAAGCACACCGGCCAAACCGTGGACAAAGTCGCGCACGACTCGGAGAGAAACTTCTATCTGTCATCGGAAGAAGCGAAAGTCTACGGCATCATAGACGAAGTCATCGTAAGGAAAAAATAAGCGTGAGCGTTCCTCGAGACCCCAAAGAATTATTCCACTGTATCTTCTGCGGCAAGGGCAAGCGTGAGGGCTTGCGCCTGATCGGGGGACAGGGAATCTATGTCTGCGAGGAATGCATTCGCAATTCGTACCAGCTCCTCAACAAAATAACCGAAGAAGATGACCGGCGCAGCCCCAAGTCAGTTCCCAAACCGACGGAAATCAAACGCGTCTTGGATGATTATGTGGTCGGTCAGGATCGGGCCAAACGCGTGCTCTCTGTGGCGGTTTACAATCACTACCGGCGCATGGAAGTGGCTTCGCAGCAATCGTATCCGGGAGACGTCGAACTTCAAAAATCCAACATCTTGATGGTCGGCCCCACGGGAACCGGTAAAACGCTGCTCGCGCAAACCTTAGCCAAGATGCTACATGTTCCTTTCGCGATTGCCGATGCAACGACGTTGACCGAAGCAGGCTATGTGGGCGAGGATGTCGAGAACATCATCCTGCGCTTGCTTCAGAACGCCAACTATGACGTCAAACGCGCGGAGCGCGGCATCGTGTATATCGATGAAATCGACAAGATTTCCCGAAAAACGGATTCCCCTTCTATTACTCGTGATGTCTCGGGGGAAGGCGTGCAGCAGGCCCTGCTCAAGATCTTAGAAGGAACGGTGGCGTCGGTCCCTCCCCAAGGCGGCCGCAAGCATCCGCAACAGGAATACATTCAGATCAACACGACCAACATCCTTTTTATCTGCGGTGGCGCTTTCGAAGGTTTGACCAAGGTGATCGAATCGCGCGTGGGCAAACGCGGCCTGGGATTCGGCGCGGAAGTCAAAGCCAAACAAGAGATGAAAATCGGAGACGTGCTCAAACATTTGACGCCTCAGGATCTCATTCGTTCCGGCATGATCCCGGAACTCATCGGACGCTTGCCGATCATTGCCACGTTGGACGATCTAGACGAAAACACGCTTGTCCAAATTCTCACGACGCCCAAAAACGCGATCGTCAAACAGTTTGTAAAAATGTTCAGCCTGGAAGGCGTGGAACTGGATATCCGGCCGGAAGCGCTGCACGCCGTCGCCCAGCTTGCGCTCAAACGCGGATCGGGCGCTCGTGGATTGCGCTCTATCTTGGAAGAGTCTCTTTTGGACGTCATGTACGATTTGCCCGAGCAGCAGAATTTGGCCCGCTGCGTCGTAGACGATAAGGTCATTCATAAAGTCTATTCCCCGATCCTCCAATACAAGGAAGAAAAGAAGATTGCCTAGTAAATTCCCCCTTCTCCCTGTGCGGGATTTGGTCGTCTTTCCGCGCATGGTCGTGCCGTTGGATGTTTCTCGTGTTAAAAGCGTGAAAGCCCTTGAGGAAGCAATGGCGGCGCAGCATCTCGTTTTTGTCGCTTCTCAGAAGAAAACCGAAATAGAAGATCCTCAAGAAGACGATCTCTTTCAAATCGGCACCTTGGCGAAGATTCTCGAACTGCTCAAAATGCCGAATGGGCAACTTAAGATCTTAGTGGAAGGCCAATCCCGCGGCAAGGCCCTTGAATTCCGGTCTATCACAAACAAAGGATACACGGAAGTGCTAGTGGATGTTCTGGCGGAAAGTATTGAGCGCACTCCTGAAGTTCAGGCCCTCATGCGCCAAGCGTCTCAGCTCTTTGAGCAATACATCAAGCTCAACCGGCGTATTTCGATTGAAACGTCCGTTTCCCTCAATACCCTAGAAGATCCCGCACACTTCACAGACGTCATCGCGGGCAACCTCCTCATCAAAATGAGCGATAAGCAGGTTTTGCTGGAAATCCTAAACCCTGAAGAACGCTTGGAGCGGGTCATCGAAATCCTCCATTCTGAAATCGAAATTTTGAATCTGGAACGCCGCATTCATAACCGGGTCCGGACGCAAATTGAAAAGACGCAAAAAGAATATTACTTGAACGAGCAGATGAAGGCGATTCAAAAAGAACTCCGGCAAAAAGACGATAGCACGAAAGATATTGACGAGCTGCGTGAAAAAATTAAAGCCGCGCAACTGCCTACGGAGGCCGCCGAAGCCGCTGAAAAAGAAGTCGGCCGTCTTGAGAAAATGATGCCCTTCTCGCCGGAATCGACAGTGATCCGCACCTATCTGGACTGGCTTTTGGCACTGCCCTGGAATGCCGTCAGCACTGACTCCCTTGACCTTAAAAGGGCGCAGGCTATTTTGGACGAAGATCATTACGGGTTGGATAAAGTCAAAGAACGTATCATCGAATATTTAGCGGTGCTCAAGCTCGTTAAAAAGATGAAAGGCCCCATTCTTTGCTTTGTGGGGCCTCCCGGTGTCGGCAAAACGTCTATGGGACGTTCCATCGCTCGTGCCATGGGCCGCCAATTCGCCAAAATGGCGCTGGGCGGCGTTCGCGACGAATCGGAAATCCGCGGTCACCGGCGCACCTACATCGGCTCCTTGCCCGGACGCGTGATTCAATCGATCCGCAAAGCCAAAACCAAAAATCCTGTGCTTCTCTTAGATGAAATCGACAAGATGGGAACGGATTGGCGCGGCGACCCCGCGGCTGCTCTCCTCGAAGTGCTCGATGCCGAACAAAATAAAACCTTCATGGATCACTTTTTGGACGTGGGGTTTGATCTGTCACAGGTGTTTTTCATTTGCACCGCCAACACGCTTGCCAGTATTCCTTCTTCGCTTCATGACCGATTGGAAATCATCCGCTTTTCCGGATACACCGAGGAAGAAAAGCTGCGTATTGCACACAATCACTTATTACCCAAGCAGCTGAAAGAACATGGCCTCGAGGCTCAGGATGTCCTCGTTCCCACGGATGCGATGCGCGCGATCATCCGTGATTACACGCGCGAAGCGGGCGTTCGCAGTCTTGAGCGTTGGATCGCCACTTTATGCCGGAAGACCGCCCGCAGCTTTGCGGACACCCCTCCGGCCGAACCGTTTCGCGTGACCGTGAAGGACGTTCGGCGCCTCTTGGGCGTGCCGGAATATTCGACGGAAAAAGCCGCTGACAACAAAGTGGGATCTTCCACGGGATTGGCTTGGACAGAGCACGGCGGCGAAACACTCGCCATCGAAGTCGCCAAAATGCCCGGCAAAGGAAAACTCTTTCTTACCGGGAAACTGGGAGACGTCATGCAGGAATCCGCGCATGCCGCACTATCCTTTATCCGTTCCAATGCCAAAAAATGGCACATCAAAGAATCCTTCTTTAAGACGCAGGACTATCATATCCACGTGCCGGAAGGTGCTACCCCGAAAGATGGGCCTTCCGCCGGCACGGCGATTGCGACCGCCTTGGTTAGCGCCATGACGAACCGCCCCGTCAAAAGAAAGATGGCCATGACGGGAGAAATCACGCTGCATGGGCGCGTGTTGGCGATCGGCGGCTTGAAGGAAAAGAGTATCGCGGCCTTCCGCGAAGGCATGGACACGATGCTCTATCCGGAAGGCAATCAAAAAGATTTAGAAGAAATCCCCGAAGACATCAAAAACCATCTCAAAATGGTCCCCGTCAAACATATGGAACAAGTGCTATCATTAGCGCTGGGCGCCAAGGGCCTGCCTGCCGGCAGGCAGGTTCCCTCGCAGCGTCCCTCGTAAAAAAATTAAAATTTAATCATAGGATGGTCGTTATGAAAAAACACTTTTTACTAACCCCCGGACCTACACCTATCCCTCCGGAAGTTTCCGCCAAAGAAGGCTTTCCGATTCTTCACCACCGCACGTCGGAATTTGCTGCTATTTTTCAGGAAGTGATCGAAAATCTGAAATACGCTTTCCAAACCAAGAATGATGTGTTCGTCACCGCCAGCTCGGGCACCGGGGCGCTCGAATCTGCTGTCTGCAATCTGATGTCGCCCGGAGACCAGGCGCTGGTCGCCTCTTCTGGCGTGTTTGGGGACCGCTTCACCAAAATCTTAGAGGTGTATGGCGTCAAAACGATTGTCTTGCGTGAGCCGGATGGCCACGTAGCGATTCCCGCGAAAATTGAAGAGGCACTCAAGAAGAATCCTCAGATTAAAGCCGTCTATGCCACCCATACGGAAACATCCACCGGCGTGGTGAATAATATTCAGGCCATCGGTAAGATTGTCGCCGCCACACCCGCCGTTTTTGTTGTCGATTCGGTTTCGGGTCTGGTGGGGCAGGAACTCCGCACAGACGATTGGAAAATCGATGTGGTCTGCACCGGTTCACAGAAGGGACTCATGACCGCTCCCGGCTTAGGCATGATCGCCGTGTCCGCCAAAGCCTGGCCTCTCGTGGAAGCGGCCAAATGCCCGCGATTTTATTTCGATTGGCGCAAAATGAAAAAGTCCGTCGCGGAAAAGCAAACGCCTTTTACCCCGCCAGTGACAGTCATCGTCGCGCAAGCCGAAGCCCTGAGACTGATCAAGCAGGAAGGTCTCGAGAACGTGTTCGCGCGTCATGCGTGGATGGCCAATGCCACCCGGGAAGCCGTGAAGGCTCTTGGGCTCACCCTTTTCGCCAAAGTGCCTTGCAATGTGCTCACCTCTATCACCGTTCCAGCGGGAGTGGATGGCAAAGCGATCGTCAAACGTATGCGTGAAGACTACGGCGTCTCGATTGCCGGTGGACAAGGGGATTTGGTCGGTAAAATTATCCGCCTGGCTCACATGGGTTATATGGAACGCTTTGATGTCATTGTCGGCATCTCCGGATTGGAAATGATGCTTCATCAGTTGGGATACAAAGTCCAGCTAGGCCAAGGCGTGGCGGCCGCGGAGCGCGCTTTTTTAAGCACCTCCAAAACCGCCGTCTCCACCGCGCCGGCTCCCGCCGCGGCCGCGGCGCGATAAGGAACGATCATGTTTAAAATTCTCGTCGCCGATCCCATTAGCGAATCCGGAATGACCGTCTTTCAGAACCATAACGGCCATTTTCAGGTCAATGCGCAATCGAAGCTGTCTCTGGATGACTTAAAGAAAGCCGTCGCGGATGTAGATGCCATCATTGTTCGCAGTGAAACCAAAATCACGGCCGAAGTCTTAGCGGCGGGCAAAAAAGTGAAGATCGTGGGACGCGCCGGCGTGGGGGTCGACAATATCGACGTGACCGCCGCCAGCCGTCAGGGCGTCATCGTCGTGAACGTTCCCGGAGGCAACACCATTTCGGCCGCCGAGCATACGGTGGCCATGCTGTTGGCGCTTTCACGCAATATTCCGCAAGCCAACGCGAGTCTCAAAGCCGGCGAATGGAAGCGATCCCAATTTACAGGGACCGAGCTGCAGGGCAAAGTGTTGGGGCTCGTAGGCCTTGGCCGTATCGGACGCGAAGTGGCCAAACGCTGCCAGAGTTTTGGCATGCCCGTTTTGGGATACGATCCTTACGCCTCGGAAGAATATGCCAAGAATTTCAACATCAAGCTCTCCACGCTGGAAGAGATTTATGCGCAGGCCGACTACATCACCGTGCACGTTCCGATGAATGACAGCACGCGGCACATGTTCAACGCAAAAACCTTGGCGAAGCTCAAGCCCGGCGTGCGCCTGATCAATTGCGCCAGAGGCGGAATTATTGATGAAGCCGCCTTAGCCGAAGCCATTAAAACCGGGCATGTGAAAGGCGCGGCCATCGATGTCTTCGAGGAAGAGCCTCCGAAGAAAGACAATCCTCTCTTCGCGCTGTCCAACGTCATTGTGACGCCGCACTTAGGCGCCTCGACAGAAGAAGCACAAGTCAAAGTGGCCCAGGAATTGGCCGAAACGCTTCGCGATTACTTCCTGACCGGTGCCGTGCGCAACGCCGTTAACCTCCCCGCTCTGGATGCGGAACAATTCAAAGAGTTGGAGCCCTATCTACTCCTGTGTGAAAAGCTGGGGCAATTTGTCACCCAGTTTTTTGAAGGCCCCATTAAGGAACTAAAAATTGAGTACACGGGCGACATTAGTCTTAAGAATACGACGCCGCTCACGCTAGCGACCTTAAAAGGGTTTTTGACGCCCATTCTGGGAAGTGAAGTGAACGTCGTCAACGCACCGCATCTCGCCAAAGAACGTGATCTTAAATGGACCGAAACCAAAACCAACTTGACCACGGATTACACGAGTCTCATCACGCTCAAAGTGTCATCGGCCGCAGGGAAATTTTCCGTGGCCGGAACGATCCTTGGAAAAAATAATCCCCGCATCGTCGCGATCGATAGCCAATCGGTGGATGTCGTTCCAGAAGGGACAATGGTCATCTACACGAACGTAGACAAACCGGGTGTGATTGGGTACGTGGGCACGATTTTGGGTAAGAATCAAATCAACATCGCCGGCATGCAGGTCGGCCGCAAATCCAAGAGTGGAGAAGCCATTACGGTCGTGAACGTGGATGCCGACGTTCCTGAAACGGTTTTAAAACAAATCAAAGAATTCCCGGGCATTACCCAAGTTAAAAACGTTAAACTGTAACGAATGACTCAAGCCGTCGCGGCGCATATCGATAACGTCAGCAAAGTGTACCGGCGCAGTCATTTAGGAAAAATGACGCTGACTCTTGGCGTCGAGTCGGTTTCTTTTTCCATCCAGGAAGGCGAAGTGTTCGGACTTTTGGGTCTAAACGGCGCCGGAAAAACAACCACCATCAAACTGCTTTTAGGTCTGCTCTTCCCCACCTCCGGCCAAGTCAGCTTATTCGGCCAACAGCTTCCGGACTTAAAAATTATGAATAAAATTGGTTACCTGCCGGAGTTACCCAGCTTTTATAAATATCTCACCGTCGTGGAACTGCTGGATCTCTATGCGACTCTTTCGGACTTGCCTGCCCTTGTATTACGTGAGCGGGCTCCAAAAGTGATTGCCCAAGTAGGGTTGGCCGCGCATCTCAAAAAAAGGCTGGGAGACTACTCGAAAGGCATGCTGCAGCGCGCGGGACTCGCGCAAGCGCTTCTCCATGATCCCGCCATGCTCGTTTTGGATGAACCCGTGAGTGGGCTGGATCCGCTTGGCTTGAAAGAGATGCGGCAATTGGTCTTGGATTTGAACCAGCAGGGTAAAACAATCTTCTTTTCCTCACATATTATTTCGGAAGCGGAAAAGTTGTGCCACCGCGTCGGGATTCTTCATCAGGGACGCCTGGCGCGTCTGATCGAGCGCAAGGACTGGGAAGGCCGTGAAGGACACCTGGAAACGCTTTTTCTGGAGACGATTCATGCGTAAAATTTTCGGCATTGCGCGCTACACGTTCATTGAAATCTTACGCAATAAAATATGGACCGTGCTGATTCTCTTTTCCGGGATTTTGATTCTCTCAACATTGTTATTGGGAACTCTCGATGTCGAGCAGCGAGCCCGCATGATTACGGATTTGGGCCTCGCCTCCATTGAAACCATTTCATTTCTTAGCACCGTCTTTGCGGCCGTCACGCTCGTCCTGACGGAAATGGAATCCCGAACGCTTTACCTCATTTTGACCCGCCCCGTCGCGCGAGCCATTTTCATTCTAGGACGGTTTTTAGGGCTCATCGGCATTATGACCGTGGCCTATCTTCTTATGGCTTGCGCGCATGCGGCATTGATGGCGTTGGTTCACGCGCCAATCGACCGGCATTATGCTCTCAGCCTTCTTTTTTCTTGGGAAAAAATTGTCGTTATTACGGCCGTGGCCCTGGTTTTTTCGCTTTTCTCCACATCAACGGCTTCGGCCGTAACCTTTACATTCTTTTTTTGGGTGATGGGCCACTTCAGTACCGAAATTCTTTTTTTGGCACGAAAAACCTCACAGCCTTTTCTTACCTTCGCCTGCCGCCTTTTTTACTATCTTTTCCCCAATTTTCAAACCATGAATATTCGCGATATTCCACCGGACCTCTACAGCCTGGGATGGCTTTGGGCCGCCGGAGGCTACGGTCTTTCTTACACCTGCGTTTGTTTGGGCTTAACGGCGCTGCTTTTTCGCAAAAAGGAATTCTAAATGCTGTCGCGCTCCGGTGTTCTCATCGGTCTATTCAGCGCAAATCTTCTGCTCATGCTCGGTCTAGCGCATCTTGTGGTGCATCGCTATAACGATCCTTTTCCGCCTTTGTCGGTCAGTTTATCATCCCCGGTAGCCACGTTATCGGACTTTGGGGGCATTGCGCTCGGTTTTAGGAAACTGACTGCGGATTTAGCCTGGGTTCAAACCATTCTTTATTATGGCACTCATGAAGAAGGTGGAGATGCGGAAGAAGTTGAGCAAGGTGGCGGACGTTACCCGCTTTTTTTAGCTTATTGCGAACGTGTGGTCCAAATCGATCCTAATTTCATTCATGCTTATTTTTATGGAGCGGGAGTTTTAGGATGGAATTTAAATCGCTTAGACGAAGCCGAAAAGTTCTTACAGGAGGGGATTCAAGCCCATCCTAAAGAATGGAGGCTTCATCAGTTTCTGGCTGCTCTGGCATTCCAAAAAAACCATGATATCAATAAGTTAGTTGAATTCTTGGAAGGGTTTAATGAACAAGAAGATTGCCCAAATATGCTGAGATCCATCCTTGCTAACATCTATAAGAAACAGAAGCGCTACCGGGAGTCGATTAGGGTATGGAGCAAAGTCTATGAGACCGGCGATCCTACTTATGCTGAACATTCCCTCGCTCAAATTAGAGAAATGGCCCCTTTGGCCCATACAGAACCTATAAATAGGTCCTAGTACCCATTGACGGCATTGATTGAGTTTAGTATGCTGTGGCTGTCAAGGTTGTATGTCGGGAGCAGGGGTCACACCAAAGTCTCCCTTACCAGTTCGCCCTTATAAAATCCGCAACGAAAGGTGATCAAAATGGTGCGTAAAAAAGACAAATCCTTAATTGCTGCTGTCACAGATGCTACATTTTCACAGGTCGTCCTGAAGTCTGACTTGCCGGTTTTAGTCGGGTTCTGGGCCCCTTGGTGCGCGCCTTGCGCGACGCTCCCCCCTATGCTGCAGGAGATTATTGACGACTATTTCGGCAAGGTGAAGGTGGTTCAGGCTACCGTTGACGAAACCCCGGATTTGGCGGAAGAATACCGCATCAGTTCCATTCCAACGCTTTTGCTCTTTGAGAATGGCCGGATGGTAGGCAAACGAACCAGCGCCGACACGAAAGAAGATATTGCGGAATGGCTGGACCGGCACATCGACGAACCCGTAGGGTTCGGGTACTGAGAGAGCCTGCGTAAATGCGAGCTCAGTGCCGCCTCCGTAGAGACAAGGGAGCGGCGCTAACTACATCCCTCTAAATCTGATCGTTTCACCTGGAGGCAGCGGCGGAGGGGTCGCTGTCTTTAGTTTTTCCCGCAACATCGGCATCACATCACAGGTTGGATGATAAAGCAATGCCGGATCCGGCCGATCATTAGGAATTACATACTGCACGTCCACCCCGCAAACGACGCAAGGACCTTCAATTACATCCGTAAAATTGGACCATGTTGCACGAGTACGTTTCATACAGCCTCCTAGTAAAGATGTCGACCGCCGTCGACTCGAATCGTTTCTCCTGTCACAAAATCCGTCTCGACTAAAAATAAAACGGCCTTCGCAATTTCTTCGGCTCCGCCCCATCGTGCCAACGGCGTGCTTTTGATGACGGCTTTAATCTCCGCCGCGCTCATGCCGGGAGGCGGAAGCATCGGACCCGGCGCAATGGCATTCACTAAAATTTTAGGTGCCAACTCGATGGCCATCGCTTCCACAACCGCCTTGATCGCAACTTTCGACACGTAATAGGCAGAGTAATCCTTGTAGCGCGGACGGCCGCTGGCGCTGGTCCAATCTGAAATATGAACCATGCGTCCGCCTCCGTTTTTTTTCATCCAAAGCGAGGTCGCTATCGATAACGAATAAGCGCTTTCTGCGTTGACCTTGAGATGCGACGTCCAAGCTTTCGCGGCCGCTTTGGCATCGGAAATTTGAGCCTTTTCGTAAATGGAGGAGAGGTTAACGAGAATATCCAGCCGTTTATACCGACGGGCAATCGCGCGAGCAGCGCTTTCAATCTGATCTCTTTGCGACAAGTCACACCGGACCGTGCTGCCTTGACCGCCATCCGCAATCACCTGCTGAATTATTTTCTCCGCCGCGTCACGCGATTGACGGTACGACACGACAATCCGGCAACCCTTCTGAGAAAGAACATGTGCGACGGCGGCCCCCATGCGGGCGCCTCCGGTAATCCATGAGACTTTGCCTTGAAGATTCATCCAGGACTTCTCCAGTGGGTCCGCTGGGACTCCCCGCCACTACGGCTTTGGCGGGCGCGCCATCGTCGTAGTGGCGCGGAACCCATCCGGTATCTTTAAAAATTGGTGCCCCCAACGGGATTCGAACCCGTCCTACCACCTTGAAAGGGTGGTGACCTAACCACTAGTCTATGGGGGCGTGATCGCCATTATAACAAAGCCGATCTTATATAATGTGCCTTCGAAGAATTCTTCTCGAGTGGGTCCGTAGCTCAGTTGGTTAGAGCACCGACCTTTTAAGTCGGGGGTCCTGGGTTCGAGTCCCAGCGGACCCACTAGAGAAGTTTTTATACTCATGAATCCGCACGACCTTTTGATCGCTGATCACAAAAACCTGCGAACCCAAGCCGGCTCCCTCCGAGCCGCGGTGGAGAAAGATCCCAAAAAACTCGAGAGCGACTTACTGGCCTTTCAGCAGTCGGTGCAAACACATTTCAAACGGGAAGGCGCTTACTACCGCATTCTCGACGATGGCAAGCGTTTGAACGACCGCGGCCTTGTGCATCAGCTGCGCAACGACCATGCGGCGGTCGTCTTTACCTTGGAAAGCCTGGCCATCCGCCTGCGCAAAAATGGCGTGAATGCTGACTGGCGCACCCGTTTTGATAATCTTATGAGCGTGTTTCTCCCTCACTTGGACGCCGAAGAAAAAAACTTATTCCCCATCGGCCGTAAAACGCTCTCCGAAGAAGAAATCAAAACCATCCTCCAGGACATGCAGAGCGGTGACTAAATTCCGTTTCGCCCTGCGCATGCGCGGCATGCAGGCGTCGACCATCCGTGAAATTTTAAAAATTACCAAACGTCCAGAAGTGATCTCCTTTGCCGGAGGACTTCCCGCCCCTGAACT
>Ga0207070_1072_pt1 | contig 24635 bp, 24 predicted proteins | sample Alteio_BWMinHeat_92_FD_153591 | JGI IMG/M metagenome (GOLD analysis project Ga0207070, IMG submission 153591) | Enriched cells from forest soil in Barre Woods Harvard Forest LTER site, Petersham, Massachusetts, United States -... | ecosystem: Environmental > Terrestrial > Soil > Temperate forest >...
GCATTTTTGTGAGCGCCATAAATAAAAAAATACGTTTGGGATTGGACCGATTTTCGAAAGTGCCTTGGCGGCAACCTCAGTTCCAATGCCATCAGCGTCTCCGGTGGTAATGGCAATACGAAGAATTTTTTTTGGCATTCTAAATCACCGAGTTTTAATTGATTCGAATGAAGGCTTCATTACGAACCTGTTCAAGCCAAGCTTGAAACTGCTTCTTATAAGCTTTGTCGTAGAGTTGCCCGCGAATTTCATCTTTTGCTTTTTCAATTTTTGGATCGGGAACAAGCTTCTTTTTTATGAGTTTTAAAATGTGTAAGCCAGCCTTTGTTTGCACGATTCGACTCGTGTCACCCAATGACATTTTCGATACAACTTGTTCAAGCTCTTTCGAAAATTCTCCAGTTTTAAAGGTTCCGAGTAAGCCACCAGAAGAAAAATTTGGATCTTCGCTGTACTCACTTGCTAAACGATCAAAATCTTCACCAGACTTTAACTTATTTAAGACAATTTCGGCACGCTCGTGAGCTTTTTTCTGGCCACCTTTTTCAAGCAAAAATAAAATATGCGCCACCGTATATTCAAAGCTCTGGTCAGCAGCCTCGCCATGGATAGCCGAGTATTGCGCGAGGACATCGTCTTCAGATATTTTGATCTTAGATAAAATCGCATGATCAATGAGAGAATGTCTCTCAAGCCCGGTTTTGATAAAGTCTTGATATTGAGAAAATTTGATTCCCTTTTCTTCGACGTCACGACTGATCTCGTTTCTTTTTGCAATGGCACGCACTTCTTGTTCGACGCGTTCGATGGGAACTTCGAGCTTCTGACGCTTAACCTCAGAATCGATAATCTTTTCGTCGATCATCGTTTGTAAGAGTTTTTTTCGATCCTTCAACATTTCTTGTTTTGCGGCATCGTTCGGGATGAGAAGGTCATCGGTCAGGCCGCCACTCTTGAGTTTCTCCAAATACTTATCTAAATCAGTGAGCGTGATGATTTCATCATTAATGACTGCGACGATTCGCTCGATTATTTCAGCGGGGGCCATTTCAGCGAGCATGAGGCATAACAAAACCAAAAGAAGCCGTGAAATCAAATTTTTCTTCATGATGAAACCTCATTTTAGACAGAGCTTATTACCATAGATTTTGTACCTCGGCTTATTGCACCTTGGTAGAAACTCTTACGGCGCGAATCAATTCTTCATTACGAGAAATGTGTGACTTTCTAAGCTCTTGGTCGAGCCAGCCTGAAAAGCCAGCCTGCTCCTTTTTTTCTCGCAGTTGACGTTCTACCCTAGCGTGAGCTTCTTGCAAACTCAAATGGACTTCTGGTTCTTTTTTTATGACTTCATAAATATGGTAACCATAAGGGCTTTTGAGAATTTTGCTACGTTGCCCAGTGTTAAGTTTGAATGCTTGATCAAAAATATCTAAGCTACCCTTATCAATCCAATCCGTAATTCCGTCATTTGCTCCCTCAGGCGCAACCGAATAGTCTTTCGCGAGTTTTGCGAAGTCTGAGCCCTCTTGAAGTTCATTATAAAGGCGCTTGGCGACATCTTCTTTTTCGACCACAATCTGTCTTAACTTAATGCGAGCGGGTCGATTAAATAGGGCCTTGTTGAGATTATAAAAGTCTTTTATGTCTTCTTCTTTTGGGGACGAAATATTTTTTGAGATTTCGGCGTGAACCAACCTCTGTAAAAGGCTGTACTCGAGCTCTTTGTTCCATTGATCAAACGATATATTTTCTGCCGAGAGCGCCCTTCGAAAAGCATTGTCATCAGGATATTTGCTGCGAATCTTTTTCGATTCTTCGGCGAGCATTTCAGGGGTCACACTTAAATTATTTTCTTTTGCATATTGCTTTGTTAGGACCTCAAGAACGAATTCGTGTACTGTCTGCTCTTTGGCGCGCTTGAGATTTTGTTGATCTTTGGCAAACAGGGCATCGTAATCTTTGAGTTTTCTAGCTAGACGGACTGCAAAATCTTCGGCGCTTAAATTCACTGAATTGACAGAGACCACACTTTTATTTTTGATATTGGAGCTTTGCGTGCAGGCAATGAGAAACATAGAAACAACGAATCCGCTGAGAATCAAGAATCCTTGAGATGCGATCCTAGGGCCCGCATCGACCCGCAGGCGAGATGCGACTGAGGGAGCTGCGATGGCGTGTGACATGAGAATTACTTCAAGACCGATTTATTTTCTTTAATGCTATAGTTCTTTTTAAGCTTGGCAAAATAATCGTCAAAAATGATTTTACGTTTTTGATCAAATACGGTTGCTTGAATTTTTCGCTTATCTGCATCCGCGTAGCTATGACGACCTGTTAGTTTGATAATATGGTATCCGTATTGGGTTGTCACAAGGCCGCGAACATCACCAAGTTTCATACTTAGAGCCGCGTCGTAATAAGATGGAACAAGTGTAACATTGCTCTGCCAGCCAATATCACCGCCATTTTTTTTTGATAAAATATCGTCGGTATATAAAGCTACAAGCTCCTCAAAACTTCGCTTGCTGCCTCGGACCTCTTTAAAGATATCTTCAGCCCGCTTACGTGCATCGCGTTTTTGCTCTTCATTGGCATCGGGTTTGAATTCGATCAAGATATGACTGGTACGAAGTTCAGGATATTTTTGGTAATAAGCCTTCATTTCTTCTTCAGTCACTTTAATCTTATTCACTTTTTCGCCAAGTTCTTTTTCAAGGAGGCCCTTGTAAATGTCTTGTCTCAACATTTCCTTAACTTGCGGGTCACTTTCGAGATGACGCTTTTCGGCCTCCTGAACGCCGACTTCATAGCGAACAAGATCTTCTAAAAAAAGTTCTTTCGTGGGCGGGTTAATCGTTTTGTTTAAGACTTCGTTGTATCTTTGATTGAACTCTTTCAAAGTAATTTTTTTATTGCCGACAATGGCAACATACTCGTTTGAACTGTCCTTTGAGTCCGCTGCAAAAGCAGAGCTCAAAAAAAACGATGAGCAAACTGTGCCTAATATGGCTAAAAAGATTTTTGTGCGCACTAAGCCTAAGATGGTCTGCATCATATTTTAAGTCCTCGCAAATTATTGAGAATAGGTCGAAATATACTCGGGCATCACTACTATCGAAAGGCTAACAGCTCACTTATTTCGCTGCAATGAGATTGCGTGCTTTTTGCCCAGCATCAAGAAGTGCAATTTCAAGCTGCTGAGACAGATCTGAATTTCGCAAATCGGTATCCCTGGAAACACTTTTAACCGGAGGGCCCCAAAACACCACAACCTTAGCAAAAGGGAGTGGTAAGTAGCTTTTATTCCATGATTTTTTAAAAACAAATGCCTTTGAGCAGGCTACGCCTAAGGGATGAATATGACAGGATAGCAATTTCGCGACCTCAAGCGCGCCGGGTTTCACCTTATGATAAGGTCCCTTTGGTCCATCGACGGCAAAACTTGGCCGATAACCCTGTTTAGCGAGGCGTAAAAGTCCTTTTAGCCCTGATACTCCTCCGCGAGTCGATGACCCGCGAGAGGTTTTCACGCCGATTAAATTTAAAAAGCCATTAATGATTGCGCCGTCTTTACTCGTCGACGTCATAGCCGAGGCACGATATCGCTTTGTCAGATAAATAATTCCGAGTTCATCTCCATGCCAATGAGTCAGAACGGCCATCCGATTATTTTCGAGATCAGCTTTGAGCTCAGGAGATTCGATGAGCTCAATCCGCCACGATAGTTTAAGCGGTAAATAAATGAACCAAATAAATAAAGGTAAAATTCGCGAGCGAAACATTTATGAACCAGCTATCGTCATCAAGCAAAGTTTAATGTTGCAAGATTTTTTTAAATTCAGCATTGAGCAGAGGTAAAATTTCGAAAACATCACCAACAATACCATAAGTGGCCTTTTGAAAGATGGGCGCATTTGCATCTTTATTGATTGCCACAATGACCTTGCTTCCGCTCATTCCGGCGAGGTGTTGTATGGCTCCAGATATTCCGCAAGCAATATATAATACCGGAGCAACGGTTTTGCCGGTTTGTCCAACCTGCATCGAATGAGGAACCCAGCCAGCGTCGACGACCGCACGTGAAGCTCCAACGGTAGCACCTAAGGTGTCGGCGAGTTCGTTTAAGAGCTTAAAATTTTCAGCATCTTTCATTCCTCGTCCGCCTGAAACGATAATGCTGGCTTCTGTGAGGTCAAGCTTATTGGAGGTCGCCTTGACGATCTCTTTGACTAAAGTTTTTAAGTCTGTCTTTGGGGCGACGATCTCGCTCATGCTTGCCGCGCCTGCCTTCTGGCTGGCTTCAATCGGCAACTGGTTACTACGCATCAAAATAATCTGGGTGCCACTACTTACGAATTGCACCTCGGCGCTACACTTTCCGGAATAGAGGGGCTTTCTGATTTTGGCAGAATCTCCAGAAAAGCTAAGCTCGGTACAATCACTCACAACCCCAGCTTTTATTTTTGCAGCAAGCCGCGGAAACAAATCACGAGCCATCATGGTGGATGAAGCAAGTAAGAATTTCGGAGATTGCGCCTTGATCACCTCTGCAAATGCGTTGCTGAAGACTTCAGAGTTGTATCTTGCAAAAACCTCAGAGTCTGAAACAAAAACTTGTTCGACGCCATTTTGCCCAAGCGCTGCAAGCATATTTTTTGCGCCTGGTCCAACAGCGATGGCTTGAATTTTAAGATTTGACTTACGAGCGGCAGTTAACAATTCGAGAGTCGATTTTTTGAGCTGGGTATTAGTGAATTCGGCAAAAATCATGATTGTCGACATAAGGTCCTCTTTTTTAAAATTTAAATAACTTTTGCTTCATTTCTAAGAAGGCTGACAAGTTGTTCCGCTTGCTGTTTTGCGTCTCCCGCGAGCATTTTGACACTTGGTTTGTCTGGCGGAAGCTGAAAGGCAACAAATTTATAATGAGACTCTTGCGGGCTGATGTCCAGACTTGCAAAAGCGATCTCCTTAATGACTTTTTTCTTGGCCTTCATGATTCCAGGAAGGCTCGCATACCGAGGTAAGTTGAGGCCCTTATTAGCAGCAACCAGGGCTGGGACGGCGAGCTCGATCACTTCACGCGTTCCGCCCTCAACCTCGCGCTCACATAAAACCGAAGCAGCAGAAACACTCATTTTTGAAACAACGCTAGCATGCGGAATATGTAAATGTTCGGCAAGCATTTGGCTGACGGCAGAGTTGTTGTCGTCAATCGCTAATTTACCAGTGAGGACAAGTTTAAATTCGCCCTCTGCTTTTATAGCAGCAGCTAATGCCTTAGAGGTTGCCGAAGCGTCGAGATCTTCTGGACCATCTATGACGGTGGCTTCATCGGCGCCCATCGCCAGAGCGGTGCGCAGGGTTTCTACGACACGCGCCTTTGGTCCAAGACTTAAAACGTGAACACTTGCACATTGACCTGCTTCGCGAAGTTTTAAGGCCTCTTCAACCGCATATTCATCATAGGGATTCATGATCCATTTGATCCCGGTAGTATCGATGCCGCTCTGATCAGCTTTCAACTTTATTTTCGTCTCGGTGTCGGGAACTTGCTTTATACAAACAAAAACTTTCATAAGGTCCTCTCCCTATTTTGGCCTAGTAAGCTCATCTTCAGACGCTCGAGGCACATAGGAATCCAGATTTTAAGCAGATTTCTGCCCTTGAAGCAAACTTATTTGATTGCCTAGTTTGATTGCCGGCTCAGAGTGCTCGGGTCGAAGAAATTAATGTTACAGTGTACTGGACAGCATCGAAGCTTAAGAGTTAAATAGGGCTAGTGTGACGTCACACGAGAGTACTAAAAACAAACTTTGAGGTCGTACGTGAAATATTTAAGCTCGAGTATTGGTCGCAAACAACTGATGTCAGTGACTGGGATTGTCTGGTTGGGCTTCGTGCTCACTCATATGCTCGGTAATTTGCTAATTTTTTTGGGCCCGGATGCTTACAATGCCTATAGCCATGCCATCGTCAGCAATCCGCTGCTTTTTATCGCAGAAGCATTACTGGTGATCACTCTTCTGACTCATGTTTTTACTGGTGTAAAACTCACGGCTGAAAATAAATCAGCACGATCTAACAAATATGCGATGCCGACAAACGGCGAAAAGGCGGCGCGCTTTCAATCGAAATTTATGATTTTTCACGGAAGTCTTATTCTCGTTTTTATCATCAGTCATTTAATCACTTTCAAATATGGTCCTCATTACGTGACCACGGTTCATGGGGTCGAAATGCGTGACTTATATAAATTGGTTTTTGAAGTTTTTCAAAACCCTCTTTATGTGGCATGGTATTGCGTGGCTCTGGTTTGCTTGGGGCTACATCTCAGCCACGGATTTTTTTCGTCACTTGCGAGCATCGGCATCTACAATCCTAAATTCGCTTCGCTTATTTCAAAATTTGGTTACGTCTATGCCGTTGTCGTAGCGGTCGGCTTTATTTCTCAACCCCTGTATGTTTATTTAATTGCGCACTAGGAGCTGTCGATAAATAGCTCCTTAACGAGAGGCTTAATTGTTACTTAAAAATTTGCATATTTAAATGCACGCTAAATATGGACACTTAAAAATTTGTAGAGGCAACGCATGATAAAACTTGATTCTAAAGTCCCGCCAGGCTCACTCGAAGAAAAATGGAGTATGCACAAGTTCAATATGAAACTGGTAAATCCAGCCAACAAACGAAAACACAATATTATCGTTGTTGGGACCGGCCTTGCTGGCGCTTCGGCGGCGGCATCTTTGGCCGAACTTGGCTATAAAGTGAAAAGCTTTTGCATTCATGAATCGCCACGACGCGCCCACTCGATCGCGGCTCAGGGCGGGATCAATGCCGCCAAGAATTATCAAAATGACGGTGATTCGGTCTTCAGACTTTTTTATGACACGGTTAAGGGCGGGGACTTTAGGTCGAGAGAAGCGAACGTTTATCGCCTTGCTGAGATTTCTCCGAATATCATCGATCAGTGTGTTGCTCAGGGAGTTCCATTTGCGCGTGAGTATGGTGGCGCGCTCAGCAATCGCTCTTTTGGAGGCGCACAAGTTTCGAGAACTTTTTATGCCCGTGGACAGACGGGTCAGCAACTTTTGATCGGTGCCTATCAGGCGATGATGAGACAAGTTGAACTGAAACAAATTGAACTTTATTATCGGCGAGACATGCTCGACCTGGTGATCGTGGATGGTTGTGCGCGTGGAATAGTCGTCCGAAATTTGCTAACAGGTGAACTTGAAACCTATTCTGCTGACGCGGTTATTTTAGCAACAGGTGGTTATGGAAATGTATTTTATCTTTCGACAAACGCCAAGCAATCAAATGCCACCGCAATTTGGCGGGCCCACAAACGAGGAGCTTTGTTTGCCAATCCCTGCTTCACCCAGATCCATCCGACCTGCATTCCTGTCTCTGGGGAATATCAATCAAAACTCACCTTAATGTCAGAGAGCTTGAGAAACGATGGCCGAGTTTGGGTGCCGCTCAAAAAAGGCGATCAGCGCCAACCAGGTGAAATCCCGGATTCGGAGCGGGATTATTATCTTGAAAGAATTTATCCGAGTTTTGGGAACCTCGCTCCTCGCGACGTTTCTTCTCGACAGGCAAAGTTTAGGGTTGATGAAGGCCGAGGCGTAGGTGAAACAGGAAAAGCGGTCTATCTCGATTTTCGCGATGCCATTAAGCGACTTGGAGAAAAGGCAATTGCTGAAAAATATGGAAATCTCTTTGAAATGTATGAAAAAATCACGGGCGAAAATCCTTATAAGCAACCGATGAGAATATTTCCTGCAGTTCATTATACGATGGGTGGCTTGTGGGTCGATTATAATTTGATGAGCAATGTCCCTGGTCTTCATGTTCTCGGCGAAGCAAACTTTTCGGATCACGGAGCAAATCGTCTTGGGGCATCTGCGCTCATGCAGGGGCTTGCCGACGGTTACTTTGTGATTCCCTACACAATCGGAAATTATATCGCGAGCACTTCACTTGCAAAGGTCGATACCAATCATGAGGCTTTCAAAGAAGCAAAAGCAAGCTGTCAAGCGCAGCTCGAAAAGTTCATGGCATCTAAGGGCCAGAAAACCGTGGACGACTTTCATCGCGAATTGGGTCATATCATGTGGGAATATGTCGGAATGAGCCGAAACGAAAATGGCCTTAAAAAGGCGTTGACTGAAATTCCAAAATTGAGAGAAGAGTTTTGGCAAAATTTAAAAATGTCAGGTGAAGCGAATTATCTCAACCCCGAACTCGAGAAGGCCAGCCGCGTGGCCGACTTTATCGAGCTGGGTGAGCTCATGGCCTATGACGCTCTTCAACGAAAAGAATCCTGCGGAGGACACTTCAGAGAAGAAAGTCAAACCCCAGATAATGAGGCCAAGCGCGATGATCAGAACTTCTGTTATGTTGCAGCTTGGGAATGGAAAAACGGCAAAACCCCAGAGCTTCATAAAGAAGCACTTGAATTTGAGCGCGTTCATCTCAGCACCAGAAGCTATAAATAGAAAGTTAGATAGGAAATATTATGAGCAAAGAAAAAACTCTCAATCTAAAACTCAAAATTTGGCGACAAAAAAATAAAGGCGATGCCGGTCACTTCGAAGATCATGATGTTAAAGATATATCAACCGACATGTCGTTTCTTGAAATGCTCGACGTTGTTAACCAAAAATTGATTAAAGAAGACAAAGATCCAGTTGCCTTTGATCATGATTGTCGCGAAGGAATTTGTGGGTCGTGCGCCATGACTATTAACGGAAATCCACATGGTCCGCAAAAGGGAACGGCAGTTTGCCAGCTTCATATGAGAAAATTTGAAACCAATCAGCATGTGGTGATTGAACCTTTTCGCGCAAATTCGTTTCCGGTGATTAAAGATCTGTCAGTCGATCGCAGCGCCTTTGATAAAATCATTATGGCAGGGGGATATGTCGGCGTGAATACGGGTAGTGCGCCTGACGCCAATAATATTCTGGTTCCAAAAGAACATGCCGATCGCGCTTTTGAAGCAGCAACTTGCATTGGCTGTGGGGCCTGTGTGGCGGCCTGTGCAAACTCATCAGCAATGCTTTTTGTGAGCGCGAAAGTAGCGCATCTTTCGCTTTTGCCGCAAGGTGAAGTTGAGAAAGACAAACGAGTTCTGAAAATGATGGATACCATGCAAGAGCTCGGCTTTGGAAACTGCAGTAATACCGGCGCCTGTTCACTTGCTTGTCCAAAAGAAATTGATTTCGAAAATATTGTTCGCATGAACAGACAGTATTTGAGCGCGAGCGCAATAGAACGTCCGGAGCCAGAGACATCCGGGGATATGGCCTAGTCCGGACTGTCCGAAGATCTGCGCGCTTTAAAAACACAAAAAAAACTGAAGTGGAAATTGCATCTGCCGATAAGAAATCAAAGACAAAACTATTTGGTTTTTTGGGAGATGCAAAATGAAAAGAGTCGGAGACCTTTTTAAGGACTTGGGATTTAATGAATCTGGAAGCGATGACGTAAAAATCGCATTTATCAAAAATCTTATTCGCTCCGCCTACGGCGTCGAAATCCAAGGTCCCAGCGCATCTCAACAAAAATCACATACGACTGTTTTAGCAAAGCTTCAGGCAACAAACTTGAATTTCGACGAGCCTAAAACATTTGAACAATTAAGTTTTGATTTCGGCCCCCAATTCAAAAAGGCCAACTAATTGGTCGGACAGCTTGAGACCCTCTTTTGCCTGAAGTTGAACTTCGTTGGCCAGCGCCCCTCCATTAAAGATCGATGAAATTCCGACCAACAACTAGTTACAGCAATAAAACTTCAGCAATTGCAAAATAATTCCGCAAAGAACAGGTAGCAATCACATTTGACGTGCTTGCCAGGGTCTGCCGTTCATGGAGAAGAACAATGAATTTAAGCAAAATCCCCAAAGGATCTTCGCCACTATTTTTGGTCTATATCTTTGCGTTTAGCCTTTTCACTCGAAGTGCAAACAGCTTTCAGACCATCGACGAGAACTCGTTTGTGCCGGGAGAATTTCTTTTGCAGGTAAAACCTGAAAAGAGACTCGCTTTGCAGAAATTTTTTAAAAACCAAAAGATGAAATCTAAAAAAATCAATGAAAGTACCCTCTTGCTTAAATTTAATTCAAAATCGAGAGAGAGTTTTCAAGCTGACGTGTTGAACGTAGTAACAAATTTGAAAAGTCTTGCCGGTGTTGAAATCGTTGAACCAAACTATATCTATCATATCAGTCAGGCACCTAATGATCCAATGTACTCACAGCTTTGGGGCCTACATAACTCAGGTCAAACAGACTCAAGCGGAAGCGTTGGTATCAAGGGGGTTGATATCAATGTTGAAAATGCCTGGAATCTTTCAACCGGTTCAAAAGACGTCGTGATCGCCGTTATTGATACGGGCGTGGATTTCAAAATTCCTGATTTAAATGAAAATGCGTGGACAAATTTGCCAGAGGCAAAGGGGCTGCCGCAAGTCGACGACGACAGTAATGGTTACATCGACGACATTCATGGGTTTAATTTCGTCGCGGACAACGGGGATGCTACTGACGATAATGGCCACGGGTCGCATTGCTCAGGTACGATCGGCGCTAAAGGAAATGACAAATATGGAGTTGCTGGAATCAATTGGGATACCAGAATCATGGCCGTGAAATTTATCGCTCACGATGGCACCGGCACGCTTGCAAATGCCGTGAAAGCAATCGATTACGCGAGAAAAAACGGCGCACGAATTATGAGTAATTCATGGGGTGGAAGCAGCGATAGCCAAATTCTAAAACAGGCTATAGAAGAAGCCGAAAAATCTGGAATTTTATTCGTCGCCGCAGCTGGGAACGATGGCACCGACAATGATAAAAGCGCGTTTTATCCGGCCAGCTACCAACTGGATAATATCATTTCGGTCGCCGCTCTTAATAATCGTGCGAGATTATCGAATTTTTCGAATTTTGGACGCTCGACAACCCATATTGCGGCTCCTGGAGAATATATTTTAAGTACAACTCCTAAGGGATTTGAAACTTTGTCAGGAACGTCAATGGCGACGCCGCATGTTTCAGGAGTCGCAGCGCTACTGCTTTCGTATGATCCGCAGCTCAATTTTCGTGAACTCAAAGCAAGGATTCTCGATAATGCTCGGCCGCTGTTTCGTTTGAAAAATAAGATTTCAAGCGGAGGAATGCTGGACGCTTTTGCGACGCTCATGAATATCAAACCAGGTCCAGATGAGAACGATCCCGCGCTTCTCAAAAATCACGAAGCTAGTCTGTTAGCCTCGCCACACCCGTATGCGAATTCTGTAGATCAGACGTTTAAAATAACTAAGCCTGGAGCTAAGAAGATCGCCATACACTTTGCGAGATTTGAAACTGAACCCAACTATGACTTTGTGGAGGTACTGGATGCCAACGGTAAATCTTACGATAAAATGAGCGGCTATCACAACGACCAATATTCAGAAATCGTTGAGGGCGACTCGATCATTCTGCATATGACATCGGATAAGAGTATTAACGGCTATGGTTTTGATATTGACGAAACTCTTTTCGAGTAGTGCCCTAATATTTGTGAGTCATATAAAATTTTTCGGCGCGCAGGTTCACAAATTCCGGAAGGTCTAATTGTGTACAGTGTGAGCCATAGGGCACATTTTGCAGCTCGCTGCCGGCAATTCGAGAGTGAAGCTCGATCTGATGAGCAACAGGGGTGACACCGTCTTTCTCACCACTAATAATCAGGGTTGGGATACGAATTTTTTCTAAAACCGAGCTGGCGTCGTACGCCATCATGTCCTCGAAAAGCTTCATAAAAACTTTCAGATCTAGCGACGCTATCCCCCGCGCGTAAACTTCAATGTCTTTTATCGATGTCAGTCTTAGATTGAACCCGCCCGCCAAAGCCGACAAGTGAGCGGCGAGCGGATTGAGAACTGAGGCTCGCCAAACATTTGTGACCAAGTCAGGATAATTTTGATGAGTGTCCTTAACGAACTGAAAAATTTTGGGGACAAAATCTACGCCAAACATTCCGCCAATAGGGTCCTTCACAAAGGCATTGACGAAGACCAGATTTTTGAATTGTTCTGGAAATAAATCAAAGGCTCGCAAAACGACCTGGCCACCGAAGCTATGTCCCCAAAAGCTTGCCGATGAAATCTTCAGGTGATTTAAAAGGGCGTGCGTGTCTCGCGCCAGAGAGTCAATATTTAAATTGTCGAGATCTTTAGGACTCTCTGACTTTTGATGACCTCTAAAATCCAAACAAATCGTTTGATAGTTTTGTGAGAACGCGGTCACCTGGGGATGCCAATGATTCATTAAGCAACCGATTCCGTAGACGAATACAATGGGTTTTCCTTGGCCTCGCATTTCATAGTAAATTGAGGTGCCATCAAAGCTTTCGAAGTGCCCCGTTTGCTTTTCAACTTCTTGTTTCATTATCTGTATCATAAAAGGCCACCACTAATTGGGTATTAAAGATTTCTATAATGTCGCCATCTTGCAAAATCTCACTACTGAGTTCTTGACCGTTGAGCTTTACAATTTGCGGGAAAAGGGTTTTAAATTCAACTCCCGAATCTTGTGGACTCACCTCAAAACATATCGGTGGGGCGGCGCTCTCTTTCAAGGCGAGATCTAAAGATTTGGGCCCGATGATTCGCGGTCCATAACCCAAGATCCAAGTTTTTCCATAATCCAGACCACGGACGCATCGAAACCTGAGTGGAGGATTAAAGGCTGCAATTTTAGTATTAATTACATTATCGGCGCGCAACCCAGCGTTTTCAATAAGCTTAAATAAAATATCGCGCCAAGTTTCGGGCATTTCGATTTCGTCTGGCGGTTGGGGAGTTGTAAAGTCTCTCTCGGGGCGATGCAGTGGTAAACCGGCATCTGGTTTTTGAGCTTGAGGCCTCACCTGAGGCTTGCCCTTTGGAGCTTTATCCAAGGGCCTAGCTGGTTTGATGACCTCAGACTGTTTTGGTTTGGGCTGAGCTTGAGGAGGCAGGGGTTGGAGCTCAAGAATCGACTTTAAAGGTGGATCGTCTTGTTTTGCTCCCCCAATAGGCTTATCTGGCTTTTTTGGCGGTGGACCAACGTCAATAACCCGAAGCACTGTACTGCCGAGACGAAACTCAATGCCCGGCGTGAGAACCAACTCAGGGACTCGAATCTCATTGAATTTGATGCCATTGGAGGATTTATTATCCAAAATAAAAAACTTCTTGGTTCCATTGACGTCTCGAGCCTCAATATCAGCGTGATGGGATGAAATTTTGGGGTCCGAGAGCAAAACATCGCAGTTTCGACGACCAACTTTGAGGCCGTCGGCAAGTTTAAAGCGTCTACCTAAAGCAGCGCCAACTATGACCTCTAAATATAACTCCATATCGCTAGTATGACTTTGAAAAGCTGCGCTTGTCTAGGCCCGTCAAGCGTGATACACCAGCCGGACGAAATTTAAGAAAATCCTTGCTCCTCATCTAAATGCTAAATGGCTAAATGAGAGGGGCTTAACCCGAAAGGAAATTATGGAGCTAGAAAAACGCACCAATCTCATCCCTTACGAAGCCGTCGTAATGGTACATCCAGATGCCACTGAAGAAGATCAAAAAAACTTATTTAGAAGAAATAAAGGCATTGTGGAGTCTTTTAAAGGAAGTGTAAATCATCTTGATCTATGGGGCAAAAGAACACTCGCGAACCCCATTGAAAAACATAGAAAAGCTTATTATTTTCACACGACATTTGAGGCCGAGCCGGCGGTGATTGCTGAGCTTGAGCGTACCATGCGAATCAATGATAAGGTTTTGCGATTCATGCATGCGCGTCTTCCAGAAAAAACAAATTTGGTAAAATTCATGGAAAACTTCAAACAATCCCTTGCGGACAGCGCGGCGCGTGAGCGAGAGAGAGAAGCAAAATTTCAAGCACGTAAGGCTGCGAGTCGCGGAGGCCGTGATGGTGGCGGTGGTCGCGACGGCGGCGGTCGTCGCGACTTCGGTGGAAAAGGTGGCGATTTTGAAGGTGAAGACGAAGTTTAACCATTAGGTTTAATAGCAAAATTTTGCGAGGGTTCGGTTGCAAAAGCAATTTGCCAAATACATCATTTTACTGCTTTTAAGTGTTGTTCTTACGGGCTTCACTTTCGTATTGGGAGCCATTCCAATTCGGGTGCTCCGTCGTGGGTTCAGTAGACAGTCCTATTGGTTTGGTTTGGCAGCGATGGCGATATTAAGCTTTATTTTTCTCAGTCAGCCCCTAGCGGTGGCGCTCGCACTTCTTACAAGCTTAATCGGACTCTATACGGATGCAGAAGAAGCTGGATCAGGTTTTTTTGCTTCAGGCTTTTTTGCGTCAGTGACGACTTCGAGCTTTGCTTTGGTCGCAGCAGCCTTCTGGGCCAGTAAGAAAAAATTAAATTTGGTACAGATTGCTCAAAGCAACGTCGAACAAGTCTTGGCGCAAATCAAATCAATCAATCCGCAGATCAATTGGACGACAGAGAGTTTTCTTTACCAAGTTCCATCTGCATTTGTGATTTTTTTACTTGTGTCATTGGCGGTGGCTTTGATTTGGGATAAAAAACTTGGGAACCTTCTGCAAATGAATTTGTGGGTCAGAACCTCTCGAAGTTTGCTGAACTTTAAGGTTCCGGATCTTTTGGTTTGGGTCGCGATTGTTTCGGTTGCTAGCGCGTTTGGCCAACATAAATATGTTCTGCTGCAAAATATATTTTTGAATGTGGTCAATGTTTTAGCGCTTATTTATTTTTTTCAGGGAATCGCGATAGCAAAACACTTTTTTATGCTCAATCGGGTTTCGAAGTTTTGGCAAGCATTCAGCTTTTTCTTTATGTTGTTTCAGTTATTCCCTCTGGTCAGCCTTTTAGGTTTTTCAGATTATTGGGTCAATTACCGAAGCAGGTGGACGAAGCTACCAAAGCAAACGGATACGCAATTTAAATCAGGAAATTAAGTTAAAAAATTTTTTAAGGAAGGTCATATGAAAGTTATTTTACAAAAAGACGTTAAAAATCTCGGAAAAGTTGGTGATTTAGTAAATGTAGCAGTTGGCTATGCACGTAACTTTTTATTTCCGCGTCGACTTGCAGCTGAAGCGACTGAGAAAAGAGTTCATGAATTTGAGCATTTAAAAAAGATAGCTGAAATAAAAAAGAAAAAAGCAGTTGCCGAGCGAGCGGAAGTTGTGAAAAAGCTTTCGGGTGTCAGCATCAATTTTAAATCTCAGGCCGGAGACAGCGATAAGCTTTTTGGCTCGATCACGAATGTCGACATTTCAAACGAGCTTGAAAAGCACGGGTTTTCAATTGATCGCAGAGATATTCACATTGATGAGCCGATCAAAATGTTGGGCCAACACAAGGCGATTGTAAAATTGGGCGATGGTTTAGAGGCAGAGCTTAAAATTTCAGTTGAACGTTTGGCGTAGTCGTTAACGGACTCTTACTTTAGATCTAGAGGAAAGAGTAAAGTAAAGTTATTAGGGTTTTCTGAGCGAGAAGTCTGCGTTTCACAATGTTCTTTTGCCGAGAGCAGAACTTCTTGCACATAATCTGATAAAATGACTCGCAAATCGTCAATCGTCAGGTCATGAGGACGTATTCCTGCGCGCTCAACAAGAGCTTTGATTTCAGTTGAAATAAGCTCTTCAGAAATTCCAGTCGCTTGGATTAAATTTTTTAAGATGTCTTCGCTCATAATCCCTCCATGGAATCAAACCTAAGACACAAACTTAAGACAAGCCCAGTTGACCAACCGGTTAAATTTGAGGCAAATAGAAATTTACAGGAATTTAGGAAACTAGACCATAAAAGCGGTGACAGGACTGAAATCCAGGGCTTGAATAAATGAACTTGGTCCCGTTTAAATCGCCGTCGAAACCGCCGCTAAACTTAGTTAAACAGTCAATTAAACAGCCAATTAAACAAGGGGAGTCAAATTGCAAAAAAGTATAAATGAAAAAGAACGACAAGAAGATTTGTTCAAACTTTTTTGGATTTTTGTGATGCTACTTTTTGTTGCGATTGGATTTGCAGCGCATACGGCTTTGGGCGAGACCTTAAAAGCTGAAAGCGTTAAGCCAGATGCGATTTTATTAAGTGCGCCGAATCTTTACGGTAAGAATTTTTTTTCGGTTTTAATTAATTCGCCTGATCCCAAAGAGGCTCCAAAAAATCTGAGAACATATTCGAAAGAGGCCTTTAAAGAAGCCAGCCTTGAAATTTCGGCATCAGAGCCCGAGAAGCTTCGCATTTCTGGCAGCGGTGAGTTTTCTAAAGGACAACTTGAGTTTATCATTTCTAAAATTAATAGCGACTGGGAGCCAAGTCTGGAGTTGACAAAAAAAATTCGCATCGTGGATATAAGCCCGAGAGCCCACGGGTTTGTAAATAATATGCAGGTGGAATGGCTGGATAAAAATGTCTCCGTTGGTTCAGACGAGCAGAGCTTTTACGACCAAGAAAAGGCCCTCTTGGCAGGCTTAAGGAAGACTAAAAAAATATCCATTTATACTCTTCCCGAGAATAAGGAAGCTCAAAATCTAAGTTTGGAGGACATCTTAAAGTTGGGGGCCAAGCGTATTCAAATCCAGGCGGATGCGGTAGAAACCGAAGCCCAATATCTAAAAGAAAAGAATATCTCGTATACACGCATGCCGATTAAAAAGAGTGATGATGGACAAATTGAGGACAAACGAATTGAACAGCTGGTTATTCTTATAAAAAAAATCAAGAAAGACGAGTGGCTTCATTTTCATAGTGAAGATGGAACGAATAAATTAAGCCTGATTTTGATATTAGCAGACATTTTTAAAAGCGCGCAAAGCTTGAGTCTTCCTGAAATATTGAATCGACAAAACTTTATTTCTCGGCAAGCGAAGCTCGAACCGATTTCAACGCAGTCAAATCTTGAAAAAATTTATGAGTACGCGAAAGACCAGGCCCCAGAATATAAAATATCTTGGAGCTCTTGGCAAAAAACTCACCCCCAAAACTAACAGGTCTCGGCGCGCCCGAGGCTCGTGAGGAGGCGTGCTTCCCGCACGCGCCTATAGAAACAGAGGGCCCCTTTTCATGGCGCGGTTCCGGGAGCCATATTGCGAGGCTTAGCTCGCATGATACTTGGCGGAGGGGGCGGGAGAGGATTTTCCCCAGAGCTTTCTTCGAGATTTGAGAAGCGACCAATATGAGATTCCCACTTAAGATGGACGTTGCCAACGGGACCGTTACGATTTTTGCCCACAATGACTTCAGCCTTACCCCTGACGTCTGGATTATCACGCTCATAGTACTCTTCACGATAAAGCATCATAATGACGTCAGCGTCTTGCTCAATAGATCCAGATTCTCGTAAATCTGAGAGCATGGGTTTGTGTCCAGATCGCCCTTCAACTCCGCGGTTGAGCTGAGCCAAGGCTACGACGGGGATTTGTAATTCTTTTGCAATTGCCTTGAGCGTACGCGAAATTTCAGAAACCTCGCGTTCACGACTCTCGACTCTTTGTTTCAGCTGCATCAGCTGTAAATAGTCGACCATGATCATATCTAGGCCACTTTGCGCCTTCATACGACGTGCTTTGGCGCGAATCTCGTAGGGACTGATGCCGGAGGTATCGTCAATGTAAAGCGGTGCCTCGGCCATTTTTGACGCTTTGTCGATCAGGCGTGGCCAGGCATTGTCATTGACACTACCTACTCGGAGATCTGAAAGATTTACCCGAGCTTCGCTAGCAATCATTCTCATCATCATTTGCTCTTTTGCCATCTCCACCGAGAAATAGGCGATATGCTTATTCTCGCGAATAGCGGCATGTTGAGCGATATTTAAACTGATAGCAGTCTTACCCATTGACGGGCGCGCTGCGATAATCGTGAGTTCGCCCGGTTGAAAGCCCGCCGTGAGTTTATCGAGATGACTAAAGCCACTGGCAATGCCTGTACAAGTTTCTTTTCGAGCAGAAAGCTCTGTCAGGCGATCCATCGAAACCTTAATAAGTTCGGCAGCACTTGCAAGGCCAGTTTGTTTTTTCTCGGCGATGCTAAAAATTTCGGACTCGACCTCGTCTAAAAAACTTTCGACTGACGAGTAGGAGTCTCCATAAGATCGCTCAATAATCTCACCACTGACGTGAATGAGCTTTCGTAAGAGAGCACGCTCGTGAACAATTTTTGCGTAGACGGCAATATGGGCCGAAGTTGGAGTTTGATTCATGACTTCGGCAAGGTAAGAAGCTCCACCAATAAGGTCTAAAGATTTTTGATCCGAAAGAAGATTCGATACTGTAATGATGTCAACGGGCGAGCCTTTAAAATAGAGCTCCTGAATAGCTGAAAAAATTTTTTGGTGAGCTATTTTATAGAAATCACTTTCTATGACGACATTGACGATCTGGTCCCAACAATAGGGATCGACCATCAGGCCCCCGAGGATAGCTTGCTCAGCCTCAAGGTTATGTGGCGGAACTCTCATCATACTTATAAACCCTGCGAGGTCGCAGGCCCCTTCCGTTTACAGCATCAAAGCAAACTTAAGCTCTGTCTGGCAAATCCCTTTTGTCAGTAATACTAAAATCCGCCGCAAGCCTGTCACGATTTTGCCGCGACTAAGCCCAGGCAAAGCAATCCCGTCCCGCAGCAAAAAATAAAAAGACAATGACGTATAAAAAATAATTATGAAGCTTGAAGAAGATTTGCGGGCCTTTTCAAGGAGACCGAGAATTATGACCCGCTGCTGAGATTAAATAATTGCTGGAGTACGACCAACCCTAATTTTATAGGCGTCGATTTTCTTTTTAAGGGTATTGCGGTTGATTCCAAGAAGCTGTGCAGTTTTAACTTGGTTACCTTTATAATTCTCTAAAGCCAATTCGATTAAGGGCTTTTCAACTTGCTCAATCACGATGTTGTAAAGACCATTAAGTTCAACTTGGGTCTCTTTCTGTTGTTGGAAAAGAACTTCAAGTTTGCTCTTGACAAGTTTCTCCAAGCTTACGGACTGAAGGTTTGCAACAAAAAGATTATCTGAATTGTTCAGACTTGGTGTCATAGTTCCTCACTGATTTTTGAAAAGCACTTAGACCGATTGATCTCAGTGGCTTGATTGTTAAACCCCTCTAACTAGAGGAGACCAAATATACTTATGTAGCTGCAGATGCAAGCGCGCAGATGATTTTTTTGAAAGAATTTTTTCTGCGAGCCACTTTTCACTAATTTTTCCGAATGATGGACTGTATAAAATCACCGATTTATCAACAATTCGTGTTTCTTGGACAAAATGTTCAGCCCAATCGAAATCTTTTTTGGAGCAGATCACAAATTTAAATTCAGTGTTGACATCAGAAAACTTGAGGTTCTCCATGCAAAAACTTTTCTCTTCGCCACTGTCTGGAGTTTTTACGTCAATGATTTTCTTTACCCGAGGATCGACGTTCTTACAGTCGATGTCGCCGCTGGTTTCAAGTGAGACGCGATATCCAAGATCACAGAGTTCACTCATAAGGGAATAAATTTCTTTTTGCAGAAGGGGCTCGCCGCCGGTGATGCAAACATATTTTATTCCATGAGATTTAACAGTGTCGAGAATTTGTTGTTGAGACATCTTCTCGCCCTCATGATAGGCGTATTTGGTATCACAATATGTACAACGCAAGTGGCAGCCAGAAGTTCTGATAAAAACCGTAGGTAGACCTGCATAGGAACTCTCGCCCTGAATGCTATAAAAGATCTCATTGATTTTAATCATGCCGATGAATTATGGCGAAGCATTACCTAAGTCAAGGCGAAGCTCGTACGGCTGCGACTTAATTTTTTAAGTTGCGGCCGTACGAGTTGAATCCAGACTACTCCGTGGAAAGTATTTCAAATAGAATAAGAGCATGACAAAATTTTTTAAGAAATTCAGGCAGGATATTGCCGCCATTTTGTTTTTATCGGTTGGACTATTTGTGTCGCTTTCGCTGGTGAGCTTTAGGCCTACGGACCCCTCATTTAACTCAATTGGCAACTCGGACCATGTTTCAAACTATTGCGGCTATTTTGGAAGCTTTCTCTCGGACATTTTATATCAGGGTTTTGGGATGGGTGCCTGGGGCCTGGTCCTGGCGTTATTTGTAATTGGTATCAAGACTATTGTTGATCAGGAAGCCCGCTCAGTAAGTGGTAAATTTTTCTGGGGATTTCTTCTTTTGGTTACGGCATCGAGCCTATTGGCCTTGCACTTTCCACATCGGATGTTTTTTGCAAATCAAATCGGTGCGGGAGGTTTAGTAGGGACTATTATCACGCGCGCCTTGATTCGAGTTTTTAATTTCGTTGGAGTCGGGGTCATTCTTTGGACCCTATTTGCGGTACTGGCAATTTTTTACACTGAGAAAAGCTTGTTTGAGTTTATGCTTGTTCCAAAAAAGGCTCTTCAAACCTTAGTTCTTCTCGCGGGTAGGCTCATGGTTCGAACCCCTCAAATATTCGACAAGGTACGCCCTCAGCTACGTCTTGTTAAAGATAAATCGAAGCCATCATTGACGATCGAAAGTGCGAAGGCTTCGCCAATCGAGGCTAATAGGAATTCTGAGAAGATGAGTTTTGTAATTGGTGAAAAATTCGAAGAGGCCACGTCATCGGCAGCCCCTCAGATGGCGCCAGCGCCAATAGAAAGAAGGAAAGTACAACTCAACACAAAGGTTGAAAGACGCATCGAAAACTGGAAGCTACCTGAGCTGGCCATTCTAGAAGATCCACCGGCTTCACGAGTCCGAATTGATCCTCGAGAGATTGATCGAAAGGCGATGATTTTAACTGATAAGCTCGCACAATTTTCAGTGACTGGCGAGGTTAAGGGAGCTAAACCCGGGCCCGCAGTGACCATGTATGAATTCAAGCCGAGTGCCGATGTCAAAATTTCTAAAATCACCGAACTTGCCGACGACTTGTCGCTTGCTCTTTCAAGTGAGTCGGTGAGAATCATCGCGCCGATCCCAGGCCGCGATGTGGTTGGAATCGAGACGTCGAACTCTCAACGAGAAACGGTTTACTTAAAAGACATCTTGGCGAGCGATGACTTTTGGTCAGAAAAAAATAAATTGCCGCTGGCTCTCGGCAGACAAGCCGATGGGGATGCAAAAGTTGTCGATTTAAGAAAGATGCCGCATCTATTGGTCGCGGGCACGACAGGTTCAGGGAAGTCGGTTTTTGTTGTCAGCATCATCACGGGACTTCTCTTTAAGCATTCTCCAAAGAGTTTGCGCCTGATTTTAATTGATCCAAAGCAGGTCGACTTGGCTGCTTTTTCGGAGATTCCACATCTGTTAATGCCTCCCATTCGTGAGCCGAAAAAAGCCGTGACAGGTCTAAAATGGGCGATTCGGGAGATGGAAAAACGCTATCGCTCAATGTCGCGCTTTAGCTGCCGAGGTCTTGAGACCTTTAATGAGGCCATGGAAAAACTTTCAAAAGCGCAAATAGAAGAACACGAGAAAATCAATTCAGATTTAGATCTCGCCAATAAAAAGCTTGAGCAGTATTATTTTACGCCTCAGCCCTACATCGTCATCGTTGTCGAAGAATTTGGTGACCTGATGGCAGTCGATAAGGTCAACGTTGAGCAGTCCGTGGTGCGGCTTGCACAGATGGCCCGTGCCTGTGGCATACACCTCATTCTTGCCATGCAATCCCCCAGAAAAGACGTGGTGACCGGCCTTATAAAGACAAATATTCCAGGGCGCATCAGCTTTAAAGTTGCGAGCAAAATGGACTCAAGAATTATACTTGATGATTCTGGAGCCGAAAGATTGCTCGCGCAAGGGGACATGTTATTCTTAGCCCCCGGAGTATCGAAACCCCTTCGTCATCACGGCCCTTGGCTGAGCGAGCCCGAGATCGCGGCGACGATGAGGTTCTGGTCAGACCAAGGCGCACCACAGTTTGACCCATTGGCGTTAAAAGCACTCGACGGTAGTGGCGGGGGCTTTGAACTTGGAGGCTCAGGCGAAGATGGCATTTTCGAAGGAGATGAATCAGGGGGTCAAGAGCAAGATGAGATTTATGATCAGCTGTTGTCCTGGGTCAGCAGTCAAAAAGAAGTGAGCGCGTCGCTCCTGCAGAGAAAATTTAAATTGGGGTATCCACGAGCTGCTAGAATTATTGAAAGTTTTGAAGCCGAAGGGGTTGTCGGTCCCGCCAACGGCAGTAAACCTAGACAAGTGCTGGTTTCTTCGTATAAAGATACGTAGATATGAAGACCAAAACAAGCACGGCTTTCGCTGTTGTGAGCGCGCTTTTCTTTTCGTGTTTTGCGAATGCGAACCAAAAAGAAAGTTACAAAGAGCTGATCTCAAAATCACAAAATTTATCTTTGCAACATGATCGATTGCAGGCCTGCCAAATTTTGATTCGAGCCCTGCAAAAAGAAAGTAAAAACTCGACGCCCTATCGGGAGCTCAAGGCCAGCCTCGAAGATTTGAGCTCGGTTTTCTATACCGACCAGGCGCAAGCGATTTATTCTCAAGGGGAGGCGCTTGTCGATACGAAGGCGCGAGAGGCGATCGACAAATTTCAAGAGGCACTCAAATTAGAAGAGGGGAATATGAGCATCATCAAGGCGCTGGCGCGGGCTCAACTTAAAGTTGACGACTGTGGCGCTGCGGCGGCGACTTTGAAAATGGCTGAAAGCTATGACTCGATTGAGGGCGAATATCAATTGCTCAGATTGCAAAGCCTGAAGTGCCAAAAGGATTATGATGCCATCATGGAGGTCTTTAATCCCAAAGATGGTGAGGTTTCACGGAATGCAGATTTCGATGGTGTTGAACGCTTTACAAAAGTATTTTTAGTAGATGAAGCCTATCGAAAAAAGGATATGAAAAAGGCCCACCAGATTTTGAGTGATTGGGAAGCTCAGGCTGCAGATTATCCCGAAGTCTACTTTTGGAGATGGAAGCTCGCGCTTGCCCAAAACGGCGTAGATCGAGCGAGTGCGCAAAAATACATTCAGTTATGTAAAGGCCTGACGGTGAGAAAGAGAAAGTTATTTAATTTGGATGTCGAGTTGTGTAAAAATACAGAAGAAGTTGAGGCGAAGTTAAAAACGCAAAACAGGTGAAAATGAAAATTCTATTTAAAATAGTGTTCATGATTTTGGCGGCCGGGTTAGGAAGCGTAGGATGTGGCGTAAAAGGAGATCCAAAAGCACCTCTTATTCCAGCGGAGCTTGGTCATGGACGGCCGTCGTTTAGGCGAACAGTTAAAACAGAAGTTCCTCCACAAATTCCAGATTCAGAACCAACGCCTTCGAATGATCAACAATCTACTGAGCCTTCGGAGCAAGAGTAATAAGATGCTGAGCTTTTCTAAGCTTGTGGGCACAGGCAATGACTTTATTTTTATTGATCTCGCCGATCAGCCCTTGAGAGAACTGACAAAGCGATCACCTCAAGAGATCGCGAAAAATATATGCGATCGGCATAAGGGTGTTGGTGCTGATGGCCTTATCTTTGTTCAAAAGGCCTCTGATCCTGAAAAATTGAAATGGGATTTCTATAATCGCGACGCTTCAGCGGCTGAATTTTGCGGAAATGCGGCACGTTGTTTTGGTCGTTGGGTTGATCACTATTATAAGCGCGATGTTTTTGTCTTCGAAAGTCTAATCGGCCAAATCAAAGTTCAAAAGCTGGTTGAAAACGACATGGCGTCTTTTTGCGTTTATTTTGTAAATCTTAAAGCGGCGCCAACGCTCGTTGATCTGCGGCTTGCTGGACGTGAGTCCGCTAGTGAGGTTTTTGCTAAGCTTGAAAAGCTTTATTTTTTAAATTCGGGTGTTCCACACTTTGTCTGTCATTTAAAAGAAGATTTAAACAAAGAGCAGCGGTTAAAAATCGTAAGCCACCTTCGGTTTCATAAAATTGCAGGTGTGGCCGGCGCTAATGTCAGCTTTTTATTTGAAGATCAGACACAAAGTTTTGAACGCGGGGTCGAGGATTTTACGCTTTCTTGTGGAACAGGGGTGCTTGCTTCTGCAAGTTGTATTTGGAAAGAAAAACAGCAGACCGAGATTGTCCTGAATACACCGGGGGGACAGCTTCGGGTCGAAATCGTCAAGACTCAAGGCGAAAGTATTTTGGAGGCCAATTTGATTGGACCCGCAGAATTTATTTGCGAGGGGCAATGGAACATGGAGAATTTATGAAAAAAATAAGTGGAGTGCTAACGGCGCTCATTACGCCCTTTCAAAACGCTCAGGTCGACTATGTCTCTTTGAAAAAATTAGTGAAATTTCAACTTGAAAATTCTGTTCAGGGTTTTGTCGTAAATGGGACGACAGCAGAAAGCCCAACGCTTTCGGCCGAAGAGCGAAGGGAAATTTTTCTGAGAGTTAAGTCAGAGGTCGCAGGAAGCGTACCCGTGATTATGGGGACAGGAACAAATTCAACGGCAGAGAGTGTCTCTCGTACCAAGGAGGCTGAAGAGCTCGGTGCGGCCGCGGCTCTCGTTGTCGTGCCTTACTATAACAAGCCTCCACAACAGGGGCTTTATGAGCATTTTAAAAAAATTGCAGCAAGCTCGAAAATTCCAGTGATACTTTATAATGTTCCAGCCCGAACGATTAC
>Ga0207070_1073_pt1 | contig 24619 bp, 11 predicted proteins | sample Alteio_BWMinHeat_92_FD_153591 | JGI IMG/M metagenome (GOLD analysis project Ga0207070, IMG submission 153591) | Enriched cells from forest soil in Barre Woods Harvard Forest LTER site, Petersham, Massachusetts, United States -... | ecosystem: Environmental > Terrestrial > Soil > Temperate forest >...
GTCCGGCCAAACAGCTCCAGCCGCCATCTATTTTGACGGTTTCGACGATCGGCTGCATGTCTCGGACGTCGGTAAGGATTTGCAGGACGCCACGATTTTCATCGTCGGCTCGCCGCAAACGATGGCCGGCAATTTCTCCGCCTTCATGTCCTTCGGCGAGAAAGGCAAGAATGATTATCAAACGGGGATGAACATCGACGTCGGCCACGAAATCCGCCGTCGCTTCGACCGGCTCAATGTCGAAGGCCACGGTTTCGGCGGCGAAGCCAACCTCATGACCGCCGACTTGGGATTAGGAACGTTCCCCATTCTCACCGTCACTTCGTCACCGGGCAACGATGGAATCCAGTTGTACGTGGACGGTAAGCCGAGCGGCCGGCGAACGCGTAATCCAGGACGGCTCAAGATGGATGAAATCCGCATCGGCTCCCGCTACTACATCTTCCAATCGCCCGCGGCCATCGAACAAGGCTTCTTCCACGGCACGATGGCTGAAATTCTTATTTATAGCCGATTGCTCAGTCCTTCCGAGCGAGCGGAGATCGAGAAATACTTGCAAGCAAAATATGCCGGCCTGCGCAATCTGAAAATCCTTGGATTCTCAAGTCCCCATCCGCATGCTAGAGCCCGGCTTCACGGTTCGAGAGCTGCCCGTCCACCTGACGAACATCAACGCGCTCACCTACAGCCCCGCCGGTTTGCTCTATGCCTTGGGATACGATGGCCGAATTCATGTCCTCCGAGATTCAGACGGCGACGGCCTGGAGGATCGCGCGGAAATTTTCTGGGACAAGCCGACTTTGCGCACCCCTCTGGCGTTCACTTGGCGTCCGGAAGGGCTTTACGTCGTGAGCAACGGCAAGATTTCGTTGCTCCGTGGAAAGCCCGGCAGCGATATCACCGAGGACGTCGTGGTCAGCGGCTGGGCCAAGGATGACGGCAACACCGGAGGCGGCGTCGACGCGCTCGGCCTTGCCTTTGACGACAAGAACAATCTCTACTTCGGACTCGGCTGCGCCGATTACTCTAATGCATATCGGACGAAAGACGGAAAGTCGCATTATGACATCCACAGCGAGCGCGGCACGATCCTGAAAGTCTCACCCGATCGCAAGCATCGCGAGATCGTGTGCACCGGCATCCGCTTTCCGGTCGGGCTGGTCTTCAACAAAGAGGGCGATCTCTTCTGCACCGATCAAGAGGGAGAAACCTGGCTGCCCGGCGGCAATCCGCAAGATGAGTTGAATCACATTATTCCGGGACGGCACTATGGTTTTCCGCCGTTGAATCGAGACCTCGTTTCCAAAATCGCATTCGAGCATGACCCGGGCGTGGTTCACGACGAACCCCCGGTCGTAGCTTTTGGCCCCCAGCATCAATCCACTTGCGGACTCGTGTTCAACGACAGTCATGCAGGCGGGCCGGCTTTTGGTCCGCCGGCATGGGAAGGCGACGCTTTGGTCGCCGGTTTTTCCCGCGGCAAGATTTGGCGCGTACGACTGGTGAAGACGCCTTCAGGTTACGTGGGCCGGCCTGCTCTCATCGCGGCCTGCCAAATGCTGACGTTGAATCTCGCCATTTCACCGAACGGTGACCTGGTGGTCGCCTGCCACAGCGGACTCCCTGACTGGGGCACGGGACCGAGCGGGCCGGCTCGGCTCTTCAAGATTTCCTACACCGGCAAATCAGCGCCCCAGCCGATTCTCGCCTGGCCGGCGGGGCCCATGGAAGTCCGCGTGGCCTTTGATCATCCCGTACCCGAAGGCATGATGGCAGCGAGCCGGGCGGAAATCGTCTTCGGTGAGTATGTCCGAGCCGCCGACCGATTCGAGATTTTGAAACCTCCATACAAAGCCGTGCAGGATCAGGCCCAATATCCGCGAACGAATCTCCGCGTCGCCTCCGCCCAATGGTCTCCCGACCGACGCACCCTATCACTCCCGACCGATCCTCCTTCACACCGGGCGACCTTTGGATTGACGTTACCTTCGGCGAGCGGGGCCAGTCATGGCCCCGGTAGTTCAGCGAAAATCAATGGACTTGACGCCATCGATCTCGCCTACGATCTCACGGGCGTGGAAGCTTACTGGAAAGGAGAAAAAGACGGAGAGGAATGGAAAGGATGGCTTCCTCATTTAGATCTCGCTGTTTCGCGGGCTTTGACTTCTGGGTCGGCCGAGCATGAAAAATTCTTTGAACTATTGAAGCGACCGGGTCAACTGATTCTGGAAACTCGGGTGGTCTTGCCCTCGACGCAAATTCGTCAAGGATACTTGCCCGGCCCCGGCCCAATTGTCCTGATCCTTGGAGGTAGTTCTGAGTTTGAGGTAGAAAACGGTGCCAACATGGGTGTTTTTGGACAATTGCGCTTGAAGGGGATAAGAATCGGCGCTGAAGACCCGGGCAAAATCACCGTCAAAGTCGCAACCGGAGAACCCCTGCCGAATCTGCAGGTCTCTTATCATACGGATCGCGATCCGACGCCGCGTCCTTTGCCGCTGGATTGGCAATTGCTGCCGTGGGCACCGCAGGCGCCATCGTTGCCCGTGACGACGCCTCCGCCTTCTCCCGAGTTGGCGGGCGGCGACTGGAAGCGCGGCGAAACCGTCTTCTTCAGTCAAGAAGCTAACTGCTCCGCCTGTCACGTCCTGCGCGGCAAGGGTGGGAAAATCGGGCCGGATTTATCCAACCTCGTTTTTCGCGACGCCGCCTCCATCCTCCGCGACATCGTCGATCCGAGCGCGGTCATCAATCCGGATTACGTTCCCTTCGCCGTTCAGTTGAAGAATGGAAAGGTCCTGGCCGGCATCCCCCGGGCAAGCGCGGATGGCCAGGTGCGAGTTTATGACACCGATGCCAAAGAGACACTCGTCCGCCAGGCCGACATCGAGCGGCTCGATCCGAGTCCGGTGAGTATCATGCCCAAGGGTTACGAGGAAAAGCTCGGCAAGGAGAAACTGCGCGACTTGCTGACCTTCTTGACTAATCCAAATCCGGACATCCCTTCGCCATCCGACACTCGGCAAGACCCCAAGCAACCGGCCCCTCCACTGCGGCGGCAGGAGGAAGTCAAAGCCATCTTGGACAAGTCAGCGCTTAGCGATGATAAGAAAGAGCAAAAGCCGCGCACGCTGAACATCGTGCTCGTAGCCGGGCCGAAAGATCATGGGCCGGGCGAGCATGACTATCCCGAATGGCAGCGGCGCTATTCCACGCTTCTGGGCAAGGCGCAAGCCGTTCGAATTTCGTCCGCTTGGGAATGGCCACAGCAGGCTCATTGGGATTTGGCCGATGTGATCGCCTTCTATTTTTGGAATCATGATTGGAACGATGAGCGCTACAAGCAACTGGATTCATTTTTGGCAAAAGGGGGCGGCGTGGTGGTATTGCACTCCGCGAGCGTCGCCGACCAAGACCCGGAAAAACTCGCTCAGCGCATCGGCCTCGCCTTCCAACCCGGACGATCCAAGTATCGCCACGGACCACTGGAACTCAAATTCAGGAGTCAGGAGTCAGGGGTCGGGGGTCAGGAATCAGGAGCAGAAAACCCGTTTAGTCGCGACTCGAAGAGGAGCGCTTCATCCGAATCCCTCTCCCCTCACCAGATCACCGCCGGACTCAGCACTGTTCGCTTCCTGGACGAAAGCTATTGGCCGATGATCGGCGACGTCAATCGGGTCAAGGTCCTAGCAACCACGGAGGAAGAAGGGAAACGCTGGCCGATGCTCTGGACTTTCGAGCCGGGCAAGGGGCGCGTGTTCGGCTGCATTCTCGGCCATTACTCGTGGACTTTTGACGATCCGATTTGCCGCATGCTTCTCTTCCGCGGATTGGCCTGGGCCGCTCAAGATCGCTTCGACCGCTTCGTCCCGCTCATCACCGATGGGGTCAAGTGGCAGAAGTAAACGCGCACCGACCCCCTGCTCGCTGACCCTTGCGATCCATCCCATAGAATGACCATGCTTACCTTCATCCCAAGAGGAGGCTGGTCATGAACGATTCTCCTTCCAGCGTGGCTGTTAGCCAAAAAAAATCGACTCAAGAGAGCGCCGCGCTCGGCCGACCCGCGGGGCCATGCGCGATGGTGATTTTCGGCGCCTCGGGTGATTTGACTCAGCGAAAGCTGATCCCGGCTTTGATGAACTTGAGCCGGGACAACTTATTGCCCCGCGATTTCGCCGTCATCGGCTTATCGCGGCGGCCCATTTCGGACCAGGAGTTTCGCCGCAAGATGGGCGACGCTTTGCGAGAAGCAGACGACTTGCAACCTGATCTCTGGGAAAAATTGCAACCGCGGCTTTTTTACATGTCGGGCGACCTTCACGAGCCGGCCACGTTCGCCGCTCTCCGTGACCGATTGCATCATTTCGACCGCGAGTTCAAGACGGCGGGGAACTACCTGTTCTACCTATCCACTGCTCCCGATCTTTTTGGCCCCGCAATTGAACGGCTGGGCGAGTCCGGTTTGACGAAAGAAGAAAACGGCCGTTGGCGGCGAGTGATTATCGAAAAGCCTTTCGGTCGCGACCTGGAATCCGCCCGCACGCTCAATCACCAGCTCCGAGAAGTTCTGCAGGAATCCCAGATTTATCGCATCGATCACTATCTGGGCAAGGAAACGGTGCAGAACATTTTGGTGTTCCGGTTCGCCAACGGCATCTTTGAGCCGTTGTGGAATCGCCGCTACATCGACCACGTGCAGATCACGGTGGCCGAGCAGGTGGGAGTCGAAGACCGGGGCGCTTATTACGACACGGCCGGCGCTCTGCGCGACATGGTGCCGAACCATCTCTTCCAGCTCGTCGCCCTGATCGGCATGGAGCCGCCCCCCTCGCTGGACGCCGACGCCATTCGCGACGAGCAAGTGAAGGTGTTTCGGTCCATCCGGCCTTATTCCCTTGACGATGTCTCTCAACTGGTAGTACGGGGCCAATATGACAAGGGCATGATCAACGGCAAGCCTGTTCCCGCATATCGGGAAGAGCCGAAGGTGCCGCGGGACTCGCACACGGAAACATTTGCCGCGCTCAAGCTGGAGATTAACAACTGGCGCTGGGCGGACGTGCCCTTTTATTTGCGGACGGGCAAGCGTCTGGCCCGCCGACACACCGAAATCGTCATCCAATTCCGGCGGGCGCCACATCTGCTCTTTCGCAACACTGCCATCACTGCCTGTCAGGCCAATCAACTCGTCCTCAGCATCCAACCGGAGGAAGGTGTTTCGCTGCGGTTTGGCGCCAAGATACCCGGACCAGTCGTCCAGCTCGGCGGTGTCACCATGGATTTTGATTACGCGCAAAGGTTCGGCAATCGCCCCAGCACGGGTTACGAACGGCTGCTCTATGACTGCATGATCGGCGATCCCACTCTCTTTCGACGGGCCGACATGTCCGAGTTGGGATGGGCAATTGTGGAGCCGATTCTCAAATCGTGGGAAAAACAAGGAAACGATGGCTTGATGAAATACCCGGCCGGCTCCTGGGGTCCGGAAGCCGCCAACGAACTACTGGCCCACGACGGCCGCCACTGGCGCGAGCTTGAGGAATGCAAGTAATTAGCCACTGATGGACACGGATCAAACACGGATTCAGCATCTGTGTTCCATCCGTGTTCATCCGTGGCTCAAACTTTCCTATCAGGAGAACTCATGGCCCGCGCTTTCAAGGATCTCAACGAACAAGAGGTTCTCGCTCTCGCCATTTCTTTGGAAGAAGAAGACGCTCGCATATATGCCGATTTCGCCGAAGGCCTCAAAGAAACCTATCCCAGCGTTTCCAAGCAATTCAAGGAACTTCGCGTCGAGGAGGACGGCCATCGGCATCGGCTCTTGGAGCACTATCGGCAGAAGTTTGGCGAGCACATTCCCCTCATTCGCCGACAAGACGTCAAAGGATTTGTCACGCGCAAGCCGGTGTGGCTGGTACGGCCGCTAGGTTTATCGGCCGTGCAGAAGGAAGCGGAGCTGATGGAGCTGGAGACACGCCGCTTTTATGAACGCGCCGCGCGGAAAGCGACGGACGTAGGCGTTCGGCAACTCCTGGGCGATCTCGCCGAAGAAGAACGAAAACACTCGACCATCGCCGAGACACTCGAAGCTAGTCAGCCGGCGGAAGAGGAAGTCGCCGCCCGCAAACGGCTTTTCGTCCTTCAAGTGATTCAGCCTGGGCTGGCAGGACTCATGGACGGCTCCGTGTCCACGCTGGCGCCGTTGTTCGCCGCCGCGATTGCCACCAGGACCAGTCGGGACGCCTTCTTGGTTGGCTTGGCGGCCAGTCTGGGCGCCGGGATCAGCATGGGGTTTGCCGAGGCGCTTTCCGACGACGGCAGCCTCACCGGCCGAGGCCGGCCATTGATTCGCGGCTTCGTCTGCGGCCTGATGACCGCGCTAGGCGGTCTCGGCCACACATTTCCGTATTTAATTCCTTACTATCAAACCGCGACCGCCATCGCGGTGGTCGTGGTCCTGATCGAGCTCGGTGTCATCTCCTGGGTCCGCCACCGCTTTATGGATACGCCGCTGACGTCAGCTCTCTTCCAAGTCGTCATCGGCGGGTTGCTGGTATTCCTGACAGGGATTCTGATCGGAAGCTCGTAAGAGAGATGGTAAGAAATGATAGAAGCAGACGCATATGAACTTGCTCTTGAGTACATGCGTGCGAACGGTGTCACCCATTTCGGATTGAAGCATAAAGCTTCCTGGTGCAATCACGACGCCCATCTGGGCCTTCATAGTACTGGTTTCCCGAAGGGCATTCGTCGCAAATTGTGGTATTTTGCATTCGCCCTAGAAGAGCCTCCTTCCCCAAATGTAATTGTGTCAGGCGGAGATTACGTTGTCCTTGTAGATGATGAAACCGGGACATGCGGGCATTTCGTATCTCTCTAGAGAGCACCATCTTGTTCGCATTCTGGACACGGCATCTCAGCTTTCGTTTTGACTAAGCCCACCTCGCTTGCCGTCTCCAAAAAACTGATAATCTCCCTCGGACGCCAGCGTAAGGTTTGACCATGCGGGCCAAGGCGCATGGGCGGCGGTAAGAACTTGTTCTCGATCCAGCGTCGCAAGGTTCTTCGCGAAATCCCTAGCACACGGCACAAATAGCGAGGCGCGATCAATCGGTCGGTTGAGACGGTTGCAGATGCTTGATCGGGCTTGTCCATGATGACTGCTTTGCTTTTTTCTCTTGGTTCCTTCAGATTCTTCTTAAGCGCATTATGAGGACCAGGAGGACGAGTTTACTAGGTAAGTTGCTGTTTCTTTAGAGCTCAGGTCCAAGAGAATAAGGAATGCAGGAAAGCAGGAAGATGCATTTTTGACTTCTCCTGCTTTCCTGCCTTCCTCATAGGTGTTGTCTGGCCAAAGAGAAAAATGTCCGGGAATGTCCGAGTTTGACCGGGGCCAAGATGCCATCGGCGGTTCTGGTTGGCTCACTCGCCTAGGTCAACCCCGGACAAGGCGGGACAAAATTTGGCCGGATCCCTGGGACAACCCCAGTCAATGCCAGCCAACCTCGGACGTCCCCCAGACACACGTGGCATGGTGGCATGGTGGCATGGAACATTGTCAGACAACCCCGGAACAATCCGGTCAACTCCGGACATAGCTTCGGAAAGTCGGCGCGCCATCAGATTTTTCGACTTGCTTACGCCCCTCCTCGTGATACATATACAAATATACACATATGCCCACTCCACGTTTTACCCCTCTGCATGTCCACAGCTACTACTCCTTATTGGAAGGCGTGGATAGTCTGGACACGCTGTTGGCGCGGGCGGCGGCGTGTGGTTACAAGAATTTGGCGCTGACGGACAGCAATAATCTCTATGGCGCGGTCGCTTTCATCGAGGCAGCGAGAAAGCATGGCGTGCGTCCGATTTTGGGGGCGTGTCTGCGTCAGGAACTCAGGGGGCTTACGCCCCCCGCTCAGAAGTCTACGTCCCCCGCTCGGGGGCCGCGCTGCACCGCGCTGATCGCTGAAGAAGCTGGTTACCGGAGCTTATGCCGAATCTTGAGCCGGTTGCATCTCCAGGAAAAACCGTCGCTGGTAGATCTGCTCACGGAAAACGCCGACGGATTGCACCTGTTGATTGACGATCAATTGTGTGCGGAGGCCGATGACCCGCGCACATCGCGATTGCGCGAAGCGTTCGGAGGTCGGCTGTGGCTGGAAGTGGTTCGGCCGCCGCGCTCGGCCGCGCGAGAGCGGGCATTCTTGGAAGCCGGCCAGCGACTCGGCCTGCGTCCCGTCGCCAGCGTGGCCGCACATTTCGCGACGCCGGACGGCTATCCGACTTTTCGTCTGCTGACGGCGGTGCGCCAAGGAATTCTTCTGGATCAGGTGTCGGGTCGGCTATCGATCACGCCCGCGCATCATTTGCCGGAAATCGAAGAGGTCTATCAACGTTTCCGTGATCTGCCCGAAGCGATCGTGAACACGGAACAGCTGGCCGAGAAGTGCCGATCCGACGTGTTGCCGCGCGGCGTCGTGCTGCCGTCGCCGCGCGTGCCGCGGGCGCATGATGCTTTCAGCTATTTGCAACTCTTGTGCGAGCGTGGCTTGCGGCGGAGAGGAGTGTGTGGTGGAAGAGGAGTGAGTGGTGAGTGGTTAGTGGTGAGTGGTAAAGAAGGTGCTCCTGGGGTGGCACGCCCTGAACGAAGAGAAGGGCGTGGTGAAGTATCCGTGGTTTCTACGCCCATAGGAGACTCCGGGCGTGCCACCCCATCCACCACTCACCACTCACCACTCACCACTCACTCCGCGGCGCGCCAGCGCTTGGACGAAGAGCTGCACATCATCCGGCAGCGCGGGCTGGCGGGATATTTTTTGATCGTGCGTCAGATCGCTCGGGAAGCACGGCGGCGTCGTTTCAGCATGGCTTTGCGCGGCTCGGCGGGGAACTCGCTCATCTGCTATCTGCTCGGCATCACGGATGTCGATCCGCTCCGCTTCGGACTGCCGTTGGAGCGATTTCTTCACGCCGGCCGGCCCGATTTGCCCGATATCGACCTCGACTTCGACTGGCGCGAGCGGGATGAGATCATCGCTTCCGTGTTCGAGCGTTACGGCGCCGCCCACACGGCTATGATCAGCAGCCATCTTTTTTTGCAGCCTCGCTCCGCCTTTCGCGAAGCCGCCAAGGTCCACGGCCTATCCAACGAGCAGACCAGCCAGCTCATCGAAACGCTGCTGCAGCGCGTCGAGGGATTCTTTGAAGAGAACCCCAGCACTGAGCCGGGTGGCGTTAGCCCCCGGAGTCGGGAAGACATCGAGGGAGAAAGAGAAAATAGCGTTCGTTCTTCCCTCTCCTCGACCTCTGGGCTCCGGGGGCTAACGCCACCCGGCTCAGGGGCGCCTCCCAGTTTTCCGCTGGAGCCGGCGCGCTGGCCGCGGTTGTTGGCCGATGCCCGCCGGCTGCTCGGTCGGCCACGGCATCTCTCCGTCCATCCAGGCGGCATCGTCATTACTCCAGACCCGATTGAAAACTACGTTCCCTTGCAGCGGGCCGCCAAGGGCGTGGTCATCACCCAGTTCGAGAAAGACGCCGTCGAGCAGATTGGGCTGGTGAAAATCGACTTATTAGGCAATCGGGCGTTGTCGACGGTGAGTGAAGCCCTCCGCCGTCTAGACCCCGTCAGCCGGGATATCGTCTCGCGTGCCACGGATCGTGATGATGAAGCCACGCTGAAGCTGCTGCAAGCAGGCGACACACTCGGCGTCAATCAGCTCGAGTCGCCGGCCATGCGGCATCTGCTGATTCAGATGCGAACGCGAAACATGCATGACGTGATTCAAGCGCTGGCGCTGATTCGGCCGGGCGCCGCTTCCATCGGCGCCAAGGAAAAATTCATCCGGCGTCGTCGAGGCGTCGAGCCGGTGCGGCATCTGCATCCGTCCCTGGCGCCGCTCCTCGGCGACTCCTGCGGCTTGATGCTTTATGAGGACGATGCCCTCCGTGTCGTGCAGACTCTGACCGGTCTGTCCGCGCCCGAGGCCGACCGCTTCCGAAAACAAATCACCAAGAGCGCGTCGAACGAGGAGACCCAGGCGCTCTCGAAAGCCTTTCTCACGGCATGTGCGCGGAACGGCATCGATCGGCCCTCGGCCGAGGAGACGTGGGTGAATCTGGCCAAATTCAACAGTTATTCTTTCTGCCGATCCCATGCCGTCAGTTACGGCATGATCGCCTGGCGGGCGGCTTACTTGAAAGCTCATGAGTCGCTGATTTTCTGGACGGCCGCGCTCAATAACAATCAGGGCATGTATCCGCGGCGCGTTTATATTGAAGCCGCCAAACGCGCCGGCATTCCGTTTTTCCTCCCCTGCGTCAATCGCTCTGAGAGCGAATTTTCTATCGAAGCGGTGAGTGGTCGAGTGGTGAGTGGTGAGTGGTCGCAAGTGATGTCGCACCACTCACCACTCACTCTCTCAAGAGGCATTCGCACCGGTCTATCGTGCATCCGCTCGCTCGATGAAGCGTCGCGGGAGGCCATCTTGGAAGATCGGCGGCGTCGCGGGCAGTATTTGAGTTTGTCCGATTTCCTCCGCCGGGTGACGATCGGTCCGGAAACGCTCGCCTTGCTCATTCAAGTGGGCGGGTTTGATTTTACCGGGCAGTCGCGCTCGGCTTTGATGCTAGAGGCGGCCATCGAAGCGCCCCGCCTACTTCGAGCAGCCGGGGTGCTAACGCCCTCGTTCTTCGCCGCGACCGATGGCGAATCGTGGCCCTATGATTGGAAGCCGGCCGATTATTCGCAAGTGCGACAGTGGCGCGAAGAATGGGATCACTTGGGCTTCCTGGCAGGGCCGCCGCTGATGGTGCTCTTTCGCCCGCTCTTGCCCAAGGATTTGCAAGACAGCCGTGATTTGACCTCTCGCATCGGCCGGCCGATCCGCCTCGCCGGCCTGGTGGCCACCGGCCGGCATACCGAAACCAAAAACGGCGAGGAGATGCAGTTCATCACCCTAGAAGACGAATGGGGCTTGGTTGACGTGACTCTTTTCCCGCGCCTCTGCCCACCCGTGCCGCACCTGGGCGTCGGACCGTACATAGTCGAAGGCGACGTTGATCTGCAACATGACGTCCTTACGGTCACCGCTCGGCGATTTCAACGGGCAATTAAGCCGGAAACACGAATCGACGCTTCTTAGCCTTCTGTCCAACCATCTCTTGTCCTCATGGCAGGAACTTGGCAGAATCGCTCCCCGGAATTGTTGGTATTCTCACGGAGGAGAATCATGGCCAGTTACGCGGGGCACATCTCTTTGGCGGCGGGGCTGGGGGCGGCTTACGGCAGCACGGGGGCTTACTATTATCAATTGGATTGGGGGCCTGCCATTCTTGGGGCCGGGCTCACCACCATCGGCGGCATGATGCCCGACTTGGATAGCGATAGCGGTGTGCCAGTTCGCGAAATGTTCGGATTGGGGGCCGTATTGGTTCCATTTCTGTTGCTGCGCCGGCTGATCAATCTCGAATTAACCTTCGAGCAATTGGTGGTCGTCATGGCTGCGATTTATCTTCTCGTGCGCTATGGTCTATCGGAGATATTCAAGCGCATTACCGTGCATCGCGGCATTTTTCACAGCATCCCGGCCATGATCATCGCCGGGCTGACTATTTTCATTCTTTATCACAGCCCGGATGTATCGCTTCGCATTTATCTGGCTGTCGGGACAATGATCGGATTTCTTTCGCACCTGGTGCTCGACGAATTGTGCAGCGTCGATTTCTCCGGAGTGACGCTTCACTTGAATCAGTTTGCCGGCAGCGCGCTCAAGCTCTATTCACAATCTTGGCCGGTCACGGTGTCGGCCTACTTGCTGCTGGGCTGCCTGGGCTATGTTGCCAGCCGTGAGATTGCCAATCCTGAGCAAAGCGGGCGTCCTCAGCATCAGCTCCTAAATATCCGGTCGGGCTTGAGGGCGCTCCTGAATCAAACTAGAAAGTAGAAGGATAGAGATATAATCATTTAGCCGCGGGGCCTACCCCGCGCGGAGCAAGCTCCGCGGCTTAATGCCATCGATTACAAGGAGCAACACCATGCGACATGCCGTTGTCATTGATGCCGTCCGCACGCCCATTGGCCGGGCACACGCTGAAAAGGGATATTACCGAGATGTCCGCGCCGATGACCTCTCGGGCGACTTGATGAAAGCGCTCTTGGAGCGCGTGAAAGTCCCCGGCTCGATCGTGGAGGACATCCAATGGGGATGTGTCAAACAGGAGCGCGAGCAAGGCTACGACGTGGCTCGGATGGCGGCCTTGATCGGCGGTCTGCCCATCGAGGTGGGCGGCGTCACGGTCAATCGCAACTGCGGCTCCAGCTTGCAGGCCATCAACCAGGCCGCTCAAAGCATCGCGGCCGAGTGCGAAGACATTCAAATTGCCGGCGGCGTCGAGCATATGCAGCATATTCCCATGGAAGCGGGCTTCGATCCCAGCCCGCGCTTCTTCTATCGACACAGCCAGGCAACTTTGAACATGGGCCTGACGGCCGAGAACCTCGCCCGAAAATACCGCATCGGCCGGCGCGAGCAGGATGAATTCGCACTCCAGAGCCATCGCCATGCCGCCGAGGCCACCGATTCGGGCGCTTTCGCGAAAGAAGTCATTCCTACCTGGGGCCGCGATGAAGAAGGACGAAAAAACCTGCTGACTCAAGATCAGTGCATCCGCCGGGACACCAGCATGGAATCGCTCGGCGCGCTCAAGCCGGCTTTTATGCCGGAGGGCGGCACCGTGACGGCCGGCAATGCCAGTCCGATCAACGTCGGCGCCGCCGCTCTGCTCGTCATGTCGGAAGACAAAGCCAAGGAGCTGGGTCTGAAACCGAAGGTGAAGATCAAGGCCATGGCCGTCGCCGGCGTCGATCCGTCGGTCATGGGCATCGGTCCTGTGCCCGCCACTCATAAGGTGTTGGAGCGAGCCGGGATCAAGCTCGACGAAATCGACCTGATCGAAATCAATGAAGCGTTCGCCGCACAAACACTGTCGGTGATCAAGCTACTCAAAGCCGATCCGAACAAGGTCAATGTCCGCGGCGGCGCGCTGGCCATCGGTCATCCGCTCGGCGCGAGCGGGGCGCGAATCGCCACAACGCTCATTCACGCCATGGAAGCAAGGCAGGCGAAATTCGGCTTGGCCACCATGTGCATCGGGGCAGGCCAGGGGATCGCGACGATATTTGAAAGCTGTTAAGTTGGCGATCATAGAAATGAACCGCAAATGGAAGTTCATTGCGCCAGTCTGTTGGCTGGTATGTCTTGCCTGCCCGATCATCATTTCTGTTTTGGTCATGAAATTCGGCGCCACCGAATTGCGTTCGGATGATGAACCGCTACCCATCGCGGCTCGAGCAATCGATTTCTTTTCGCAACTAGTCTATTGATCTGGAGCATGCCAGGTTGGCGTGGAGTCTCCGCAGTCATTTCCGTTTTGTTTTTGTGCGTCACGGCAATCATGGCGTTCTGGGGCGGCCTTTGGGTATCGGGAGAATGGCTTTAAGCGCGCTCCGCTATCGCGTCGCGGCTAAACGGCAATATTAATGATTGAACAAAAACGCCTTGCTGTTGAGCAGCGCCCAGGCAAGGTCTTGAGCGCCTACCAGGCGTTTGTCGGCCGGGGGTTTGGGGTAGTCGGCGACGGCCTGGCTGAGACGCGCCAGCTCGGCGTCAATGGAGCGATAGTGGTTAGCGATGGCCGTCTTTTGCTCCGGCGTTCGTTTCTCCGCCGGCACTTTCAGAATCTTGACAATTGCTTCCGTAATGCCCGCATCGAGCGGCACTGGCGGCTTGTAGTTGGTCACCGAAAGACGAAAGCGGCCGATGTTGTGCAACTTGCCCTCGTAACGCTGATCCATCTTGAACGATAGCGTCATGCCGTTCGGGAAGTTCAGCGGCTCTTTGGTTTCAAAGACAGCGACGTGTCGCTGGCCGGTTGCGGGTACGACGGCCCAGCCCGTCTCGAGCTTGCCATCGATGGCACCGGCCACCGCATAGTTCTCCTGAGAGAAGTCGGCCTTGGCATTATGGAGGGAAACCACCTTCGTTTTGGCGGGATCACCCGTCGGCCATGCCGTCACCTGGAATTCGTTCAAAAGGAAATTGCCGTTCGGCGCGCGGCCGGGTCCATTGCCGCCCAGACTCTTGTCGGGCAGAACCTCCAAACGAATCGCTGTAATGCCGGCCATGCTCGTGTCGGCCAAAACCGTGTAGAGATCGGAATTGGGATTCTTGCCGGACGCTAGGATGGAGCCGTCGGGTTTCTTGACTAGCGAAGCGCCCCCCGCGGAGGTGAAGCTAATGGGATCGAGGACGGTCCATTCCACAAGATTGGATTGGCTCTTCTCCCAGGCCGCTTGCTTAGTCGGAATTTGCTTTTCATAGCCGGCCAAGGCATCGACGAGTTTTTGATATTCGGCCGCTAGATGGGCGTGTTCATCGGCGGCGCCTTGCACGGTCTTGATTCCCGCGGTCAACTCGGCGGCGGTAGGCTTCCGGCACAAAATGGACAAGAACATCTCTTCGACGACTTTGGCGTCGTCTTTCTCAGCGGTGACCAGCTTGGAAAGACGATTGTCCGGATCTTTGACGGCATCGGCGATGATCGGTCCGTTGACAAGATTGAGAACCGGTCCGAGCATCATGCTGCCACTGCGTTCGCACTCACAAGAGCTTTCGCGGGGCGGCTTGCCGAAAAGACCCAAGAAGCCGCTGGGCACTTCGGCGCTGGAATCAATGAGTTGTGCCGCCCGCGCCCCCGGCGCTAACCCCGGAAGCTGGCTCACGGAACCGGTCGCTCTCTGAATCGCGTCATAGAGAACCTCGGCCGGCAGCCGGCGAACCAGCGCGTGCGAATAGTTAAGGTCGTCATCCTGGTTCCATTTATTCGTGACAATGGATTGCTGATAGACCCGCGACTTGCAAATCAGTTGCAGAATGTGCCGGAAGTTGAAGCCGCTTTGGATGAATTCCTCCGTCAGCCGATCCAGCAACTTGGGGTTAGTAGGCGGATTGCCGGCTCGGATGTCATCGACCGGCTCAATGATGCCCACGCCCAACATGTAACCCCAAAGACGATTCACATAGCTCTTGGCGAAATAGGGATTGTCTTTGGAAGTAATCCAGTGCGCTAGCTTTTCACGACGAGTGCCTTGCGGAACGTCGGATAAACCGGTGTAAGTGTAAGGGAACTTGGGCGGGGTAGTGACTCCAGTCCGTTCATGCTTCACGTCGCCGGCCTTGGTGTCGGAGATGATCTCGACCAGCGGCGTGGCGGCTTCGACGTCAGTGCCGCCGATTTTTTGACCTTTGAACTTGGCGTCCTCCTTGCGGTCGATCTGCGCGAAATAGGCGGAGAGTTGATAGTACTGATCCTGAGTCCAGCGCTCGAAGGGGTGATCATGACACTTGTTGCAATTGAAACGGATGGCGAGGAATAGCTGCGTCGTGTTTTCCATCACGGCGTCGGGAGTGCGCTGCACCTTGTAGTAGGATGCCGGCGGATTCTCCACGTTCGAGCCGGAAGCAGTCAGGATCGAATAGACTAATTTGTCATAAGGCATGTTGTCGGCGATGGCCTTATGAATCCAGTCGCGGAGAGCCTTGGCGCCCGGCTCGCCCAAGTACTTGCGATTGACTTCGAGCAAGTCCGCCCATTTGTTGGTCCATTGCTCGACAAAATCCGGGCTGGCGATGAGTCGATCGACTAGCTCATTGCGTTTGAGCTGACCGGGCCGCGTGTCCGCAACAAACGCCTTGAGCTCCTCCACCCGCGGAGGCAAACCCACGAGATCGATATAAACCCGACGGATGAACTCTTCGTCAGAACATAACCCGCTAGGAAGAATCTTCATCTGCTGCAGCTTCTCATCAACAAGAACGTCGATGAAATTAAACTGCGGCGCCGGCTGCCATACGAAGCCGCTACGGTCGCCCATGACCACCAGGGTGGTGGCGTCATAGATGCCTTCATAGCGGGCCAGCATGGTAGCTTCGCCGCGTCGCTCGGTGGTGACCAGGCCGTTCTTATCCACCGTGGCGACGTCCTTATTGCTCGTCTCGATGAAGGCTTCGTTGGAAACGTCGCGCACCGAGCCGTCGCTGTAGGTGGCGGTCACGGCCAACTGCTGCTTCATGCCAATGAGCGGAACCACCGGGCTTTTGGGATAAACGTCGATCTTGGTCACCCGCGGGCTGTTGCTGTCGAGCTTCACTCCCTGAGTGATCCATTGCTTGATAAGGACATAGCGAGGATCGGATTCGTTGAAGAGGACGCCGCCTTGATGGGGGGCGGCCCCGGTGGGTTTCAGGAGCATGAGGCTTTGCTCGGGGGCGGCTCGGTTGAAGCGACGGCCCTCGATGTCGTCCGTCAAAGCCAGATGATCAAAAATTGGGTCGTAGCCGCGAAGAGAGAGCTTGAAGCCGTTCTTGCCTTGAGCCGCCCCGTGGCAGGTGCCCGCGTTGCAGCCAACCTTGCTCAGGACCGGCATGATGTCGCGAATAAAGCTTACGTCGTAGTTGGCTTTCTGTCCGCTGATCTGAACAGGAATTTGCAGTGCTTGACTACCGATGGCAATTTTCAGCTGGCCGCTGCCATCCGACAGGGGCCGAAGCAGGCCGGTTTCGGACACTTTGACGAGATTCGGAGGCGGCTCGACTTTGGCGAGGCGAGTGATGTCGATCTTGCCGCCGCTCCTAAGATGGCCCGTCAAAATGAGCTGCGAATAATCGAACGGGGTCTTTAGCTGCACTGCCGCGGGCCGCGCTTCGATCTTGGTGATTTCGGCGTCTGGGGGCAGCTTCTCCTCGGCCAACGCAACCGATGCTATGCTGAACGCCAGGCATAGAGCAGTGGCCATATTTCTCAAGCGAAATTGACTCGGCATCTTCATGATTCAATTCCTTATTGCAAATTGCAAACTGCAAATTTCAGATTTGAAATCTGTATTTTGCAATTCCCCATGCTCTTTTCCTCTGCTCACCGGAAATACTACTTTGCGCCCAGTTGCGCGGTCACCGTGCTGCTCACCGGAACGGGGACGAACTCTTTGATCAACTTACCGGTTCGCGGATCGTTCAAGCGGACAACGCCGTCGAACCCTGCGCTGGCTACCTGTTGACCGTCCGGTCGAAAGGCGACGGCATAGACGGCCCCGCGCTGGCCCTCAAACTTCGACACTAATTGACCGGCATAATGCATATCGCCTAAAAGGGCCAAGGACATCAATCCGCGACCGGTCTTGGCAGTGAGAGCGACCGGGCCAATATATCGTTTGTCCGGTTTATCGCGATCGACTTTGTAGACGCGCACTTCACCTTGGCCGTTATAACTGCTGGCAGCGGCGAGGAAATTGCCGTCGGCGTTAAAGGCCAAGGCGAAAATCCGGCCGGGCATCGGCTCGAACTCTCGAACGCGGTTGGCGTCGTCGCCAATGACGCGCTTGGTTTCGCGGTGCATCTTATAGAGCCGAGGCACGCCATCCGACCCGGCTACGGCCAACTCGTTGTACAGGTGGTCGCGGGGGTCGGGAGGCGACTTGACCATTTTCTTTTCTTGCAGCGGCCGGCGCGCGACGGCCATCAGACCGCCCTTGAGGGCCCCCGGTGTGATGCTCGTGATGTTGTCGATGAAGCGTTGCGTGGCCACCTCGGTCAGCTTCATGGACATGTCCCGGCTCACCGAGACAAGGTGAAGCCCGTCGCTGGAAAATACGGTGTCCAAGACCCAATCGGTATGGGCGCCCTGATAGAGGACTTGCTTGGCGGACTCCGCTTCCACGGCTCGCAACGTCTTGTCGGCACAGCCGAATGCGATCTTCGTTCCGTCGGGCGACCAACTCACGCCATAAATCGTGTCAAAGGTAACGGGGTAACTGAATTTGAGTCGCTTGTTCTTGACGTTCCAGACCTGCAGCTCGCCGAAGCGGCAAGGATCGCCCGCGGCCACCGCCAGCCATTTTCCATCCGGCGAGAAGGCAACTGATTGAACTCGTTCGGACAAGCCCACCAAGCGACCGACCAATCCGCTTCCATCGGCCTTGTGCAAGAGAACCTCATGGTAGCCGCTCACCGCCAGCAGTTGACCATCAGGAGAGTAGCTGAGGCTCGTGATCACCGGCGGATGAACATAGGAGGGTGGATGATCGGCGTCTACCACAAGCTTGGTGGTCGAAGGCGTGTCGTCCTTGGCGCCCTGTTCAATCCAACGCCGTATCAAGTTGACATCATGATCGATGAGAGGGTCTTTGCCCTTGGGCATGGCCGGGGGCTTGCCGGCCTGCGCTGTAATTTGCGTGAAAACCAAGCTCTTGCCGAATTGCCCGGGCACAATCCCCGGCTGGTTGCTGTTGCCCGGTTTAAGCAAGGAGGCATGGTCTGTCATGACGAAGCCGCCCTGGTCCTTGGCAGGTTGATGGCAGCCTTGGCAGTGTTGTTGAAAGATGGGCCGAACCTGGCGGTAGTAGCTGATTGGCTCCGGCGTTTCCTTGTCTTTGGGTGGTTCCTGACCTCTAAGTGCCGGGCATGCGATTAAAAGAGCCGCCCACACACCAGCCCGAAGCTTGAGCGAGGCGTCCTCGCTTACGCTTCGGGTTAGTGTGCGACTCGAATTCTCCCTAACGATTCGCATCTGGAGCCACCTGAAAATAGCGGCAAGCTGGCGCTGAACCAGAGACATCGGTTGAACCTTTGAGTATCGGAAGCCGAACAAAAGGGCCGCATTGGTCGCCCAGCGGCAATAGAGGCGGGGTTTCCTGGGCGGGTATTAGCTATTTTGGCAAATCAAAGGGCGACTTTCAAGCAGTTTTTGAGGCGTAACAATTCGCCCTGGAGATGGGGCTTAATAACATACGTCGCTTCGGAGCGCAAGGCGGGCGCGAAACCTCGTTACCAGCGAAAACGGGTTCCCGAGAAGAATCTGGGAAAACAGGGGAAATTTTACTTGCATTCCCATGTGACATTCTTATCCTCTGAGACAGCCTACCGTCTTCCAACTCGCCTCTTTTAGGTCGCGTTCTCGCAGGAGCGCAAGAACATGATCGGGGGGAAGAAGGCTTCAGGCTCGGGTACAGGGAAACAAATTCCCATTTCGCGCGCGGTGCCTACGGGTTTTCCAACAGAAAAGGGGTTGTCATATGTCCATTCCGTCCTGGCGGGCATTGAAGAAGGGTCATCGCTCTCCATCGCAACATGATCGTTCGCGGCTCCGTTGGCGTCCTACTCTGGAAGCCCTGGAAGACCGAACGCTTTTGTCCACGGCCATTCCCTTGAATTCTCAGTCATGGACTCCCATCGGACCGGCAGATATTTCGAACGTCAACACTTCCGGCCGCATTACGGGAGTGGCCGGCGATCCGACCGATGCGAACGTCATCTACATCGCTGCCGCGGGAGGCGGCGTTTGGAAAACGGTAGACGCCGGCCAAAGTTGGACGCCGCTCACCGACAACCAGGCGACCGATTTCATGGGCGCCGTGGCCGTCGCACCCAGCAATCACAACATTATTTACGCCGGGACCGGCGAAGCAAATTTCAGCCTCGATTCCTTTTATGGGCGAGGGATTCTGGTTTCGATCGATGGTGGGGCTACATGGCAGCTCAAAGGCAATTCGATTTTCGACCGCAGTGCGATTGCCAAGATCGCGATTGATCCCTTCGACCCAAACACGGTGTTCCTGGCGGCCACCAACGCGGCTTTTAATGGCGGGGGCGCCGCCGGCATTTGGAAAACCACCGATGGCGGCAACACCTGGTCCTCCTCGCTTGGAGGCGAAGGCAACGACGTCATCATGGATCCCACCAACGACCAAATCATCTATGCGTCGACCCAAGGCACCGGGATTTTCAAGTCCATCGATGGCGGCAGCACGTGGACCCAGCTCGGCGGCCGGCTTCCGAGCGGGAATGGTCCAGGCGGCGCCCGCGAGCAGGGCCGGATTGCTTTGGCCATTTCCCACACCAATTCACCGCAAACTATCTACACCGTGATTTCGGATTCCGGAGCCTTCGATAATCCTTTTATCAATCCTCCGGACATTCGTTTTGGCACGTTGTTTAAGTTCATGAAGAGCACGGACGGCGGCCTTACTTGGGCGGATCAGACTTTTGGAATGCCCCAGGCCCTCGGAGGTCAGAATTTCTTTCCTGGGAAACCAGGGCAGGGTTGGTATGACATTGCCGTCGCCGTGGATCCGACCAATGCCAATATTGTTTACGTCGGCGGGACCACAAACTTCGGCGGCGCCGGCATCGCCGAAAGCACCGATGGCGGCAACACCTGGTCCGTGATTCCTGGCGGGACCCATACCGATATTCACGCCTTCGATTTCGATGCCAACGGCAAGCTGCTTAACGGCAATGACGGCGGCATCTATCGGTTGGACAACCCGGACCCCACCAAACTCAAATGGGCAGACATCAATAGCAATTTGCAAATTACGCAGTTTACGGGAGTCGCGCTGCATCCGACGGACGCGAACATTGCCTACGGCGGCAGCCAGGACAACGGCACGGAGAAGTTCAACAGCGTGCCGGGTTGGAAGCAAGTGGTGGGCGGGGACGGTGGTTTTGTTCGAGTGGACGGCGGCCACCCCAACACGGTCTATCACACGTTTAACTACGGCATGAACTTCTTGGAGCGCTCGGATGACGGTGGAGTCACCTGGGCGGCCAAGACCAACGGCATCGACTTCAAGAATGATTTTGCCAACTTCTATCCGCCTTACGTGATCGATCCGGCCGCATCCAACCGACTCTTGCTCGGAACCAATCGACTTTATGAAACGGTCACGCGCGGAGAAATTAATCCGGATCCGCTCTGGAAGGGCACCGATGGCGCTCAACATGCCTGGAGACCGCTGTTAACACTCAACACTCCCATCGATGCCATCGGCGTTGCCCAGAGCAATGAGAACGTTATCTATGTGGCCGCGGGCGGTGGAATTTATGTGACCTTTACTCGCGGCGCCAGTTGGAGCTCTTCAGTCATTGCCGGCGCCAAAGACATCAAAGTCGATCCGGTAAATCCTTTCATTGCTTATGTCGTGGCCAACATCTTCACCGGGGGACCGCGTCATGTTTTCCGGACCACCAGCGGGGGCACCTCATGGACCGATATTACCGGCAATCTGCCGGATATCCCAGTCAACTCCGTCTTGCTGGATCCCTGGACGAAGGTGCTTTACGTGGGAACCGACATAGGAGTTTTTGCTTCCAACGATTACGCCGGCAGCGGGGGCGGTCCCGTACATTGGGTGGTGCTTAAGTCCGGCTTCCCCCACGCCCAGGTCGTGGATTTGGAAATGAGCACCGTGTCCTTGCAGCTCAACACCCGCGGCTATATTCTTGGCGCGGGTACGCACGGCCGGGGTATGTGGGAGCTTGACACCACCCACTTCAGTGCGTCCGCGCCGCTCGAAGTCACCGCCGGCACGCCTTTCAATCTCACCGTCAATGCTCTCGACCCCTTCGACCAGAAGATTACCGGTTACACCGGCGTATACACGGGCACCGTGAGCATCACCAGCCTGGACCCGCAGTTTTCCCCGCCGGCGCCTTATGCTTTCACCACTCAAGACAACGATTCGCACACATTTGGCGTGACGCTGAGAACGACCGGCGTGCAGACGATCACGGTCAGCGACGCGGTGGACGGCGTGGATCCGGTCACGATCAGTGTGTTGGTCGATCCGGCGCCGGCGTCGAAATTCCAGCTCGCCGTGCCCAATCAAGCGACGGCGGGAAGTCCTTTTAGCGTTACCGTCACCGCCCTGGATGCCTTCAACAACGTCACCACTGCCTATGCCGGCACGGTTCATTTCACTACCTCGGACACACAGGCAGGAGTCAGCGTGCCCGTGGATTACACTTTCGTGCCGGGAACGGACAATGGATCGCACACGTTTTCTCAAGGGTTCATCCTGGATACGGCCGGGCTTCAGACCATTACCGCCACGGATACGGCGAATTCATCGATCACCGGCAGCGCGCGGTTGACGGTCGTGGCGACGGCGGCCACGCATCTCACGGTCACCGCCCCCAGCTCGGCCCCGGCAGGCACGGTGTTTTCGATTAGTGTGTCCGCCCTGGATCAGTTCAACAATGTGGCCCCGAGCTACCGCGGCCAGGTTCACTTCACGAGCACCGATACAGGTCCTTCCGTTCTCTTGCCCGGCAATTACACGTTTACGTCCGTCGATGGCGGAACCCACACGTTCACCACCTCGACAACGCTCAACACGAGTGGGAATCAAATTATCACGGCCACGGACACAGCCAGCAGCTCAATTACCGGAACGGCCTCAGTGTTGGTGACGGCCGGCGCCGTCTCTCACTTGACTCTGGTGGCCCCGGCCAGCGTCGTCGCCAACAGTCCCTTCAGCGTCACCGTGCAAGCGCGCGACCGCTTCGAGAACGTGGTGCCGAGCTTTTTGGACACGATCAGTTTCTCCGCGACTGATCCCAGTTCGCTGAAAGTCCTGCCGCCCAATTACCAATTTGTCGCCGGCGATGCGGGGTCGCACACGTTCACGAATGGCTTCGTCCTGATTACCGCGGGGCCCCAAACGCTGACCGCGAAGGACAATGCTTTTGCCACCATCAAAGGGACCGCCACGTTGACGGTGAACAATCCTGTTCCGGTCGTTACCGGCGTCAATCCGCCTTCGGTCGGGGAGCAAAACGCCGACTTCACGCTGACGGTGAATGGAAATGGATTTGTGCCTTCCTCGGTGGTGAACTGGAACGGCGCGGCTCTCACGACGACTTTTGTCAATGCCGGGCAGCTCCAAGCCGCCGTGCCGGGCGTCAACGTTGCCGAGGAAAACACCGCGGCCATCACCGTTTCCAACCCCACTCCGGGCGGCGGCACGTCCAATTTTTCCTCCTTCGTCACGACCGATGCCCCGATCAATGCCTCAGTTTCTCCCCTCACGGGAACGGAAGGCACCGCCTTCTCCGGACAAGTTGCGACTTTCACGGATGCCAATAGCAAAGCCCCGCTCTCCGATTTCCCCAGCGGCCCCAATAACTCCTTGATTGATTGGGGCGATGGGTCGACCTCGGCCGGCATCGTCACTCAAGCCGGCGGACCGGGAACGGCCTTCCTGATCTCCTCCGACCATACCTATGCCGAGGACGGCTCCTACACGGTCAAAGTGACCGTCACCGATATCGGCGGCGCCACGACCACGGCGACGGGCATGGCGATCATTGCCGATGCCGGTTTAACCGGCGCTGCCAATGATATTGGAGTCGTTCGCGATCTTCCCTTTTCCGGCAAGGTGGCGACTTTTACCGATGCGAACCCCGCCGCGCCGCTTACTGATTTCAGCACTGCACCCGGCGGAGTCACGATTGCCTGGGGCGATGGAACGACTTCACCGGGCACCGTCACTCAGCCCGGCGGCGTCGGCACCCAATTCGTGGTGAACGGCAGCCATACTTATACCAGCCCCGGCGCTTTCACGATGACCGTGACCGTGACCGATCTCGGCGGCTCCACGTTTTCGTCCAACGCCAGCGTACGAGTCACCAAACGCTTTGATCTTGCCGGCCGGGCCAGCCAAACCGGCCAACTCTATGTGGGTACTTCGGACGGCAGCTCCTTCAGCACCTCCGTCTGGGGAAGCTGGAGCACTGCCGTCACATGGGTGGATGTGCAGAGCGGCGATTTCAACGGCGATGGCCGGGCCGATCTGGTCGGCCGGGTGAAAGAAACCGGCGACTGGTGGGTGGCCCTGTCCAATGGCACCTCGTTCACCAACATGCGCTTTGGCGCCTGGTCTGCCAACCCAGCGGTCACCTGGGTGGACGTCAAGGTGGGCGATTTCAACGGCGACGGCAAAGCCGACATCGTGGGCCGTTGGTTACAATCCGGCCAATGGTGGTTGGCCCAATCCACGGGCAGCTCCTTCACGAACGTCATGTGGGCGACTTGGAATCCCAACGTGACCTGGACCGACGTAAATGTTGGCGACTTTAACGGCGACGGCAAAGCCGACATTACCGGCCGGGCGTCCGCCTACGGTCAATGGTACACCGGCCTGTCCACCGGGTCCTCGTTCAGCACCTCCTTGTGGGCGACGTGGAGCACGGCGGCCAATTGGGTCGATGTGAAGGTCGGTGATTTTAATGGTGATGGAAAATCCGACATCGTCGGCCGATATGCGGCGGCGGGCCAGTGGTATGTAGGGCTCTCGACCGGGTCGAGCTTTAACACCAGCCTGTGGGCGACGTGGAACCCGGCCGCGACATGGGTGGATGTCAACGTCGGCGATTTCAACGGCGACGGCAAGGCGGATCTCATTGGCCGGTGGTTGCAGGGCGGCACCTGGTTTGTCGCCCAATCCACCGGCGTCGCCTTCAACACCAGCGCCTGGGGCAGTTGGAGCCCCAACGTCACCTGGGCCAATGTCCAAGTCGGCGACTTCAACAGCGACGGCAAGACCGATATTGCCGGGCAGCTTTCCGGCGCCGGACAGTGGTGGACGTCGATATCGACTGGCTCTTCGCTCAGCACCAGCCTGTGGGCGACCTGGCCGGCGAATTTCACCTGGGTCGATGTGCACGCGGATAACTACGCGTTGTAAGTGGTTAGTGGCTAGTGGCTAGTGGTTAGT
>Ga0207070_1074_pt1 | contig 24526 bp, 20 predicted proteins | sample Alteio_BWMinHeat_92_FD_153591 | JGI IMG/M metagenome (GOLD analysis project Ga0207070, IMG submission 153591) | Enriched cells from forest soil in Barre Woods Harvard Forest LTER site, Petersham, Massachusetts, United States -... | ecosystem: Environmental > Terrestrial > Soil > Temperate forest >...
CCGATGGCGTTGCCCATCAGGTGGCGCTCTATGCTTTGGACTGGGACGCTTACGGCCCGAGATCCGAAACGATTGAAGTTCACGACGCCGTCTTTGAAGGGACATGTGGTCTTGAAAGTCATCAACAACGTGGCCGGAACGAATGCGGTCTTGAGCGCGGTCTTCTTTGGCATAGGAGGAGCGGTTCCTATTGACACCTCGGCGCCGGTGATCGGAACGATGACCCGGAATCCATCGTTAGATCCCTTGCCGGCGGGGACCCCGGCCATCCAATTCAGCTTTACGACCGATAAGAATGCCGCTTGCTCCATCGGCGGCGGGACCAGCGGCCAATTCATGACAGCCTTTGGCGGTGACGGCACCTCCAGCCACGCGGTGAACCTGACGACGTTTAACGGCGAAGGGTGGAGCTACAACATTATTTGCACGAATTCGAATGCAGGCGGACAAAGCTCGGCGGCGACAGTGGTAACGGTCAATCAATCCCAACCCGCCGCCACATCCGCTGCGACGTTCATTAAAACCGACGTGGTGACACAAGGATCCTGGAAAGGGGTGTATGGTACAGACGGCGAAATGATTAATAGTGACGTCACGGCGCCTCCTGCTTACGCCCAAGTGACCATTCAGAATTCGGGCAGTTTCCCTTGGGCTCCTTCGACCACCGATCTTCGCGCGTTGCAAAAAGGTTCGGCCAGTGACCGTATTGCTTCGACGTGGTACACGTCCGGCATGGCCGTAGGGTCCAGTTACACCATCGACATGAATTTGACCGATGGCGCGGGGCATCAGGTGGCGCTCTATGCGTTGGACTGGGACAGCTACGGTCCGCGCAACGAAACAATCGAAGTGCATGATGCGGCATCCAATCAATTATTGGACAGCCGATCCGTCACCAATTTCAACAACGGACAATATGTGGTGTGGTCAGTAAAAGGACATGTAATTTTCAAGATCATCAATAACGCGGGTAATTCCAATGGTGTATTAAGCGGGATCTTCTTTGGCGCGGGAACATCCGCTACACCCACGACCCTCACGTGCGTCCCAGGAGCCGGACCCTATGCATCCGGGCTGGCTGTCACTTGTTTGGCCGGCGACCCCTCCCACAGCTTTACGCTGTCTTGGTGGGATCCCAACGGAACGCGCTTTGATATGGGCTCAATAAATGGAAAAGCAGTCACGCCTGCTTTAGCCAGCGGTTCCTGGAAAGTTTGTGCCCAAGATATTGTAGGCGACGTCTGGCCTGCGGGCGGATGCGCTGCTCCGGCCCTTTATGCGCTTACGCGTCAGCCGCAATCCAAAATAGTCCTTCCGAAAGACAAACCGACTCAGCCGGCGGGATCGGCGTTCGCGTTTATGAATGCCCAGTACTATGCCAAAGACCCGGTTGCCCAAACCTGGTTTGCCGCTCCGCCTGTCAATAGTGGAGCCACGTCCGTGAAATTGGTGCTGACGATGAATACCGCGTATGCTCCTTCCCCGACCTGTTTCTTGAATTACAACGGGACCAATAATGCGGTCAATATCAATAGCACAATGGTCACGATCTGTTTCGGTAAACCTTCCGATTATCTTTTAGACGCCACGAGCTGCGATCATTTCGTTAGTGGTGTGGCCTCACCCCTTGCGGCCCAATCCTATTCCTGGAGCGCGACGTGCACAGCTCCCGCTTTTGCCAACAATGCCAAGGCGACGGCCTCCGGAAGTTTTACGGTCAATCCTCCTTGCCAGACCACCGCGGACTGCGGCAGCAGCAATTTTTACTGCGCCGCTGGAGGAATCTGTACGGCTTTAGGCCAGGTGCCGCCCGCTATCGTTGTCACGAGTCCTGCGCCTGGAGCCAACTATGCGGTAGGCCAATCGGCTGATTTTGATGGAGGAACGCTCGGGATCGGCCCAACCTCGCTCGCCAAAGCCCAGTTAACCATCCTCTTAGACGGCGCCCCGGTCGGCTCCTTAGTGCCTTCGGCGGGGACCTATCAGGCCCCGGCACCCTTCGCACCCGCGCAAGTCGGATCGCATCAGGTATCGGTTGTTGTGACAAGGCCGGATCTTTTGGATATTCAAGGCAAACCGGTTGTGCTGGCACAAAGCTCGGCTATTCCCATTACCGTCACAGCGGCGCCTTCCTGCTCGGCGACTTCCGATTGTGCGACGGGAATGTACTGTACGTCCAAACAAGTGTGCCAATTGATTCCGGCGGCGGCTGTGACGATGACGAGCCCCTCGGACAATCAAGTGTTTACCCAAACGGATTCTGTCAGCTTTGCGGCGCAGGCCGCACCTCTCGGTGTGACCGGCTCGGATCCCATCGGCGTCATGATCACAGCGGACGGTACTTCTGTGTGCAGTACCCTGGGGACCACCTGCAATGCGTCACAGACCTTGAGCATCGCCTCTCACACGGTGACGGCGATCGCTTACGTCAAGGACATCCAGGGGAACTCGGTGCAAGCCGGGATCAGTCCGTCGGTGGCGGTCAGTGTGACTCCGACGCCGGGTGACTTTGCCTTGGGGGATCTAATTGTTAAATACAAAGACGGCGCCACCCAGGCGACCGTGAATCCCAAATATGCGGTGAGCGCTGCGCCGTCGCTTTTCTCGGATGCAGCCCCCGGGACCGCGGGCAACGGCCAAGCCTATATCCTAAAAGTCCCAGGGTATACCGATATTACCCAAGCCATGCAGGATTACCAAAATGATCCTAACGTCGAGTATGCTCAACCGAATCTGATGTATGGGTTGGACGGCGTTACACCCAATGACTACTATTGGGATAAAAAGGGAGATATCCCGAATTCACCCACTGTCGATGATATGTGGCCTTGGAAGAGAATGAAGTGGGATGAAGCTGCCGCAATTGCGCCAGAACTTGGTCTGGGTATAAAAATCGCGGTTATTGATACGGGCGCCGATTTTTGCCATCCGGATCTAGCCGGTAACCTCGATGTGCAAAGTACTGCAGACATCACGCGCTGCCCTCTCTTGCCTGAAACGAGTAAACCCGCTCCGGATTGCGTTTTGAAGCATTGGCCTATAGATAAGAATGGTCACGGTACCGCCACGAGTGGAATGGTAGCGGCGACGATGAACAATACCATCGGGATGACCGGGATTGCGCCGCGATCAACAGTTGTGCCGGTAAAAGCTTTTATGGCCGCAGCGGGTACTACTAGCACTGAATTTCTTCTCCGAGCCGTTGATTATGTAAGAAAAAATAAGATTGCCCAGATTATCTCTTTGTCCGTAAGTGGGGTTTCCGGGCCACTTGAGAAAGATGATAAAGCATTCCGAGCCAGCATTGCGGCGGCGATAGGGCAGGGCATTGTGGTTGTTAAATCGGCAGGCAATAAGAATGCCGATGTGATAAATTATTCGCCCGAGAATATGGTCAGCCCTAAACCTATTGTAGTGGCGGGTGTTACCCTAGATGACCATAAATGGGATCAATCCAATTATGGGAGCACCGTCGATGTCGCTGCTTTTTCACGAAATGTTTTCACGACGTCGTTGCGCGGGGGGGCTTTAGCTGGTTATCCCCACCCTATTGGCCCAACGGGACAGCCGGACCTTTTGTACGCTTTCGTGAATGGAACTTCCATATCAGGACCCGAAGTGGCCGGCTTAGCCGCGGTGATGCTCTCGGGCAACCATAATTTGACTCCGGATCAAATCCGCCAAGAAATTATGCAATCCGCAGACCAAATTTCAGACGGAATGATATTGGGTACAAGCCATTCAACCTTGGCTGGAACAAGCGCGCATGCCGTTGGAAGGATCAATGCGTATCATGCCGTGGAGCTTGCTAAAGGGATAACAAGTACTCCACCCGCATTTAAGAGCTTAGCTGTTCAATCCTCCGGTGTAGGAAATCCACAATCCTTTGACCCTCGTAACGCGCCAGTAAATTTTAACTACGGTGTGACGTTAGTTTTCTTGGTCGTCGATATTTCTAACGTGACAGGGTGCACATTGGACAACGGGACGGTTCTATACATATCGGACCAATCCCTTGATGAGTATTTTTATATTTACGAGACGGGGACATTTGTTGACGGAGTTGAAAAGCCATTGCAAGCCCAGGCCTATCCTTACAGTGTTACTTGCACCGACCTATGGGGGGCAAAAATAAATTATGCCAATAGCTTTACGATAAATCCCGCGCCTCCCACCGGCAACAGCATCGTCAATGATTCCGTCCCATCGCAGACCGTCCGCATTTATCCGAATCCTTGGAAATCCTCGCAGGGTGTTAGCACTATTATGTTTGAAGGGTTATCCTCCGGAACCACTGTCAAACTCTTTACCATCGCAGGCCGCTCGATAAAGACTTTGCACGAAGCCGGCGGCAAAGCCCCCTGGGATCTGACGAACAACTCTGGTGATAAAGTCGCCTCTGGAATCTACATGTATGTGATTACCGATGCTCAAAGCAATAGGCTACGCGGTAAAGTGACGGTGATCCGATGAAACGTTCAATCTCTTTTTCACTGTCTCTGGTCCTTTTCTTGGGTTTAGGGATGGTCCCGCACGTGCATGCCGAATGTGACCCGGACTACGATCCCAATTGCAATTATTGCGTCCCAGATAACGGCCCCTGCTACGATATCGATCCCATGGCCGCCAAGTGTGATCCTTCCAGCGGTCAAATTTGCTGCGATCCGGCCACCGATCCTAACTGCTCATCATCCCTAGATGGTTGTGATCATGTCCCCAATGGCGATTCCATTTGCACCTTTCAGGCCGAAGGCACCACAATCTCACCAGATGATGTGCTGGGATGTGATAAGTTGTCCGGTCAAGTCTGCTGCACCGCCGACACCCCTGGCTGCGATAAGAACACAGGATGCATTCAGAATGCTTCAGGGAATTTATCCTGTGAGTTCTCCAGTACGGGTTTTCCGCGGCTGACGGGCAGGACGGTCTATCATTTCGAAGCTAAAAAGAACAGCGTGGATTTAGCCCCGCAAGGACCCGTGTACAGCAACGGATGCTTCCCGCCCATGAAAGCCGATCATAATGGCCATTGCGTGTTATCCGCCAATCCTTGCGACGACAACCCCTGCGAAAAAGATCCCGACCCTTGCAAGTCCTGCTACCCGGTGGCTCCCGGGACAAGCGGAACCGGGAACAATGTGGTGGCTAACCCCACGTTCGTTTGCTCACGTGATTTAAACAAGTGCCCGACTGTTTGTGCTCCGGATTCTTGTCCGGATCCCTGCGATGATTGCGTTGCTGGAGGGTTGGCCGGCACTCCGGAAGGCAGCACACTTTTGCCGGACAACGTGCCGCATCCGACGGCCGCCTTCCGGTGTGTCCCTAACGCCGCGCGCTGCCCCGAAGAGCCTGATACTCCTCTGCAGTGCACGTTGCCGACTAACTAACGTCTCACTATAAAATCTCACTTCAAACAGGTCTTTCATTCGGATATTGTAAAATGATCTTTCGATGATTAATTCTTCCCTTATTGCTGAACTCGATAAAATCTCGGAACCGGGAGCGTTATTGGCGGAACTCCATAAGCGCTTCGGGGATCGTATGGGGATTGCGACGAGCGGGCAGCCTACCGATACGGCGATTGTTGCGCTGTCTGTGAAAGCCGGGATCTCCAAGCCCCGCGTATACACGACCGATACCTACCGACTCTTTCCGGAAACGTACGCCTACTTCGAAACGCTGGAAAAGTTCTTCAACATCAAGATCGAGCGTTTTATGCCGCCGGAAAAAGAGCTGACGCGTATGGTAGAACAGCATGGGAAATTCCTTTTTTTCGACACGAAGGAGAAGCAAGAGTACTGCTGCTACGTGCGCAAAGTTCTGCCGAATCAAAAGGCGATGGACGGACTGGATGTGTGGGTCACGGGACTCAGGCGGGATCAGTCAGTTTCTCGGGCTCAGCTTCCTCGGCTTGAAATTATCGAGCATAAAACAGCCGATGGTCAAACCCGGCCGATCTTAAAAGTGAATCCCCTGGCGGCCTGGATGGAAAAGCAGGTGGCGGACTATTTGAAGACGAATCAAATTCCAAATCACCCGCTCTTCGAAAAGAAACTTCCCGGCGGATTTTATTATGAATCGCTGGGCTGCATCCTCTGCACGACGCCGATTAGCCCGACCGAGCCACGGCGCGCCGGCCGCTGGCGCTGGTTCAATAGCCAGGACGACAAGAAAGAATGCGGGTTGCACTTGCCTGACGTTCCTCACAACACGTGACTTCTCCTTTTATTGATGTGGCTCGCGTCCTAGCTTTGGAGGCTGGTCGGCGAATCATGACGCTGCGCCAATCCCCGCTTGTCCTCGAGCGTAAATCCGATCATTCTCTCGTGACCAACGCCGACCGCGAGGCCGACAACATTATCCGAGAAGGGCTGAGAAAAGCGTTTCCTGATCATTCTATTCTTACCGAAGAAAGCGGTCTTGATGGCCCAGCGGATGCGCAGTACGTCTGGGTTGTGGATCCTCTGGACGGCACAAGAGCCTATGCGAATAATGTCACGGGTTACAGTGTCATGGTGGGCTTATTAAAGGAGGGAGAACCGCATGCGGGGGTCGTGTTTGATCCGCTTGAAGGATACTTGTTTGAAGCGGCAAGGGGCGAAGGAACAACCCTGACATTTCAAAATGTCAGCCAGAGTGCCCGCATCTCCCGCCGGAATGATTTTAAAGCAATGCCTGTCATTACGTCGACCGGTTTTCCTAAGGTGGCGGAAGAAGCCCTTCGACAGTTATTTCCCGGACCGTGGATTCCTCCGGTTAACAGTGTTGGTGTGAAAGTCGGAATGATGGTGCGTCAGCTGGTGGATATTTATATCAATCATCATAAGGTTCATTATTGGGATACCTGCGCGCCGCAGATCATTCTGGAAGAAGCGGGCGGGGTGATTACTTTTTTAGATGGGAAACCGCTTGTCTATCCGCTCATGGCGGGACATTATCAGCATCTTCAGCCCACCTTGGCCTCCAACGGTTTGCGGCATGCAGAAATTTTAGATCTCCTTCACTCGTCTAAGCGGCTGTCTTCCTGACGGTATGCTCCGGTGGCATCGGTGGAATGTCTTCTTCCAATAAGTTAAACAAAGGCGCCAGCTGATAAGGCTTCACTAAAAAGGCATGGGCGCCATGACGCATGGCCTCCTGCATGCGCCCCGCATCGGCCATAGTGCTCTCAACAATAATACGCGTGTTCGGTGCCGTTTTTTTCCAGATTTCGATAAGGTGCATAGAATTAGGTCCTTCGAAATCAAGATCCAGAAGAACCACGTGTGGCTGCACGGCGGCAAAGATGGAAACAGCAATTTCCAGAGCGGGACAGGTCCAGGTGAGATACCCGCGATCTTCAAAGGCATGGCGCAGGGTGTTGCGGAGATCCGTGCTTTTCTCGACGATCATAACCGAAGCGGTTTTCATGAAGTCTCTCGACACTTGAGGATGTCCCCGATGGGCGCCGAGCAAAAGGACCAATAATAATTGGGACCTTTTTGTGAATTTGTTGAGGCCGACCGAAAGTGATATCCTGACGCCTATGGGCCTTGTGAACTACGCCACGCTATCGACGGAGCAACCCCATCCGCGTTCGCAGTCCTTGGATCGTTTAACGCCGTCGCAAATCGTCCGGCTGATGAATCGGGAAGATGCGCAGGTCCTTCGGGCCATCGCGGCTGCTCAACCGTCCATCGCTAAAGCGATTTCGCTCATCACGGGTGTTTTGCGGGATGGCGGGAGGCTTTTTTTTGTCGGCGCCGGAACGAGCGGGCGACTGGGCGTTATCGAGGCGGCGGAATGCCCTCCCACCTTTAATACGCCACCCTCCTTGATTCAAGCGATCATGGCCGGGGGGAAATCGGCCGTGTTTCAGTCGAAGGAAGGCTCCGAAGATTCCGAATCCGATGCCGTTTCGGCTGTTCGAAAACGTGTCGGCAAAAAGGATGTTCTGGTCGGTGTTGCGGCCAGCGGGGTCACGCCTTTTGTGGGTGCGGCGCTTCAAACGGCGCGCCAACGCGGGGCCAAAACGATTCTCTTAACCTGCAATCCGAAGACTCCCCCGGGTCGTGCCCATCTCCTGATCGCGCTGCGCACAGGTTCGGAAATTCTTTCCGGCTCGACCCGCTTAAAAGCGGGAACGGCCTGTAAAATGACGCTCAACATGCTCACGACGGCGAGCATGGTTCAACTCGGCAAAGTGTTTGGCAACCGCATGGTGGATCTGCAGCCAAAATCCAGGAAGCTTGTGGAACGGGCGGTTCGCTTGATTGGTGAATTGGGACATGTTCGTGAGCCCCAAGCGCGCCAACTTTTTAAAGACTCCCGAGGCCACGTCAAAGCCGCCATTGTGATGGCGCGCCGACATATGTCTTATGCGCAAGCCGCTAAGCAACTCGATCAAGCGCGCGGCTTTTTGAGGAAGGTCTTATGAAACTAAAACCCGAGCAAGAAATTGAGGCGCTGCGGCTGCTTAAAACACTTCCGCTTTTTGCCGGATGCCCGGATGGCGCGGCGGAGGTCATGTTGAAGCTGGTGGACGCAAGGGAGATTCTGCTAGGCAAAGTCGTCATGATGGATCAAGAAATCGGAAAAACACTTTATCTTTTGGCGAAGGGGTCGGTCACGGTATGGAAGCGTGTGGGGGGAGAAAAAAAGCAGTTGGCCAAGCTGACCGCGCCCGATTTTTTTGGCGAGCGCTCCATGTTCGAAGAGTCGCCCGCCTCCGCGTTAGTCAAGACGGATGAGAAATGTCTGATCTATGCGCTCGATCGACCGCAGTTCGATCAAGTCGCTGTGCAATTTCCGGGGATTTTGGAACCGATTAAGAAAAATATGGCGGAGCTGCGGCTCAAGCGGATCGGGCCGGTTGTTCCTCCGCATGAAGGACAGTCTTAATCGAAAAGTGGTCCCAAAACGTACCCGATCCCAAACGTTCCTGCCGTTCCAATCAAGACAAGCCACGTCCACCCGATCTGAAAAATATGCATTTCACTCAGCGTTAACAACACCGCATTGAGCAGTCCCATGCTGATCATCCCCAACACATTGGCTCGGTTGCTTTTGCGTGTCGTCATAAGCCCTAAAAGAAAAACGCCCAAGAGAGAACCGAATGTGACACCCCCAATTTTAAAGGCAAGCCACAGGATTTTATGAAAGAAGCTGAACAGGTAAGCGAGCACGGCTAAAAGCACCGCGAATAATCCCACACTAATGCGGGAAACCGTCATGTAATGCGATTCGGTCCCGTCTTTTTTGATTAACGGTCGGTAAATGTCGGTCACAAAAGAAGCGGTCAAAGAAGCCAAGGGAGAATGCACACCGGCCATAACGATGGCGGACAATAAAATGCCGCGCAGGCCCACGGGCATGACATTGTTTACGAAGTGGGGAAAAATAGCATCCAATTTCTGCGGCAACGGAAGCCCAGGATTTTGAGCATAAAACACATAAATGCAGGCGCCGATCATGAGATAAATTCCCAGCACGAGACCGGACCAAAGAGTCGTCCATACCATGGACTTCTGACTTTCTCGGCGTGTTTCCACCGTTAAGAGACGCTGCATGAGTTCATGGTCTGTTCCAAAAGCCGCCATGGAGCCAAAGTATCCATTCAGGAGCGCCATCCAAATCAGGTTTGGGTCGCTTAGAAAAGCTTTAAAGAACTGAGGGTCGTGCAGCGGTGGCCCTAAGTCCCATACTTTTAGTTTTCCTGCCGCGCCCGCGACATGCAGAAAGCCGGTCCATCCGCCTTGAATATGGAGCAACAGGTAGCCAATCGCGACGACGCCTCCTAAAATAAAAATGGTGGCTTGAAAGAGGCCGGTCCAGACGACCGAGCGAATACCTCCATGGATCGTGTAAGCAATCCCGATCACAGTAAAAATCACAATGGCCGGCAAGATGTGCCAGCCCAGGAGCACTGAGACGGCAAGCGAAGCGGCCGTGAGCCGGACGCCCGATCCGAGCAGGCGCGTAATAAAAAAGAAAACAGTGCCGGTGTATTGGGTCGAGGCGCCAAAACGATGTTTTAGAAATTCATAAATGGTCGTGCAGTTATAAGCATAGAAGGCCGGAATGAATAAATAAGCAATCGTGAAGCGCGCGAGAGTCGAGCCGATAAAAAATTGGGCGTATTCCCAATTCTCCATATACGCGGTCGCAGGGACGGAGATGATCGTGAGCGCGCTGACTTCGGCGGCGACGAATGATAAGCAGGCTACCCATCCAGGAATTCGTCGACGCGCTAAGAAAAAGTCCTGAGTGTTTTTTTCGCCACCCAAAAGGTTTCCTAGAGCGATCATGAAGGCAACGAGGACGGCCAAGATCAGGTAATCCGGCCACGTGAGGTGAGAGGTGCTTAAGATCCAGTTCTGAAAATTCACGCGTGGCCAGTAGATTAGCATTTTTAGATATGATGTGGATCGACGATGAATCGGCGCGTTTTGACCTGTTTGGCTTTGATGATTCTGGGGTTTCATGTCGCTTCCTATGCGGCGATGGGAGTGCAAGACTTCATCGAGTCTCTGCGTGATGATGATGAAGCCTCCGCGCAGACGGCAGAATCGATGCTTGTCAAGGTGGGGTCCGAAGCCGTGCGCCCGCTTCAACAGTCATTAGAGGATCCCAATTTCAAAGTACGTCGCCGTGCCGCTGAAACGCTTGGCCGCATCGGACCCGGAGCCAAACGCGCCGCTCCGGATTTGGTCCGCCGTTTATTGGATCCGCAGTTTGAAGTCCAAGAGGCTGCCGGGAAGGCCCTTCAACAGATGGGGGATGAGTCGATCCCCGCCCTAACCGAAGCTCTCAGAAGCAAGCATGATGGGTTGCGAAAAGTCGCGCTCGATGCCTTGTCCCGGAGCGGCCCTAAAGGGGTGCCGATCATCATCACTCTTCTGAAGAAGGATGAAAACACGTTTATTCGTGCCAATGCTGCCGATGCATTGGGATCGGTCCAGCCCGCGACGACCGAGATCATTCAGGCGCTGGTGCGTGCCTTGTCTGATCTGGAAGAAAGTGTTCGAGGTTCAGCGGCAGATTCTTTAGGACGGCTAGGAATGGCATCCCGAGAAGCGATTAGGCCTTTATTCAACGCCTCGCGTGAAGATAAGGATGCGCTCGCGCGCAAAAAAGCATCCGACGCGCTTTTTCAAATTGCTTCTTCGACTAAGGAAACCAGCGTGGCCGTAGCGGAAGAATTTGGAACGCTGATGACTCAGTCGGATCCCGCGGTTCGACTTGAGGCGATTCATGGACTGGAAAATGTGGGAGCGGCCGGCTTGCCGTTTTTAATTCAAGCGCTCAGTGATACAGACAATGCGGTAAGCATTGAGGCGGGCAATGCGATCGTGGCCTGCGGACAGGAGGCGCTTCCGGCGCTCGAGCCTCTCAAGCAAAGCACAATACCTTTTCTCAAACGCCGCGCCAATGAGTTAATCCGGCGCATCGGCGCGCCAACGTCACAGCGAAAGAAGCATCGAGAATAATCATGAGACGAGTTAAAACGATGACAGCCGCGTTGGTGTTTTTCCTGATATCCGGCTGTCTTTGCGCCGCCACGACGGATCCGGATGCGCCTCCCGTATTGCTGGGTGTGGATGTTCTCAAGGCGCAAGGGTATGCGCTGCTGGCCGGCAAACAGGTGGGACTCATCACCAATCAGACCGGTGTTGATTCTCATGGACGAAGTACGGCCGATCTTCTCGCCAAAGCGCCGGGCGTAAAACTCGTGGCGCTTTTCTCACCGGAGCATGGTATCCGGGGGACCAGCGAAGCCGGCGAGATCGTGGGAGACACGATCGATGCGAAACTGCATTTGCCCGTCTACAGTCTTTATGGCGCAATCCAAAAGCCAACAGCTCCCATGCTGAACTCCATTGATGTTCTTGTCTTCGACATGCAGGATGTTGGCGTGCGTTTTTATACTTATCTGACCACCATGGGAATGGCGATGGAAGAGGCAGCCCAAAGAGGAATTGGTTTTATGGTTTTGGATCGGCCGGACCCTTTGGGGGGAAGCGCCGTGGAGGGGCAAGTACTCGATCCGCGCATTCAGCATTTCACGGCTTATTATCAAATTCCCGTCCGGCATGGTTTTACGGCCGGCGAGTTGGCCCAGTGGTATAACCAAACGCATAAGCTGGGGGTTTCTTTGACAGTGGTTCCGATGAAAAATTGGAAACGCGATATGCTGTGGACCCAAACGGGGCTCCACTTTGTGCCACCTTCTCCGAATATACGAAATCCAACATGCGCTCTTCTTTATGCGGGCATTGGGATGTTTGAGGCGACCAATGTCGCGGTGGGACGGGGAACGGATTTCCCGTTCGAGCTTTTTGGCGCCCCTTGGATCAGTGGAGAAGTGCTGGCCAAACGATTGAATGATCTTCAGTTGCCGGGGCTTCAATTCAGCCCCACCCTCTTTACACCCACCGTGGATAATTACCAAGGGCAGTTATGCTCGGGCGTGCGTATTAAAGTGATAGATTCCAAACTCGTCCGGCCCATCGATCTTTTTGTGCAGATCGCCTGTCTCTTCCGCGAATTATGGCCGAACGATTTTAAACCGCGATGGGACGAAGTCGCGCGCGTCACCGGATCACAGGATTTCGAGCACCTCTACATTCAAAACAAGCCCGCCGCCGAAATTCTTGACGTGTTTCATAAAAGCGCCGAGGAATTCGTGAAATCACGCCAGACCTACCTCCTGTATTAGCCATGGCCATTTTTCTAAAACAATTGCCGGTGGGTCCGATGCAAAATTACGCGTATCTCTTGGGAGACCCTGAAACGAAGGAAGCGGCTGTCATTGATCCTGCGTGGAACGTACCGACCATCCTGCAGGTGATTAAAGAAGAGGGCTACCGCTTAACGCATGCGATTTTGTCCCACGGGCATTACGATCACATCAATGGGATCGAAGATATCGTAGATCAAACGGATGCCGTGGTTTGCGCTCAAAAAAGCGAACTCGCATTTATGGCGAGCGGCGAAGGCGGTCTCGTCATTCCGTCCTCGGTTCTCAAGAAAACCCACAGCGGCGATACGCTCAACGTTGGGCGGCTGGACGTACAGCTTATTCCTACGCCAGGCCATACACCGGGGGCGCAATGCATCTTTTTAAAGGATAGGAGCGGTGTGGGGGGGGTTTTATTTACGGGGGATATCCTTTTTGTAGGAACCATCGGTCGCTGTGATTTTCCTTATTCCAATCCGCGTGATCTTTTCCAAAGCGTGGCCAAATTGAAAAAGTTAGATGATGAAACCGTGTTTTATCCGGGTCACGATTACGGCGCGACGCCGACAAATACTCTAGGACGGGAAAAAAGAACCAATCCATATCTTATGGCAAAAACCGTCGAGGATTTTCTCCAATTGGTCCGTCATTAAATCGTAACCCAATGGCGGGCGGACCTGCGCTGGCGCAGCTTCCTATAGCGCGCAGGTCCCTGGGTCGTAAGAGGGACACGGAGGTCCGCTCCTACGTGATATGCCCTCATTATTAAAACCCGATCTTGTCCGTTATGCCCACTCGCTGGGTTTTGAGCGCGTTGGCGTCACCTCCGCCGAACCCCTCAAAAAAGACGAAGCCTTCCTTAATCAATGGTTGGAAGCGGGCCGCGCCGGTGAGATGGATTATTTAGAACGAGATCCCGAACGCCGCTCGCGTCCGATGGAACTTCTCCCAGGGGCCAAAAGCGTCATCGCGCTGGCGATGAACTACTTTGTCCCTTCACCCACCCTTCGGCCAGATGAGCCGGGCGAAGGCCGTATTGCCCGTTATGCTTTGGGAAAGGACTATCACAAGGTTATAAATAAGCGTCTAGAGAGTTTTGTTCGATATCTAGAAGCGCTCGCTCCGGGAGCATTGTGCCATTCGTTTGTCGACACGGGACCTCTGCTCGAACGGGCGTTTGCTCAGCGTGCGGGCATTGGGTTTATCGGGAAGAACACGATGCTGATTACCAAGGGGCTTGGGTCCTGGGTTTTTTTGGCGAGCGTGATCACGAGTCTTGAGCTGCCGATGGATGCGCCGGATGAGCGGTCCTGCGGGACATGCCGGCTATGCATTGACGCTTGCCCGACAGAAGCCATCACGGCGCCGTTTGAATTGGATGCTCGCCGTTGTATTTCTTATCTCACGATTGAATCCGAAAAACCGCCGCCGACGGAACTGCGCGTCAAAATGGGGGAATGGGTTTTCGGTTGTGATATCTGTCAAGAAGTCTGTCCGCACAATGCACGTCCAAGCCTCACGGTGCTCGATGCCTTTAAACCAGAATCCCAGGCGCAGCTCACGCTTTCACGACTTTTAGCGATGCGAGATGACAAGGAGTTTAAAACGCTTTTTGCCGGAACACCGCTCATTCGCACCGGCCGAGAAGGTCTAGTCCGCAATGCTTGTATTGCCGCTGCCAATCTTGGACGACGCGACCTCATGCCACAGCTGGATCTCTTGTCCAGAGAGGATCCCCACGAGGAAGTGCGTGAGCAGGCCTCCTGGGCGTTCAACCAGCTTCGCTAACGCGGGTTGGAGGGCTGGTCGCTGGAGCGTACCATCGTCTGCCCCAAAATCCGTCGTGCCACCCGAGGAAACGGCAAGCCTTCGTTTATCGATTGCAGCCCATGAATCACACGGTCGGTCAGCTTAAAGCCGGGATGAGGTTCGACGATAAAAATATGAGCGTCAAAAGGTCCGAGCTCCACATAAAGACCTTGTGTGATCAAATGCGACGCCGGGTAATGATAGGTCGGCACGACCGTGCTTTGACGCCGCGTCTCCGGTGATTTCATCTCATAGAAAAGATCCTGAAGCTCATAAGCCGAATCTGCTTTCAAATTCAGGCCCGGCATGAGCGTCACGCTTCCCTTTTGGGTTTGGTTTGACGTGTTGACGATGACAATGGCTTTTTCGGATTCATTCACTCGGGCATAGGTGATAAAGGAAGGGTTGTTGCTGTAAAGCACATTCATGCGTCCCTCGCGGAAGATCGGCTTGGAGGTGGCTTTGAGAAGCCCTTCGTAAAATCCGCGCAAGCTAACGTTGACCGTTTCCTGATGGATCGGCACCGCGCGCTGCACGGGCAGGCGCTCGCGTTTTCCTTCCAGTTGGCCTTGATGCAGAAGTGCTACGCCAGGCAACGTGCATAAGACCGTGGCAGCGGCGCGCTGACGTTCTTCTCCGAGGGTGTTCATGGCGCGATCTTCATCGTGGTTCTCAATGAAGTGCACGCCGCGGCTCAGGAAATCATTCCCTAAAAGCCTCATGAAGTTCAAAAGCCCTTCGGCGTTCGCACTCTGCAGCGCGCTGCAAATCGCCTCATAGAGCGGTTTGTTGTAGGTGTAGTCAAAACCCAGTTGCTGCAGGTACCCTTCCATGGACCAGTACGTTTCCGCCATGAAGATAAACGCCGGCTTGACACGTTTGGTGGCATGGATGGCTTCCGGCCAGAATTCTTCCGGCATCATGCGGTTGAACGCTTCCCAAGACATCTCCGGATGCCGATGCACTTTGATTTGCTCGCGCAGCACCAGCATGGCCATGTCGCAGCGAACACCATCCACCTGCCGCGCCATGCGGCACAGGATTTCCGTCATCAAGCGCCGCAGGCCGGGCTCGGCATAATCCAACTGCGCGGTATCGATCCAAGGATAAAAATAAGGGTCTTTCCCGTAAGCGACCAAAATCGTTTTGGGAACACGCTTGTGGCCCTGTGGGTAGGATGGGGTCCGGTGGACAAAGTAGCCGGGATAACGTTTTTCAAGTTCTTGATCGGACAGTTCGATCTCCGCCGGAGTGGGAACGCGATGAATAAAATACTCGGGATGCCGGTTCAGCCAGTCGGAGTCGAGGCCCATATGGTTAGGGACGAAATCGACGATCACTTTTAAACCGGCCGCATGAGCCCGATCAATCAAACCATTGAAATCTTCCTCGCTTCCCAATTCTTCAGACACGTTATAGTCGCGGATGGCAAAGGGCGATCCCAGGAAATCCTGGCCGTAGCGTTTGGAAATGGCTCGCACCTTGGGGCCGATATCCCAGATGCCCATAAGCCAGATGCTGCTGAATCCGGAGGACTTGATATTTTTTAAGTCGTTGGGCGTGATGGCGTTAAATCCACCCAGGCGGTGAACCCCATCCGAATCCCGCGTGCTTTTCCATGTACGGGTATTAATTTCGTAAAGCGGAGAAATGAGCGTGACCAAGGACGGCTTCTTTCGGTGCATGTACCACCAGGCGGCCAAAAGCCAAGCCAGGCACGCTCCCGCAATGCCGCGTTGGGTGGCGGTAATCGCCGCGGATTTGATCATGAGCATGCCAAATAATTTTTTGAATTCCGAGGAGAGCGTGGCCGGAGCTCCGTGAGGGATAGGATTCTGGAGAGAGGGAAGATCATTCGCCGCGACGCAGACCAATTGCCGGTCCAGCGGAATATCCGCCGCTACAGGAGAGGCGACATCATTGGCTCCTCCCTCGGTCGCGGCGGCTTCAGCGGTTCCCTCGGCAGCGTTCTTTGGTGTTCCGGAGAACCTCACATCACGTATAAATAAGGAAGGTGCCGAGCGGCCTGTTTCTGACATCGCGATAAAGCGGATTTCAGAAATGGCTTTGGGTTGCCATCCTTTCTTTACTTTTTGAAAGCGCAAAGCGTCGGGATTCCAGTCGTCGGAAACGGAAAAAGGTCGCGTGCGCGCCAAGGAGTCTTCGGGATCGCCTTCCGTATTGCCGACGAGCTCAATGGCCATGCGTTGTTTAGGTCTCGAACTGCGAACCATGAATTGAAGGCTGGCCAGGTTCTTAAGCTCTTGGGGTTCGCGAAAATGCATGCGCGCTTCGCAGGACTCTCCCGGCTCCGCGCTCATCATCACTTCGAGCTTGTCCCCCTTGTCTGTTGACCATTGATTTTGATCGCAGCGGCCCACAAACGAGATGCGGCGAAAGTCATCCGCTTTTAAAGAGGGGAATAGTTTGGCGTGAAGGGAAGGGGAAATGATAGCTGAACTTAAAAGGAGTACGGCCGTGGCAATGGCTCTCCGGTTAGGCGGCACGGCGGCGATGGTCCTTGCGTTTGTCATGCGGGACGTGCCTACCTTGATCTTTGACGAATTTAACAAGGGCTTCCTCCACGATATAAGAAAGAGAGCGGTTGTCCTGATTGGCGAGCTGGTCCAACTGCTCGCGCAACCATTTTTCCCGTTCTTTCGAAAGATAGATGTTGAGATGGGGCATATTCCGTTCTTTTATAAACGAATCTATTAGAAACGGGGATAATGTATTAGATTAGGTTAGGTCTGTCAAGAAAAAATCAGCGGCGGCTGGCCTTGATGGTTTGAAGGCTTTGAAACGCCGGGGGGTAAACGGCTTGAATTCTTTCAAGTAAATCCAGCGCAATTTTCGGATGACCGGTTTCCCAATAGGCGCGCGCCAGCGCATGCAGGTTGCGGTTGTCTTCCGGATAGGCCGCCCGCACATCCTCGAAATAGGGAATCGCTTCCTGCGCGCGCCCTGTCGTCAGGAGCAAAACCCCCAGGTTGTATTTGATGGGATGAGAGGTCGTGAAATGAAGGGCCCAACGATACATGGTCTCATCCGTTCCCCTGAGAGCGACATTGAGATGAACCAGGAGCGCCCAGAAAATTAAAAGCGGAAAAAGCGACAAACCTAGCCCATAGCGGATGCGGGTGTGGCGTCCTTTCCAAAGGGCGGCATAGCCGACGGCTAAGAGAAGGATAATTCCGAAGCTGGCCGTATAAGCCCAGTGGTCGAGCATAAAATTGCCATAGATCATAATCGGTGTTTTGGGTAAAAGCATCAGAATAAACCAGGTGAACCCTAGCAGGACAACAGGATGTTTTTTGCGAATGAGAAAAATGATGGCTCCGGTCCAAATAGCCAACGCTAACGGCCATGCATGACTCAAATGGGGCATCATACGGTGCGAATGTAAATTCCACGGAATGAGGATCAGCCGCGCGTAAAGGAACAAGACCTTAGGGAACGCTTCGATATAAAACTTCATGAGGTATCGCATAGACATGGAAGGCAGGAGAGGTCCCACGGCGTGATCACGAAGCGCTAGATAAGGAATGATCAATGCAAAACAAGGGAGAAGCCGCCCATACGTGCTTGGTTTCGCTTTTTTATAGGCATAAAGAGTGGCAAGAACAAGAGGGGCGATGAGAGCACTTTCCTTAAATAATAAGGCGGTAGCAAAGGCCGTGTATCCCACTACCCAAGACCATCTTTCATCGCGTAAGAGTAAGAGAAAGCTGATGAGTACAAAGGTTAGACTAAAAATTTCGGCGCGGCCCCCAACGATCATCAATTGCTCAACAGGGATCGGATTAACGGCAAAAAGGCAGCCGACCAAAAGTGCGACCAGATTGCCGAAGCCCAGAGTGATGGCCAATTCCTGAAGAAGAAACGCGTTTAAGACATGGCCGATCCAGTTCGTGACGTGATAGCCGAAAGGTTTTAGGCCCCAAAGGGTGAAGTCCACACGACTCAGGAGCGTTGCGGCGGGGCGAAAATAAGGATCGCCCTGGCCTTCAAAGACATCCGTCGTGAAATCATGTTTCAACGTTTGCCATGACCATTCCCGAAGCGCGGGATTCGTTTCGATCATGACGTGGTCATCCCAGAGAAAGCCAACCTGAAAGGTGGGCCAATACGCCACGAGGGCTAAAGCAACAATGGCGAGCAGGCGGTAGGGACGGCTCAGGTCTTGCGAGCCTTTCGTCATGCGCCCGGCGTCAAACGGGTTTTGAACAGAAAATCCAAGCGGGTTTTCAGCTCGGGGGAAACAGGCATTTGCAGCGAACCCTGATAGAGTGTTGCGCGGCGGGTGCAGCGCAGCGCGCCTCCCACAATTTTTTGGTGGTCGATCAATAGGTCATACACCACGGGATTTTGAAAACAGGTGCGGGTGGCGAAAGGGTCTGAGGGTTTAACGGCATCGCAGCAGGCCGCCATCCGGACGGGTGCTTTTTCCGCGAGCGCCTCGAAAACGATGGAATGAATCCAGCGGTACTGTTCTTGTGGGCGTTTGGGTAATGGCCCTGATCCGTGAGGCCAGCATAAGGAAAAACAAAGATCGTTTTTATGAAACACAACACCTCCACCGGTGGGGCGTTGAACAAGGGTCCACTCTTGAGCGGCTAGAGATAGGATATCCCCGCGCTTTTGAAGTCGGCCGAATGAAACGGTAGGCGTTTTAAATTGAAAGAAACGGAAAGTGGGGGGAAGATCGCCGCTCTCAACGCGTTGCAAAAGCTCAGCGTCCTGGCGCATGTTCTCTTCACCGGAGAGAGGAGGAGTCGTTAAGAAACGCCAGTCTTGGAGGGCTGGGGAGATGGGGTTAAGGGTTTCCACCGTAAATTGGGTTCGCGCGCGGCTTTCACCTCGTCTAGGCGGCGGACGGGAGTCGTATAAGGAGCGTGCTTGAGTTTCTCGGGATCGGCCTGGGCTTCGTTCGCGATGGTGTGCATCACATCGATGAAATGATCGAGGGTTTGCTTGGATTCGGTTTCCGTCGGCTCGATCATCATGGCCTCTTCCACAATGAGGGGGAAATAGATCGTCGGAGGATGAATACCGTAGTCGAGCATACGTTTGGCGATATCGAGGGTTTTAACTCCCTTGGGTTTTTGCTTGGCCGCGGTGAAAATGCATTCATGCATGCAGACTTCATCGATGGCCACTTGATAAGCGTCTTGAAGCTTCACACGCAGGTAATTGGCGTTTAAAATCGCGATTTCCGTATTTTTGCGGACCCCTTCGCGACCCAGGCAGCGGATGTAGGTGTAGGCGCGTAAAAGAATCAAAGAATTACCACTGAACGCCCGCATCTTTCCGATCGAAAGCGGGGACGATTCTTCAACCGAATACCCTTGCTCCGTTTTGCGGACGCGCGGCACGGGCAAAAAGGGTGTAAGGGCTTGGGTCACGCCGACCGGTCCCGCCGCCGGTCCGCCGCCGCCGTGAGGGGTGGAAAAGGTTTTATGGAGATTTAAGTGCATGATGTCAAAGCCCAAGTCTCCCGGACGGACTAGCCCGACTAACGCATTCATATTGGCGCCATCCAAATACAAGAGCGCGCCCACGTCATGAACCATCTTGGCAATTTCCTTCACCTGTTTCTCAAAGAGGCCTAATGTGCTGGGATTGGTCAGCATGAAAACGGCGGTATCTTGATTCAAAGCGGCTTTGAGTGAAGCCAGGTCCACGCCACCTCGCGCATCGGATTTGACCGTGATGACGTTGTATCCCGCGATCATGGCGGAGGCGGGATTTGTGCCGTGTGCCGAATCCGGAACGATGACGGTCTTGCGCGGGTTTCCTTTATATTTGTGGTAGGCACGCGCGATCAGAAGCCCTGCCAATTCACCATGAGCTCCGGCCGATGGCTGAAGCGTGAACTCGGCCATGCCGCAAATTTCGGAGAGCATGCGCTCGAGTTCGTAATACACTTGCAAAAATCCTTGAACAGTGGATGTTGGCTGAAGGGGATGAATGGCTTTAAAACCGGTGAAGTTCGCCACTTGTTCATTTACCTTCGGGTTGTATTTCATGGTGCAGGAGCCGAGGGGATAAAAATTTGTATCGATGCTGAAGTTGAGTTGGGACAGCCGCGTGTAATGGCGTATCGTGTCCAATTCACTCATTTCTGGCAACTCCGCCAAGCGCTGGCGCAAAGCGGACTTAGGCAAGACAGAGGACGGATCAATCGACGGAACATCCAAGGTGGGCAGTTGATAGCCTTTGCGTCCGGGTTGAGATTTCTCAAAAATTAGATTTTCCATTAAAGGACCTCTTTCAATGTCTTAGCAAGGAGATCGATGTCGGCTTTGGTTTTGGTTTCCGTAATGCACCAGAGCGAAGCGTTTTCCAGATTGGGATACCACTTCTTAATAGGAAGACCCGCGACCACGCCGCGCTCTAGCAATTTCTGCTGCAAGATGTCGGGGGACACCTTTGTTTGGAGAACAAACTCATTAAAGATGGGCGCACTAAACGGTGCTCGGACTCCCGGGATTTGCGTCAGCAGGTCAAACGCATAACGCGCTTTAGCCAGGTTTTGATAGGCTACGTCTCTCAACCCCTGTTTGCCCAAGAGCGACATATAAAAAGTCGCACAAGAGCCGATCAAAGCGGTGGTTGTGCAGACGTTCGAGGTGGCCTTCTCTCGACGGATATGTTGCTCGCGCGCTTGAAGCGTTAGAACGAAGGCGCGCTTTCCATCGACATCAACGGTTTGGCCGACAAGACGTCCCGGCATTTTGCGCAGCCATTTGGTTTTGCAGGCAAAGAGTCCGAGGTAGGGGCCGCCAAATCCTGGAGCGATACCCAACGATTGTCCTTCAGCGACGGCGATGTCAGCCCCGTATTCTCCCGGCGGTGTGAGCAGGCCTAGTGAAATCGGATTGACGCAGGCGATAAAAAGGGCGCCGGCGGCTTGCGCGAGCGGTGCGATTTCTCCGGTCGCTTCAACGATGCCAAAAAAATTAGGATTTTGAAGAACGATCGCCGCGACGTCTGAATTCAGATGCTTCGCCACAAATGCCATATCGAGCTGTCCGTTCTTGTAGGGAATTTCGATAAGCTGCGTACCAGATTCCATGGTGTAAGTCGACAGCACCGTTTTGTAATCTGGGTGCAGGCTCTGAGGGACCAACACTTTTTTGCGTCCCGTTTCACGCAGTGCAAGAAGCACCGCTTCCGCCAGTGAACTGGCGCCTTCATACATGCCTGCATTCGTCACATCCATCGCCATAAGTTCGCAGATCATGCTCTGAAATTCATATAGCGTTTGAAGCGTTCCTTGGCTCACTTCCGGCTGATAAGGGGTGTAGGACGTCAGAAACTCCCCGCGGCTCATCAAGGCGGATACGGCGGCGGGCGAAAAGTGATCGTACGCTCCGGCCCCTAAAAATGACATCAGTCGAGGAGTCGTTTGATTCTTCGATCCCAACTCAAGACCCAAGCGAACCATCTCGCCTTCGGACAGTCCAGAAGGGATATTGAGCTCTTGTTTAGAGAGAGGGAGATCTTTAACCAGCTCGCCAAAACTAGAAACGCCAATCGCCGCCAGCATGTCTTTCCGTTCGGCTTCCGTGTGCGGGGTAAAATCCATAATGGTTGGAATTATACAAGAGTAAAGGACAATGACACAGATCTTGCGTAATGATCTGCACCATTGTCCTGATGTCGATGGGCTGGTGATTAATGCGCAGCGGCGCCGGCGGTTTTCTTTTTGTAGATGGCTTCTATCTGTTGGGGAATTTTAGCTTGATCCTGAGGCGACATTTTCGCCAGCATGTCTTTGTGATCCTTTTGAGCATGCGCAAAGACATTGCGCTTTAATTCATCGAGCGTGTTGCCGCTCAGAGGGACCTTGCAATCGACGCCGGCGATTTCTTGGCAGTTTGTGGTGACCATGGATGACCTCCTCGTGAAGTATTTGCCACTCCTTTTTATCATACCTCTTGTTCCACTGAAAACGAGATAGGGAAATTCGCGCCTTCTTGTCGAAAACCACCCCTTCCCGTTTCAGCAGCGTTTGTTGTTTGTCTTCACTAGGAAAGTATGATCGCGGGCTGATTTCACCTTTGGTATTGACGACCCGATGCCATGGGACATTATGATTGTCTGGAAGAGCGCTTAGCGCGTAACCCACCTGACGCGCATGCCCCGGCATTCGTGCCAGCCGCGCGATCTGCCCATAAGTGGCGACGCGGCCTTTGGGAATTCGTTGGATGAGGGCATAGAAGAGTCTGTAATCGTTCATCCTTGCGAAAGCTGCTCTGACGCGTTCCATGCCGTGGCGATCATCAACAAGGCGGTCCCGTGAGTGAGCCAGCGCGTTAGACTCGAGGCGATCCACCATTGGATAGGTTGCGGATAAATCAAATACACTCCGAAGTACGATAGGGCCTGTAACCCTACCATCATCCAAATGAATCGAACGGAAGAACTCAGGGGCTGCTGCTTAAAATAAAGCAGGGCTGCCAGAGTCGGCCAAAAAAGCCCCCACTGATTTATTCTCCACGGCTCATGGGCGAGCGCGATGAGCAAAGCCGGCAATTTGTGAAGCCCCTGAATCAATTGATCTTTTGACAGGACAAGAGGGGGAAAAATCACTTCTCGCGGAAGAAATCTCGCCGTGATAAGCCAAGGCAAGGAAAAGGCTGTCAGCTGAACAGCGCCTATCCTCCAGGAACGGCGATCGTGATCTAAGAGAAACCAAAGGCCACCCCAAAGAAGCAGGCAAAACACAAGGCCTTGAGGTTTGCAAAACAAGCACCCCAACGAACTCAGGACGGCCAGCCGTCGCCATCCCGAAGCACCCGATGTGATCCAATGTGCAGCGGCGAGCACAGCGCCCGTTTCATACAGCATAAAAACGACGTCGGCTCCTCCCGATACCACTTGGGTATCTTGATCTTTAAGAAAAAGCGGAGTCGAGGCAAAGACGGCCGTTACTAAGAGGGAGAAAGGTCGATCCCACCGAAGGCGTATGTTTTGATACACCAGCAGGACGAGGCAAACAGCATAAATAAGGAACACCTGTTTGACCAGCACATCGTCGATCGTCCCGCACAGTTGATAATACAGAGATTCCAGATAGGGGACTAAAAGAGGATAATCCGGTTGAACGTGAGCAATGCCGCGTTCGTAAAAAAACGGCGTACGAAAGGTGCCGGAGAGAAAAAGAGCTTTTGCCTTTAAACCGAAGCATGTCACGGCGTCGACATGGTAAAGAGGAAGGACGGTCGATTCCATAACCGCCACACCGAAGGCTAAGAAAAGAACACCGACGGCCAAGGTTTCCATCCAAGTGGCCGGTTCGTCAAGCCATTTCAAATTCCACCGCGGTCTTTTTCGAAGAAGCCACGCCATCCCAAACGACACGATCCCAAAAATAATGATTTGCAAAGCCGGTCTCGAGAGAATACAGCCGACGCGATTATAAAGAAATTGTCCATACGCCCATAAAAATCCGCCGATGGCGATAGCCCAAGGAACTCTGCCGGCAACAGTTGGAACTTGGGCTCGAGGGACAAATAGGAAACCGGAGAACAGCCATGCAAATGCCATGCCATACGCGAGGAAGAGATGGTTCATTGAACGTCGGGCGCAATAAGGTGCAGACGATCCATGGGATTGTCGTAGGTCTCGTCGCTCAGAATCCAATCCCTAGGATGTTCCTGATGGATGTGCATAGCGTCAGAAAGATGTGGAGATCCCCATTTAATTTTCCGAGGATAGATGTAATAGAGAATATAGTGTGGTTTGTAAGGAGCCACATACCATAAGGTTGCATTCGAAGGGATCAGCGCGTTGACGCGAAGAACATCGCGATAGAGGTTCGGAAGCATGAGAAGCCTGCGTTGAGACACATGCAAGGGCCAACAGATTAAAAAGTTTTTGCCGGAGGTGACGGCTTGACTCGCCAGAAACATAAGATGGACTGCCAAAACAATAAAAAGAAGATAAGAAAGGATCGGCCGATGTGTACTCCTCAAAGAAGAGGTTTTAATG